>Ga0209512_1004185_pt1 | contig 12828 bp, 16 predicted proteins | sample frozenSSSSmetaG_FD_184142 | JGI IMG/M metagenome (GOLD analysis project Ga0209512, IMG submission 184142) | Glacier valley bacterial and archeal communities from Borup Fiord, Nunavut, Canada, to study Microbial Dark Matter (Phase II) -... | ecosystem: Environmental > Aquatic > Freshwater > Ice >... | reverse complement strand
GCATTTTGGGAAGACCGTCTATATTCTGAGAATGACCCGATCGAGTTTCGTTTAGGCGAGGTGCAACTTCAAGGCATCAACCCCTGCCAGCGATGTGTAGTGCCGACTCGCAGCGCAATCTCTGGGGTAAAAACGCCTCAGTTTCAAAAAACATTTGGACTGAAGCGCAAAGAAGAATTTCCAACCTGGGCAGCCGCTTCGCGCTTTAACCATTTCTATCGGTTAGCTGTCAACACCCGCATCGCTGCCTCTGAAACTGGGAAACGCTTGCAGGTCGGCGACCCGATCGAGACCGTGCTCACTGGCTAGGACATGTTTTAAACCTCTTGTTCTTGTTTTACAAGTTCTCAAAACTAAATCGTACTGAGGTAGGAACAATGCTAGGACTACGTTTAGAAGAAACAAGAGTTTACCAAGAAGCAAAAGCGGAAGGAGAGCAAATTGGAGAACAGAACGCCAAACTAAGCTAATTCGGGTAATGCTACAGATCTATTGTTGTCATCTAAACGGATAGACCCAACTCAACTCAAACGGGGGCTGTCTAAATAAACAGGGGTAAGTGAATAACTCGAATAAGGGAGCCGACCCAAAGAGGTGATTGCCGACTCCCTAATGCCCAACTTTCTAGAGTTGAATGGTGATTTTGTTGTGCAATTCCTCCACTTGAATCAGTGAACCATTACCCAGAACGATGTTGAACTTCGGCTTTGTTGAATGAATCTAAAAAAGGGCAGACTTGAGTTTGAGAAAGCCATCAACTAAGCTGAAACCCGATAGTTATTGGGTTTCGCGATCTGGATCATGCGATTGAGCGCGGCACACTTGATGAACAACTCCACGGCTTGATTGCCAAAATCACGCGAACTCAGACCACCCCCAAAGATCGTCTTGAAGCGGAACATTGTTGTTTCTGCCAAAGAACGGCGATGATAGTCGCTCTCCTGTTTCCAAACTTTCCGCCCGACTTTACGAATCCGACGGAGGTTATCATCTCGGTTGTGACGCTCTCCTTGAGCGTTGCCATGCTTCCAGATTTTGGCTCCGCGACGGGGTGGAATGGTTGCCCTCGCTTTGCCTTCTCGAATGGCATCGTAGCATTGCCGTTGGTCATAGGCTCCGTCCCCTGACACTTGCTCAATGTCGCCCTCGATTTGACCCAACGATTCGGGCGGCACTTGCCCATCACTAGATGTCATTCGTCGTGACAAAAGCGGCTAAAATCTCCTCGGTTTGTGCATCGATTCCGAGATGAAGTTTACGCCAAGTTCGCCGCTTACTGATGCCGCGTTTTCCACTCGTCTTCTCCATACACTTTCATCCCGGTTGAGTCTACCACCACATGCTTCGCTTCTGTTTTCGGCAGCACGGGGAGGTCAATCGACAGGTTATCTAGTCGCCGTGACAGCGTACTTTGGTCAGACATGAACAGGTCAATGCCCATCAACTCAAAAATCGATTCTACAAATCCCTGTCATTGCCGCCCTGCCAATCCATAAATCGATTTCAGCGTCACCATCGTGATGATTGCTAAATCGCCGTACAGCAACGAAGCACCCGGTTTACCGCTTAGGTTTGGCACAATCCATACCTCTAGAACCGACTCATCGACCCAGAACGTCAGGCTGCCTCTCTGTTTCAATCCAGCGTTATACTCAGCCCAGTTGCGGATGCGGTAGCTCTTTGCTGTAAGGGTTTGTGAGGTGGTACTTCAAACCTATCACGTCGCCCTTCTGCAACCCCTATTCATGCAACAACGCCGATTGAAACTAGATCACTCAAAAAACATCCACAATCTTAAAGATCAAGATATTGTAAAGTCAGATTCAACAATTTGAGTATTGGTGATTCAAACTCAAAAAGATTGGGAGATTGCACAAGAACATTAGAGAATGCTCAATCATTCAATGAACTGAATCACTCGCACTTTTGGATCAGAGAGGTGACGATATTGAGCAGATTTCACCTCGATTTCTTGCAGTTGTCCCAACGCTAAACCACATGGTCTGCCATATTTTAATTGAACTCGATCGCTGGCGATTTGCAGTGCTTCTCTCGATCTCTGAACAAAATCATCCAAATCATACTCAGTATCAGGAATAAAATAATCCTTAATCACTAGAGAAGGAGAATAACAGGTTTCTTGAGAACCATCAGACCATTGAATTTGAAACCGTATTTCTGGCATAAGTTTAATAGAAATTAGTACAAGTCAGTCTTGATATTTGTAATTTGATTTTGATAGTAATGCAAATGCATTTTAGCGGAGTTTTCCCAGGTATAGCGAGACAAAATAGATTGGCTCTGCTGCATTAATAAACGGGAGACATTGGGCTGGATAACTGATCGCATAGCCTGGGCGATCGCGTCAGTCGAGTCTGGAGACACTAACAGCGCTTGAGTCTCTGAGAGGAACTCAGTAAACGGCGGCTGATTTGAGGTGATCACAGGCAGACCCGACGCGATCGCTTCCAGCACGACTAACCCCCACCCTTCTTTTGTCGATGGAAACACAAACGCATCCGCCGTTCTGTATAAAATGGGCAGTTCGGCATCAGAAACCACTCCAGGTAAGATGAGCGATCGTCCGATTTGAATGTCTAACCGATCGGCGAGGGCAAAGAAATCATCTCGATACGTCTGATAGTCAAACAGCGTCGCTCCTCCCGCAATCACCAACTGAGCCGTCGGATAGTCTTCTAACACTTGCCCAAACGCTTGCAGGAGCCGAATCGAGTTCTTTCGAGGCTCGATACCCCCAACGGTTAAATAAATTGGGGAACCACTTAAGCCTAATTGTTCTTTGAGTGATGATTCTAACCCGTTGGCGATCGGCGAAAATCTCTCTAAATTGACCCCGTTAATCACTCGCGGAGCATGAATGCGATATTGTCGCTGAATCTCTTTTTGCCAGCAATCGCTCACACAAAGACAGAGATTGGCATTCCGAATCGATCGGTCTTGACATTGCTGAAGATAATGGCTGCTGTAATCTTCAATATGATGAATCGTTCGCACAAACGAGGAAATCTGTTGCTGCTGAACGAGCTTTGCTAACGCATTGGCACTAATGCAATCTTGAGCGTGATAAACATCATAAACGGATTGGAGTTGACTCAAATAAGACACAAATTCTTGAATGCGCTGTTGAATTAGTTGGTCGATGTCGATCGGTGCAGCTTGAGCAGGCACCAAATCATAATCACAAGACGACGTATAGTCGAATCCCTTCCCGTCTTTATCTAACGCATAGACACAAACATAATGACCCAATTTATGCAGCGCCTCTGCTAACTCTAGAGTATGAATGACGCTTCCTCTAGGCTTTGTCGAGTAAATCAATAAAGCGATTCGGTATAGAGTCATTGATCCTGTCCAATTTTGGTTCTATATTCTGGTGAAACCCGAATACACTGGGGATCAAGAAAATCTATTAAGTCAATCAGCCTATTCTGAATTAGAACGAGTCTTTTTTCCCGAACCTTTGACTTGTTACCTATCAGCTCAATATTATCTCTTAATTGCGCGAACCAACGTGCAAACTCTGGATCGCTCATCTTTGTCACAAAGGTAGCGTAACCCATACATTCATAGCCGCGTGAGTTGTCTACAGATCGCGGCACTAGCACAACTTCCCCGATTGCACGTTGTTCACCGTTATAAAGTCGGAAGATGTTTCCATATCCGCCCGATCCAAATGCCTTATTAATATTAAACAGCAATTCACTCAAGCGGCGGTTGGTCTCAAGATCACCTAAATCTAGAAACTGAACCTCTCTTCGCAGAATCTCGACCCATCCTAGGTACTCTGCGATAACGTATAGTGTGTTTTGAATTGCGTAGTCTTTATGAGCAGGAGAGCGCTGATAGGCATACTGTAGGAATTCCTGCTGATGAATGTTGAATAGGCTACTCTGAAGATCAATGGCTGATCGTAACAGTGGATCTCGATACTTTGACATTAAGGCAGTCGTCTGCGCCTCACGCGATTCAGTCTCACGTCGTTTAGCAAGCCGATCGACAAGTTGTGCGGCGCGAGTTTGACCGTAAATACTAATACTGGCACTAATAACCGCAACGATCGCAGCGATAATCGCAGTAATAATTTCGGGTTTCATCAAACTTGCTTCACCTGATACGCTTTTGCTTTTCCTTGCTTGGGCTGGAGGTTTAGAATTTCTCTAACCCCTTCCTTGGAGACAATATGATGACTCGCTTAGATGCATTCCTCAAAATCAAGGTTGACTAGCACGTTATTAGCTTATCTACCCCTGAGAAAAACCTGTTAGTCTCTGGCGAGATAAGTCCCAGAACATAGCAGACTCTTCAGCCAATCGTAGCACCAGTTCTCGACCAACCTGCATCTCTCCAACGACTTCACAGACTAAGCTTTGCTGATGAAAACAGGATTGAATTGCTGACACCTGATCGGGACGAACGCTCAACAAAAAACCATAACTGGGAAAGCTAATTAGCCACTGTTCAAGCGATAGCGCTTTGGGGTAGGGCATTAAATCTAAATCTAAGATGGCTCCACAGCCAGACGTTTCGAGCAACATTAAAAGCGTTCCGATGATTCCGCCTGCGCTGATGTCTTTGCCAGCGTCACAGAGTCCGGTTTCTGCTAGGTGTGGCAGGAGTGCTAGATTTTCACGAAGTTGGACAGGATCGGCAGTGGTTGCAGCATTCCAGAAGGGATAGGTGGGGTGAGGGGTGCCGCGAAAGTCAGCAACCATGAGGAGTTGATCGCCCGATCGCGCGTTAAAGCTCGAAATCAATCGCGTCGCCCGTCCTAAAATTGCTACTGACAAAGCATTGTAGGGGCTGTGACAATTGGTGTGACCTCCCACGATCGGAACTCGATACGCCGCAGCCGCAGCCTTCATTCCATCCCAAATTGCGGTAGTCAGATGAGTTGATTGGCTCCACAATGCGTCAACAATGGCGATCGGATGTCCGCCCATTGCAGTGATGTCACTCACATTCACCATCACCGCACACCACCCCGCAAACCAGGGATCGGTTTCGACCAGTGAGGGCAACATTCCTTCAGCAGCTAACAGCAGATAGCCGCCTCGATCGGGGATAGCAGCGCAATCATCACCCAACAGCACCTCAGAAGATGTCCATTCTGTACCGACAGACAGCGCTTGTGATGCGGTTTGAATGTCCTGCTTTTGCACAAGACTGAGCGAGTGTCGCAGTCGATCTACAAGCGCCGATAATGTCACGATGCCTCCCGTAGAGACAGGACTGGACGAGTTTCTGAGCTTGGAGGGTAGAAATTGAGGTCAGCTTCCATGAGGTGATGAGGACGATCGCAGATTGAGAGTTCCTCCAACGATTGCCAGTGAAACCGCTCAAAAAATCGTACATTCTGCAACTGCACAGTCGCTAAAAATCGGTGACATCCCCAACTGTTTGCAGTCGTGACGGCCTTATAGATCAGTCCTTTGCCGATTTGCCAGCCTTTGCGATAGTCCGAGTGCGTCCCTAACCTGCCGCCATACCAGATGCCAGGTGAGACTTCATAGATTCGCACTACGCCGATCACTTGTTGAGTATCGGGAGCGATCGCCACGATCGGGTAAGCAATTTGATCAATATGGTCTCGATCGTCGCCCTCAAAAATCTGCTGTTCTTCAGCAAAAATCGAGCGACGCAGTGCAAAATAATCGTCAATTTCTTGAGAATCGGCTGCTAGTTTGAATTGGTACATGAATCAAGATTCAAAGTTAGAAATCGCTGAACAGGCACCACACTTTGCACAGCCTGCTTTCATGTCTGCGGATGACATTCCGGCTTGTTTGAGTCGGGCACCGATGCGTTCGTAGAGGGTGAACATTAACTCACTTTCTGGAGCAGGATGATTAGCAAGCGGCGTTCCTGTAATGGGAACAAACGGTACGACAAACGGATACACCCCAGTTTGAATCAAGCGATCGCTCATCTCTAGTAAAGTGTCCAAACTGTCCCCCAATCCAGCTAGTAGATAAGTGCTGACTTGTCCCCAGCCAAACACGTTGACAGCAGCAGCAAACGCCTCGAAGTAATACTCGACGGGCACGGTTGCTTTACCTGGCATAATCTTCGCCCGAACTTGCGGATCTGCCGCTTCTAAGTGCATTCCTAAACTGTCAATGCCTGCTGCCTTCATCCGATCGAACCAGACAAAATCATCCGGTGGCTCACACTGCGCCTGAATGGGAAGATTGACCTTGGCTTTGATGGCGGCAGCGCACTCGCTCAGATAGGCGGCTCCGCGATCGCTTGTGTTGGGCGTTCCGCTTGTCATCACTAAATGCTTGACTCCATCGAGCCGAACGGCTGCTTCCGCGACTTCAGCGAGTTGAGCCGGAGTCTTACGAGCAATGGTTCTGCCAGACTCTAGAGATTGCCCGATCGCGCAAAATTGGCATGAAGTTGCAGTATCCCCATAGCGAATGCAGGTTTGCAGAACAGTAGTCGCTAACACGTCGCGGCTATGCAATAGAGCAATCTTCCAGTAGGGAATGCCGTCGGTTGTTGTGAGGTCATAAAACTGAGGTTTGCGCGGAAAGCTAATCGACGAAACCGCTTCTCCGTGCCGTTCTAGCGTCAATTCTGCTGATGAATTGTTGCGGATGGTGTAGGGCGATCGAGCTGCCAAACTGTTGTAGATCGGCACCATTACTGTTGTGCCATCTACTGTCACCGCTTTGTGATCAGAAGGACCTGCCCCGCCTCTGCGTCCCGATGCACCTTGCTCGTCGTCAACCAACTTCAGCCCGTGTGACTGAAGTTCAGTAATCAATGTTTGTTTGTTCATAGACTGGGTTTACGCTCCCATCGAAACAGCCGTTCAGACTCTTGAATCGAGACATCGTTAATGCTGGCTTCTCGCCGTCGCATCAAGCCGTTCTCAGCAAACTCCCACTGTTCATTTCCGTAAGAGCGATACCAGTTGTTTGCGTCGTCGTGCCACTCATATTCAAAGCGGACAGAGATGCGATCGGCGCTGAAACTCCAAAGTTCTTTTTTCAAACGGTAGTCTAATTCTTTTGCCCACTTGCGCTTGAGAAACTCGCGGATTGCATATCGCCCGCTTAAAAATTCAGACCGATTGCGCCACTGAGAATCTTCGGTATATGCCAGAGCCACTTTATCGGGATTTCGGGTATTCCAAGCATCTTCTGCGGCTTGCACCTTGGCTGTTGCCGTCTCAAGTGTGAACGGTGGTAGCGGCGGTTTTGTTTCCATAATTAATGTAGTGGACAATCTATTTGCCAATACCGTAGAGACGTTTCGGTGGAACGTCTCCCCAAATGTTTGCAATATCAGATAGCAGAAGTCAGATTTTGATAAACAACGCTATCACCTTCAGATTTATGAACACCGTTTGAATGATTTTGCAATGGTGTCATCACTGACCACAAGTTAGAATTGTGCTGTAGTTGCAGTAAATCGGGTCGAGAATAATGCCCGATCGAGTCCATCATGCGTTTGCGTTTGGTGATTAGTGAAAAATCGAGATCCGCGATCGCCATTCCTTCCCCATCCACGATCGGCGGACAAAGGTGGGTGCCTTCAGGTCCAATAATGGCGGTAAAACAACCTCCTTTCAGCGCTTTTTGCAGCGACTCATCTGGCGTGATTTGTGCCACTTGCTCAGGCGACAGCCAACCTGTAGAATTCACTACAAAGCAGCCTGACTCTAAAGCATGATGGCGAATCGTCACCTCGATCTGATCGGCGAAGATCTGACCGACCAGCGAACCCGGAAACTGAGCACAGTGAATCTGTTCAGACTGTGCCATCAGCGCAAATCGAGCTAGCGGATTGTAATGCTCCCAGCAGGCGAGGGCACCAAGTTTTCCGATCGCGCTATCCACGACCTTCAGCCCAGCACCGTCGCCTTGCCCCCACACCATGCGCTCGTGATAAGTGGGTGTAATTTTGCGCCGTTTAAGCAGCAGACTGCCATCGGCATCAAATACAAGCTGAGTGTTATAGAGAGAGCCACCGTCGCGCTCGTTGATGCCCAGCACCACGACGATCGAGTGCGATCGCGCCGCCTGACTTACCGCGTCCGTCGCCGGACTGGGTACCTCTACCGCCTCCTCGTACAGTCGCATGTGTTCTTTGCCCATCAAGACGGGCGGTTGCACAAACGAAAAATAGGGATAATAGGGGACGAACGTTTCGGGAAACACGACGAGTTGGGCACCTTCTTTAGCAGCATTCTCGATCGCGTGCAGCACCTTCTCGATCGTGCCCTCTCGACTAAATAAAACCGGACTGATTTGAACGGCTGCTGCCCGAACAATACGCGAATAATCCACAGTGTCCTCCTGAGAAAAGCGTTGAAAAGTCCCCTAACTCAGAAATGCCTAGAGCGTCCAAGTGTCGAGAATAAACGCGCCATCTTTGCGGTGCATTAAAATGATATCTAATACGTCGAGAGGACTAATCGGGCGAATGCCAGGAATCAACGAAGGTTCACCGTGACCATACAACGCTTGCAATGCGAAACGACACGCATAAACCTTGCCACCCTCAGACATAAATTTACTGATTTGGTTATTAAAATTCTGCTGCCCTGGGAATGGTTCGTCACCAATTTTAGGAAAGCCGCGCTGAATCCCCAAGGTTACGCCGGGACCATACAGTAAAATCGAGGTTTCAAACCCTTTACGAAGTAGACGAGTAGCTTGTAATAAATTGACCAGCCCGATCGAGCCTTCAAACGCAACCGTGTGGAATGTGACTAACGCTTTCTCACCCGGATCGGCTTTGACATCTGGGAAGACTTTTTCTTCATAATCAACAAAGAAATCGCCAACTTGATGAGCGGGAGCAGTTACTTCAGGCATGATGGTCTCCTTATCTCTAACGGACTTGTGTGATGCCACATTAAGGGCTGGCTACCCAGACGTTTTGTAGTGATGAATACGAAAGTTGCAGGTCTAATGATAAGACTAGGGATGGTGATGACAACGCTAAAAATAAGCTGAAATCTTCATTCAACACCTGTCTAAATCGATAGGTTTTGCATCACTAAACTCTAGGAGCCAATCAAAAATTCATTCACAATGCTCCATGCGTTAGAACGTGATGACTTCTTTCTCGATGCAATGTAATCAGCAATGTAGTTGGCATCGCGTGCGACTCCTGAAAACCTGCCTGAACCCCAGGTATAGAGCCAGGGAAGCCCCAAGAAATAGAGTCCTTCAAGTTGAGTCACCCCTCGATCGTGCCCCGGATAACCTTTGCCATCAAACACCGGAAGCTCAACCCAACTAAAATCAGATTCGTATCCAGTAGACCAGATCACTGCACCGATATTTGCCTGCTCATAGTCTAGGGTGAGAATGTCGTTTTCTGGCTCCCAAACGGGTTTATAGGGTGACTCTATGGGCGCTTGAATCTGATGTTTGGCAATAAATTCGTCAATGGTTTTTTTAATGCTTTCAGAAACGGCATCAGCTTGATCGAGATTTTGTTTGAGGTCACCCCAAAAATCGAGTCCTCGATCACCAACAGTTTTCAATCTGCCGTGTAGCTGCATTCCTTCTAACGCAAATCGGCGCAGGTCAATTTCGCGTCCGCCATCGCGCCCTGTGAGGTAGTGATTGGCTTTGCTCCTGACCTTTTCTTTTTGAGGATGCTCGTTGATAGACAGATCGTAGTAGCCCATTTCCTCAAGCCAATCGACGGCATCCTTGCCGCGATATCGACGGGGCGATCGGGGCGCACCTCCTACGCAGAGATGAACTTTTTTGCCTGCAAGATGCAGATCTTCTGCAATCTGACAGCCCGACTGTCCGGTACCGACAACCAACACGCTTTTATCGGGCAGAGAGTGCGGATTTTTGTATTGCGACGAATGCAGTTGCATAATATCGGCGGGAAGCCGTTCAGCCATGCGCGGCACTTTGGGACGATGATAACTTCCGGCTGCGATCACGACTTGATCGGCGGTGACATCTCCGATCGAGGTCGTCACATCAAAAATCCCGCGATCGTCATTTCTACTAACTCGCAGCACTGCAACGCCTTCCTTGACCGGAGGGTTGAACGACGCAGCATAGGTCTCGATATAGTTCACGATGTCGTCTTTTTGCATAAACCCATTAGGGTCATCGCCTTGATAAGGATGCCCTGGTAGGGTGCATTGCCAGTTTGGGGTGACTAAACAAAACGAATCCCAACGGCTCGATCGCCACGCGTGTCCGATCGTATGTTTTTCAAAAACAATGTGATCAATGCCTCGCTGCGTTAAGCAATAGCTGATTGAGAGTCCGGCTTGCCCGCCTCCTACGACAACGACTGAATAATGTGTTTTCATGGGAATTTCTTGCAGAGATAACAGTGCAAGAGTAAAGGCTAGAGATCTAAGAGTTTTGTATCTCGCAGTACGAAAGATTTAAGTCTAGCGATCGAGCTAGGGGTGGCGATCGCTGGTCTCAACTCGACTCCAATCGATACCAATTCCCTATCTAAATCAACAGGGTCAGTGAATAACTCAAATAAGGGAGCCGATCCCAAAGAGGTAATTGCCGACTCCCCAACGCCCAACTTTCTAGAGTTGAATGGTGATCTTGTTGTGCAACTCCTCCACTTGAATCAGTGAACCGTTACCGATCGCAATGTTGAACTTCACTAAAGAACGCTCAATCTGATATCCCGGCAACACTCGAACAACTTGATACTCAGTCGTCAAATCACTCGTGCCATCCCATTTGAGAAATGCCAGTTGATTGGACGCAATCTCACTCAGTTGTGAAACAAACTCTTCAATGCGATCGCTCACATTCGGAATAATGCCAGACGAAAGGAAGATGTAACGCTCTTGTAAATCCAAAGTCACACTAACTTGATAACGTTTCACCGTCGAGCAACGCAACTCAACGGTGAACGAAATCGAGCTAGGAATCACCGTCCTAACTCCCATTTTATTTTGTCCTCTCGATTAATTCAAAGAGGACAAGAATGCTGAGGTTTCAGCGATTCTGTAGGGATGAAAAATGTATGCAGGATCTTGATTCCAGCCTTTCAAGATCCCATAGCAAAGCTGACGGTGTACAATCATGAACGCCTCCTGAGTTAATTGCTCTAACTAGGGATGGAAGTCCTCGGAGTCTGATTTGCCGATCAGATTTCGGGGCACGACTTCATCACTGCGATGTATTCTACAAGAGTTTTTCGTTTTTTGGAATGCTGATTTTTTGAGGAGGGGCGATCGTTTTTTAGTGAGGTGGGGGGCGATCGTTTCTTTAGGATCTATAATGGGTGGAGATACGCGGAAAGCTTCCGTATAATCAACAGTTAGGTAGACAGTTGAAAATTTACTGCCTTTCAAATTGCTTTTACCAATACCTCCAAAGAGCAAGAGCATGGACATCACTCGTCAGTATCTTGAACGAAGCGAGTTAGATTTCTTAGGGCCATTTGCTAATCTATGGATTGGCTTCAATTCTTGGTATCGATGTTTATATCCAGAGGAGACCTCTGATCAGGCTGCTGCGCTTCGCATGGAAGAAAAATTTTCTCCTGAGATTACTAAACAATTGTCTGCGCTTAACAACATTGATGATTTTATTTCAACACAAGTTGATTCTCTCTCAGAATGTGAATGTAGAGACTATACATATAGCCGGGATGTTTCAGGTTTCAAGTTTCGTATTCAGTGTGCGAATAGCCATCCTGTTACAGAATTTCTCAAGCTCTCCAAAGAACACGACACTCTCTGTCATTACGTCGATGGACTTCGATTTTTTGAATCTATTGGAACTCCAGACTTGCTCTTTAAAGCGCTTTACGTAAAATACCGTCAATATGAAGCGAGCGATGAAGGGATGGCTTTGCCAGCAGACGTTAAACAGATCACAATGTTTCTGTCTGAAATTGATGTAGAACATTACGGGCATATGGTTTTCCATAACTTCGCTGCCCCCAAACCAGGTAAGCTCTACTCTCTAGATGATGTATTCGGGGATGGTCGAGGCTCAATCTGTTCGTCCATTATTGATGGTAAATCGAAGAAGGTGGAAGGTAAATCGGAGAAAGAGGTGGAAAGGAACCCAGCAGAAAAAGTTGCTTGGGATTTGAAGGTGAAAAGGAACTCAGCAGAGAGAGTTGCTTGGGATTTGAAGGATAAAGCACCGACAATTACAAAGCTATACCTTTATACGCTGTATAAGTTTCGATGTGAATACTTACACGGCAGTCTAGAACCGAAATCTCGGCCAACGCAAGAACTCGCTAAAGCAGCATTCTTTAGCCTTCGAGGACTTATGGAATCCACCTTTCCGCAGTTCCTTGGTATCGCAGAAATACATTCCTTGGGTAGCTAACAGATGCTACCTAACAATGGCAGTATAGCGGGTTGATAGGCAACTAGGCACTGAGTTTGAGGTTATTTGCAACTAGCTGACTTTTGCCGTTCGATCGCAAGTCCCTAGCGGAGGAAACAGCGAGAGATTATCTGCGAAATGTACTACCTGAGTAAGCGTGAATTTCGGTTGTGGCACATTTGGGAGACTTGAGGGGCAGTCAATACTGAATCTGGACAGCTATAGTTGAGGGAAATTAGGCATGGCTGTTAGCATATTCTCAATAACTAGCTCAACAGGTGTATGAAAATCAGAGCGATCGTTCACCCAGCAGAAGAAGGTGGTTACTGGGCAGAGGTTCCCGCACTTCCCGGTTGTGTGACTGAAGGGGACACGATGGAAGAAGTGGTAGCTAATTTGCAAGATGCGATTGAAGGTTGGCTCGATGTTGCCAACAGTCGTAATGCGATCGAGTCAACCGATCAAGTTGTCGAAATTGCTGTATGAAATCTATTTC
>Ga0209512_1004183_pt1 | contig 12831 bp, 11 predicted proteins | sample frozenSSSSmetaG_FD_184142 | JGI IMG/M metagenome (GOLD analysis project Ga0209512, IMG submission 184142) | Glacier valley bacterial and archeal communities from Borup Fiord, Nunavut, Canada, to study Microbial Dark Matter (Phase II) -... | ecosystem: Environmental > Aquatic > Freshwater > Ice >... | reverse complement strand
GGCATAGAACAGCCTAGTTTAGGATTGGTCTATATTATTGCCCTTCAAGGTGTTTATCCTTCTCAAAATTAATAAATAAAAACATGAAAAATATTTACTTAATACTTGCTTTCTTGTTTGGAATTTCTGTCTTTTCCCAAACAACAGAGACTTTTGAAACAGAGTCCTTTGGTAGTCAGAATTTTACGGATAATGGACAAGTTTTTAATATAACAACACAAACTGCAGGTCAAACTTTTGCTATTTCAAATTATGCAGGAGCGGGATGGAATGGTACTGCTGCAGATAATCAGTTTATTGATAATTCAGGTTATGCAAATTATGAGCCTGTTCAGTTTACCATTTCGAGTTCAGGACAAAAGAGATTTAAATTAAAATCGCTTTATTTGTTTTTTTCTCAAACCGACTTAATTCCTGGTACAGGAAATTGTACGATTACTGGTAAGTTAAACGGTGTAACTCAATTTACAGCTGTGAATTCCACCAATTTTAATTCAAGTGGTGTAAATAATGGTTATACAAATATAAGTCTGTCTACTTATGGAGGGTCAGATAATTCTAACGTAGTTATAGATCAATTTGTCATTACAACAACTGGCAGTTTTGAATATGTAACTTTAGATGCAATGAATTGGTTAGATGTATGTGCAGCTATGAGTTTAGCACCTTCTCAAACAAATGTGTCCTGTAATGGAGGATCAAACGGTGTAGCTACAGTGGTTGCGAGCGGAGGTACTCCAAGTTATGATTATATGTGGTCGCCATCTGGAGGAACATCAGCTGTTGCTTCAGGTTTACAACAAGGAACATATAGCGTTACTGTAACCGATGCAAATTCTTGTCAAAAAACACAATCTTTTAGCATTACTCAACCAACAATTCTTTCGTTAACGGCAGCTTCGCAAACATCTATCACTTGTAACGGTGGTACTAATGGAACAGCCTCTGTAAACGTTGCTACAGGAGGAGCTGGCGGCTATACTTATAATTGGACTCCAGGAAATCCAACAGGGGATGGAACACGTTTAGTTTCGGGATTAACCGTTGGGACATGGACTTGCACTGTAACGGATGCGAATTCATGTACGGCAACGCAATCTTTTAACATTACGCAACCAACAGCTCTTTCATTAACTGCAGCCGCACAAACAAATATCGGGTGTAATGGAGGTAGTACTGGAGCAGCTTCTGTAAATGTTGCTACAGGAGGTACAGCCGGCTATACTTATAATTGGACTCCGGGAAATCCAACAGGGGATGGAACGCCTTCAGTTACCGGATTAACCGTTGGTACATGGACGTGCACTGTAACTGATGCTAATTCTTGTACGGCAACACAATCTTTTAACATTACGCAACCAACAGCTCTCTCATTAACTCCAGCCGCACAAACAAATATCGAGTGTAATGGAGGTAGTTCTGGAGCAGCTTCTGTAAATGTTGCTACAGGAGGTACGGCGGGCTATATTTATAATTGGACTACGGGAAATCCAACAGGGGATGGAACGCCTTCAGTTACCGGATTAACCGTTGGTACATGGACATGTACGGTTACGGATGCTAATTCTTGTACGGCAATACAATCTTTTAACATTACGCAACCAACAGCTCTTTCATTAACTACAGCCTCGCAAACAAATATCGGGTGTAATGGAGGTCTTACTGGAGCAGCTTCTGTAAATGTTGCTACAGGAGGTACGGCAGGCTATATTTATAACTGGACTCCGGGAAATCCAACAGGGGATGGAACGCCTTCAGTTACGGGATTAACCGCTGGCACGTGGACATGTACCGTAACGGATGCGAATTTATGCACGGTAACTCAAACGTTTAACATTACAGAACCAACAGCTTTAAGTTTTGTAACCATAAATTTACCTGATTATGATTATAACTCAGCTTATAATCATCCAGTTGTTGCGTCAGGAGGTACTGGAGCCAAAAGCTTTTCCGTTACAGGAGGAAGTTTACCGGCAGGTTTCAGTTTGTCTTCATCTGGAGTCATAAGTGGGGTGTCGACTCAAACTGCAAATAGTAATTTTGCCATCAGTGTTACTGATGCCAATTCTTGTACTACTGCTTATAATTTTACTTTAAAATTAAGCCAGATACCAATTACTGTTACTGCAAACGTTTTGCAATCCAAAGAATATGGAGATATTGACCCTGCTTTAACTTATACAGTGACTCCAAATTTGTTACCGGGCGATAGTTTTACTGGATCATTGACAAGAGCGGCGGGTAATGATGTAGGAACATATGCTATAGCACAAGGAACTTTGAGTGCAGGGACTAAATATATAATTACTTTTGTAGGAGATAATTTTACTATTACTTCAAAAGCAATTTCGATAGCAGCAAACGCATCCCAATCCAAGGTTTATGGAGCAGTTGATCCAGTTTTAACTTATTCGGTTTCCCCCAGTTTGGTCACTGGCGATTCCTTCACAGGAACGTTGGCTAGAGCGGCTGGAGACAATGTTGGGATTTACCCGATAACTCAAGGAAGTTTGAGCGCCGGGTCTAATTATGCGTTGAGTTATGCAGGTGATAATTTTACTATTACTTCAAAAGCGATTGCGGTGACAGCAAATGCATCCCAGTCTAAGGTTTATGGAGCAGTTGACCCTGTTTTAACTTATTCGGTTTCCCCAAGTTTGGAAACTGGCGATTCCTTCACAGGAACGTTGGCTAGAGCGGCAGGAGACAACGTTGGCTCTTACACAATTGGGCAAGGAAGTTTAAGTGCAGGATCTAATTATGCATTGAGTTATGTTGGAGATAATTTTACCATTACTTCAAAAGCAATTTCGGTAGCAGCAAATGCATCCCAGTCTAAGGTTTACGGAGCAGTTGACCCTGTTTTAACTTATTCGGTTTCTCCAAGTTTGGAAACTGGCGATTCCTTCACAGGAACGTTGGCTAGAGCTGCTGGAGACAACGTTGGGGCTTACGCGATAACTCAAGGAAGTTTGAGCGCCGGATCTAATTATGCGTTGAGTTATGCAGGAGATAATTTTACTATTACTTCAAAAGCGATTGCGGTAACAGCAAATGTATCCCAATCTAAGGTTTATGGAGCAATTGACCCTGTTTTAACTTATTCGGTTTCTCCAAGTTTGGAAACTGGCGATTCTTTCACAGGAACGTTGGCTAGAACGGCAGGGGACAACGTTGGGACTTACGTAATAACTCAAGGAAGTTTGAGTGCAGGATCTAATTATGCGTTGAGTTATGCAGGTGATAATTTTACTATTACTTCAAAAGCAATTTCGATAGCAGCAGATGCATCCCAGGCTAAGGTTTATGGAACAGTTGATCCAGTTTTAACTTATTCGGTTTCCCCAAGTTTGGTCACTGGCGATTCCTTCACAGGAACGTTGGCTAGAGCGGCTGGAGACAACGTTGGGACTTACGTAATAACTCAAGGAAGTTTGAGCGCAGGATCTAATTATGCGTTGAGTTATGCAGGTGATAATTTTACTATTACTTCAAAAGCGATTTCGGTAACAGCAAATGCATCGCAGTCTAAGGTTTATGGAGCGGTTGAACCTATTTTAACTTATTCGGTTTCCCCAAGTTTGGTCACTGGTGATTCCTTCACCGGAACGTTGGCTAGAGCGGCAGGAGACAACGTTGGTGCTTATGCAATAACTCAGGGAAGTTTAAGTGCAGGATCTAATTATTCATTGAGTTATACAGGAGATAATTTTACTATTACTTCAAAAGCAATTACGGTAACAGCAGATGCATCCCAGGCTAAGGTTTATGGAGCAGTTGATCCAGTTTTAACTTATTCGGTTTCCCCAAGTTTGGAAACTGGTGATTCTTTCACAGGAACGTTGGCTAGAGCGGCTGGAAACAACGTTGGGACTTACGTAATAACTCAAGGAAGTTTGAGCGCAGGATCTAATTATGCGTTGAGTTATGCAGGTGATAATTTTACTATTACTTCAAAAGTCATTGCGGTAACAGCAAATGCATCCCAGTCTAAGGTTTATGGAGAGGTTGAACCTATTTTAACTTATTCGGTTTCCCCAAGTTTGGAAACTGGTGATACTTTCACTGGAACTCTGACAAGAGCGGCAGGAAATAATGTTGGCACTTATGCGATAACTCAAGGAAATTTGAGCGCCGGTTCTAATTATGTATTGACTTACACAGGTGATAATTTTGTCATTACTTCAAAAGTAATTACGGTAACAGCAGATGCATTCCAGTCTAAGGTTTATGGAGCGGTTGAACCTATTTTAATTTATTCGGTTTCCCCAAGTTTGGAAACTGGTGATTCTTTCACTGGAACTCTGACAAGAGCGGCAGGAAATAATGTTGGCACTTATGCGATAACTCAAGGAAATTTGAGCGCCGGTTCTAACTATGTATTGAGTTACTCAGGTAATAATTTTGTCATTACAAAAGCAAATCAGACTATTATTTGGAAACAAGTTTTAGAATTCGGTTGTGATGGAGGGACAACAACTGTTTTGACGGCTGTTTCAAGCAGCGGTCTACCTGTAAGTTATTCTTCTTTTAATAATCTTGTTTCAATTTCTGGTAATTCGATAAGTTTATTAGATTATGTTTCGACAACGATTACGGCATCTCAATTGGGCGATGCTAATTACAATCCAGCATCAGGAGTGTCTTTGCCAATTGTGAACAGTCAACCGAATTTAATTAGAAAACATTTTGATAGTGTTATTTTCTTCGATAATAGTTCAAATAATTTTATTAGTTATAAATGGTATAAAAATGGAGTGTTAGTCCCAAGTCAGACAGCTCAGTACTTTGAAGAAAATGGTTCTTTAAATGGAGTTTATTATGCTGTAGCTACAAAAAAGGATGGTACGATAATAACTACTTGTTCTTTATCGATAGCTCCTTCTATAGCTGAAGAATATATGAATATTGTACCTAATCCAGTTAAAAGCGATTCAGATTACCAGCTTGTAACAAATGTACCATTTTTAAGATTACAAAACGCACACGTTCAGGTGTTCAATTTATTGGGAGTTTTGTTGGTAGAAAAAACCGTTACAGGGGAGACTATTGATATGAAAGCACCTGGTTCTGAGGGAATCTATATAATAAGAATGACTTTGGCTAATGGCAAGCGTTTTTCAAAAAACCTTTTAGTTAGAGATTAAAAAAATAAGTTAATAAGTTTATGAAGTCCTCATTTGATTAAAATGAGGACTAAGTATTCTTGAATAAAAAAATAGATAACGAAAATGAAATATATCATAAAAAGTGTATTAGGAATTATAGTTTTTTTATTTTCTCAAGGCATTGCTGCTCAATTTTATGTTGGGATTCAAATGGGAATTGGGAATATTCAAAGTGATGTAAGTGGTGTCGCAGAATCAAATAAGCTGGGTGGAGCTATAAAGGGAGGGTATATTTATTCTTTGACAAATCATATCGGGATTGGCACAGGAGTAGAATTCTCGCAGTACAAACAAGATGTATATTTAGTTCAATCGCCGTCAACTTTATCAAATTTTGAAATTGATCTTTCAACTTCTGCATTTGTATATAATGTGACTTCATCGAATTATAAAGAAAAGCAAACGTTGTATGCGGTTCAAATTCCATTGTTTTTGCAGTATAAAACCACTATCAATAAAGGAATTGATTTTAATTTTAGAGCAGGGGCAAAATATTTTATACCGATGAGTTATAAAATAGAAGCTTCAGCAGATTTTGTCAATGGAACAGGTTATTATCCTGATCTAAATATAAGTTTGAATAATTTGCCGGCATATGGTTTTGGAAGTCAAAGTAATTATGAAGCATCAGGAGAGTATAAAACACAGGGAGTTGTAAGCAGTTCTTTTGAATTAGGCTTTACTTTTGAAATGAGTAAAAATAGTGCTTTGTATGTCGCCATGTTTCTAGAAAATTCTTATGGGACAATTCTAGATCAGAATGAGAATGAATCCTATATAGGTTATAATTCTTCTTCAGTTAGTAATAGAAAAGCCAATGGTTTATATAGTATAGATAAAAATGCTAAAATTCAGCCTGTAGCTTTTGGGTTGACATTAGGGTGGAATTTCAAATAAATTATTTGCAATAATTAAAAACTTCGAAATGAAGATTTTGATGAATTTATAGTAAAAGTAGGTACTAATTTATCAAGGACACGATATTAAAAAAGCCGCTTTTATTTAAGTGAATTTTAAAAGCTTATAATTCAATTTATTAAAGAGTAAGTTTTTTCAAATCTTGCAGAAAATGGTTCGTAAACAGGTTCGTAAGGACCACTGTGAGGGATAACAAAAATGTTATCCCTCTTTTTTTGATATATAAGATATCCCTTTTAGTCCATTTTACTGGCCTGCTACTAACACGATTCTTTTATAATAAATCGTCCCATATAAGGAACATTGATTCAAAATGAGGATATTATGTTTAATTTTAAAATAAAGCAACACTCCTAAAAATGGTTCAAACAATAAAAACCTAATGCTGAAATTATCGGTTCTGTTGCATCTATAATACCTTTTTATCTTTGGTTTTTTAAAACTAGCAAAAAATGAATACTAAAGGTCATTGTTATCCAAAACACATAATTATTCAGGCAGTATATTTTAAATTAAGATTTACACTTAGTTACCGTGACGTTGAAGAAATCATGAAAATTAGGGGTGTGATTGTGGATCATGCCACAATCCAACGCTGGGTTTATAAGTTTACACCTTTTATTGAGTCAGAGATGAAGAAGAGAAAGAGCAGAGTGGGGACAAGCTGGAGATTGGATGAAACCTATATCAAAGTAAAAGGTATTTGGTGTTATTTATATAGGGCAGTAGATAAACTAGGCAATACGGTTGATTTTCTTTCGACCAGAAAAAGACAGAGAATAAGCGCTCAGTCTTTTCTAATTAAAGCAAAAGTAATAACTGTCGGCCAAGGGTAATAAATATTGATAAAAGCGGTTCTAATACGGCAGCGATCAAAGTTTATAACAATCGCTTGTTCTCAAAGATTAAAATCCGGCACTGTAAATATCTCAACAATATTGTAGAACAGGACCATCGTTTTATCAAGTGGCGCATACAAAATGGATTTGGCTTTAAAAGTTTTGAATCGGCCAGACGAAAATTAAGCGGAATTGAAGTTGCGCATATGTTAAGAAAGAAGCAGATGGTTAAACCAAGGATATATGTTTAAATCATTTTGTAAATTAGTGGTCTAACTTTTAAATTACTTAAATTCTTATATTTGATTCTGACAGATGCGAGAGAACCGAAAAAATCAAATAAAAGACAAAGCATTAGTCGAAATCTTTTAAAGATTTTCTGAATTTGATACCTCAGACAAAAGGAATCTTGTGAATTTTATTCCACCGACTGATATTGATTTTAAAACAGGAGTTCTTTTTTTAGATTTAAATCAAGCATTTTTAAAAATATTATCAAAAAAAAGTAACCGAAAAACCAATAGAAAAAATGAATTTCATTGAGAAGAATGTTTCAGTAGAAAAAGCCGTTATTATTCTTTTCAAGAACGGCATTCAGGTAGATGAGAAGGAAGCTAAAATTATTTTGGAATTACTATTTAGTATCAAAAAATTACGATAAGTCAAAAAAGAAAAAAATCCTATATCCTTAACGGGACTTCGAATCATCGTTCAGCTTCGATTAGGTCTCTAATAAAGCCACTTTTAGACTGCTTATTTTAAACAGACTAAGGATTCCTTGTGAAAAAATAGAACCATAAAATGTTAAGACTAAAGGCTTGAAAAATCTACATATTTGTGTATAAAAAAAGAGACAACTATTATATAGTTGTCTCCTTAAGTGACCTTGACTGTAATTCAATCATATACTTAATGCGTTAAAAATCAATACTTTTTATTCTATGTTGGGAAGTTTGTGGGAAGTTTGAGAAATTATCTCTTTCAATCGCTCAATCAATTCACTATCATGATCCCCAACAATTACACTTATTTCTTCTTCTGGATTAGCCTTTTTCATTTATCTTATTTTCGATTAACGAATTGATTTTATCTGTTGTTGCTTTCTTATCAAAATAGTTTAGAAAAGCATAATAACCAGGATCAATAATAACTGCCTTTTCTACTTCCGTTATTTCAATATTACCAAAACCGGTTAAAATCCAATTCACGTTTAGGTTTGGGAAAGCCTCTATTACTTGTTTTAGAATTTTCATTCCCAATGGTCTTGAATTTTGTAAAATGGGGTGTAGGGAAGTATAAACGATCTTGTTTTTTTTGCAAAAGTCCAAAATGCTAACTTCTTTACTTTCGATATAATATTTTAGACGATCTCCTTCTGTTTGCATTATCGTTAATTTAAATTTTAGTATTCCCTTATTGTTAAACAAGTCTCATATATGGGCTTAACCTATACTCTTCTTTCCATGGTCGCCATTATCTCCATTTTCTCCATCAACTATTTTCCAAAGAAGTTTATTTTCTCTTTTCAATCCATCAATAATTTGATCCTGGTAATAAATTTTACTTTTTAAACCGGCAATTATTTTATCTTCTTTGGCATATACTTCTTGAATATCGCTAACCATTGAAATATTTTCGAAGTTTTTCATCATATTTCCTTTCCCAGTTAAAAGCCATTCAGGATCTATATCATGACAATTGTCGATAATTATTTTCAATGTATCTTCTCCTAAACTACCACTTCTCTTTAATTGCACACTAAAATAACCGTTCGAGATACCAAAATCTTTTTCGAACCTACTAGGCTTAACCCCTTTAAAATCACAGTATCTAATAAATCTATTAATCGCTTTCATAATAATATCGAAAATTGTCGGTAAAATATTTTTTTATACCGACTTTTGTCTGTACGTTTGTAATAACAATAAGTTAGTTAACTAATAGTAAAGGTAGACAAATCTTTAAAACAATTTATAGCACTTATCTATGATAACAACAGCACAAAGAAAAAAGATGAAAAAGGTCTTTAAAACGAGATATTCAAAAGCAGTTCAAGCAAGATTGAACCAAAAAGGGTTTTTGAATAAAAAAGGAAAGTCTTTTGGGATTTCCTATATCTCTCATGTTTTTAATGGTAGAAATGAAGATTTGTTAATCGAAGAAACGATTATCGAACTGTATCAGGAAAAAGTAACTGAGATAAATGAAATCGCAAATCGCAGAAAAGAAATTTTTGACACAAAAAAACCCGATGCTGGAAACATCGGGTCTGATTTAAGCAATTAAACTATAAAGATTAAAAACTAATGGAAAGCAAATCTACAATTAAAAATGAAATCCACCAAATACCCGCTGGATTACTCATTGGCGACAAACGAACGGAAATATTCGGTGATCGCAAAACAAAACAAACTTTTTTTATTTCAAACGGGCAAACGTTCAGTTTTGATAAACTAGATCCTGCCAAAAAAGCACAGATTTTTGAAAAGCTTTTAAGCGATGATGTTGCTTATACTGATCTAAAACATTTGACACATGATGAAGCAATAAAAGAATATTCCTTTTGCATTTATGGCGCTGCCGATCATGAAGCCGATTTTTGCGAAAATGGAAAACTTAAAAAATCGGATAATTTTATTTGTTCCAATGATTGCAAATGCCTGAAATGGAAATCCAAATCTATTACCATTGATGAGAATCCATTAACCGTTAGAGAAATTCAGATTGTAAACCTTATGGCTTCTGATCTCGCTGATAAACAAATTGCATCCAGTCTCAACATTACCGAAAGTACTTTAAATACACATAAACAGCATTTGTTCGAAAAAGCTGGTGTAAAATCAAAATCTGGATTAATAACCAAAGCTATCAACCAAAAAATCATTCAATAATGGGAACTAAAATATTTAAAAAACTACATAAAATAGGCTTTATAGCCTGTATTATCGGTGCGAACATCTGCATTATAGTTGCAATTGTTTTTCTAGTTAAAGCAATCATTAATAATCTAATGAACTAATGATGAACGCAAAAACACCTTCGAAACACAGCAAGCTTAAAAGCAAGATTTCAGACATTGTTTTCAATATAGTTTTCTTCACATGCTTTGTCGGGGCAATTGTATGCCTAATAATGATAATCATTAACACCCTAAAATAAATCGATATGCAATTCACTTATAACGGTTCCGAAGCAGTAGAAATGCTAAAAACACATTTCCCAAAAACATGGGAACAAGAAATCACTGACGGTCAAACATTCATAAAAGCATTAATGAGAATGTATAAACTTTCTCCTTTGGAGGCATTACAGAAGTACCTAAATACATGTGGAAGTACAGAAAAAGGAATTTCAACTTTTGCATCATTACATATTATGCTTTTGCAAATTAAAATAGGTGATGAAATTAAAAAATTACAAGAAGAACAGCTAGTATATGGAAACCAACTCACAGCACTCGAAGGTGCAACGATTATCTCCTATGGAGACAAAAAAACGTTGCGATCCCATTATTTATCCAAGCAAAATGAATTACAGCAACGAATCGAAAAACTCACTTTTGACTATCCCGTTATCGGTGCGGAAAAAATTATTGTGCAATGCAACCTTTTTGACAATTGACAAAACAGGAATGACAGTTGAACAATATTATAATCTCTTTATCAAATAATTCATGTATACCGAAAAATCAATAGACGAAGTTAGAAATGCCGATATCGTTACAATCATTGGCCACTATTGCGAACTAAAACGTTCGGGTTCAAAATGGACTAGCGAATCTCCTTTTAATCACAGTAAAGATTCATTTTTTGTGACACCTTCGCTTAACATGTTTAAGTGTTTTTCATCTGGTCATGGTGGCGATGGTATCAAGTTTATTCAAATATATAAAGGAGTTTCGTTTGGCGAAGCGATCAAAGTTATTGCGGATATCTGCGGAATTGTTTTGGAAGAAGAACAATTATCTGAAGAAGCGGAACGCAAAAGAAGCTACAAACAGGAATTGTTTGATATCAATGCCATTGCCTGTACAAAATATGAAATGCAATTGCCAAATGCTCCAGAAAATCATTGGGCTAAAAAAATGCTTATTGAGCGTGATATCAATCCAGCAACGGTTGAAAAATTTAGAATTGGTTATGCTCCTACAGAATATAAGTTTATCACCAATCCTTTTATTGAATCTGCTAAGTTAGAACAGGCCATAAATGTTGGTTTGTCTATTTCGAAGCAAAACAATAATTATGATTTCTTTAGGGATAAACTGCTTTTTCCTATTCGGGATGTTCGTGGCAATGTGTTGGGTTTTGGCGGTCGAAGATCAAATGAAGCCGATGGTCCAAAATACATTAATACTGGTGCAACCGAGATTTATGACAAAAGCAAAGTACTGTATGGTTTATTCGAAAACAAAGAATTTATTACCAAAGCTAGAACCGCTTTTCTGGTTGAAGGTTACACAGATGTTACCGGACTTTCTCAAAATGGCTGTGAACTAGCTGTTGCCACTGGAGGTACTTCATTAACTCCAGATCAGGCTAAATTAATTCACCGTTTTGCTGATCATGTTATTATCCTGCGTGATAATGATGGATTGGACGAAAAAGGAAACGAGCAAAAAGGAACTTTGGCAGCGTTAAAAGATATTAATATTCTTTTGGCTCAAGGTTTGAAAGTTTCGATTGTTATTCTTCCAGAGAAAGAAGATCCGGACAGCTACGCCCGAAAAACTGAACATGTCGAAAAAATGCTTTTTGGCAACGCTGAAGATGGGGTAAACTGGAAAGCCATTAAATTAAAAAATAAGGCTGCCAATGATCCAAACGAGTTATCTAATGCCGTTTCGGAAATTGCTTTGATGCTTTCGGTAATTAAAGATGATATCAAAAGAAATGCGTACCAGAAGAATTGCGCTAAAATCATAAAACAGCCTGAAAAAGTAATCAAAGAAAAAATTGAAAGCTTTTATAAAGTTGCCGAAATCAAAGCTGCACAATCGGAGAAAGTTCAATTTGAATCTTCTGAATATTTAGGTTTGCCAAAAGGTGCTGATTACAAACAATTTCTTGAAAAACAATATGTAACGCACGAAAACAACGTCTATTTCCGTGGAAAAAATAGTTTTTACAAAGGTACAAACTACAGAATAACACCGCTTTTTCACGTTTACGGAAAGCAGGATAACAAACGTTTATGCGAGGTAGTTTCTGAAACTGGCATTAAAAGATTAATCGATTTTGATACGGCCGATTTTGTCCAAATGGCAAAATTCGAAGCCAAATTACTGGATGAAGGAAGTTTTACATTCACACCAGAAGTAACACCAAATCAGTTCAAATTACTTCGAAATAATATTCTGGACAGTTTTATTATGGCTTTTGAATTACGAACGTTAGGCTGGCAACATGAGGGCTTTTTTGCATACTCCAACTTAATTTCACATAAAGGAATTAATAAAACACCAAACGATTATGGGATTGTTCAACTAGAAGCTGAAGTACAGATTCAAAGCGATTATATCGAAGATGTAAAGCATTTTTATTCGCCATCGGCTTCGGTGATGTACAAAAATTCCCGTGATGGTGATGATCCTTATGAAAATGATCGCTATTTGATTTATAAAGAAGCACCAATTGCTTTTCATACTTGGATGGCGCAATTAAAAAAAGTGTACGGAAAAAAGGCAACAACAGGTATTGCCTGTATCTTCTTTTCGCTTTTCAGAGATTTATTTGTAAAAACGTACCAAATATCACCAATTCTGTTTTTAACTGGTGAAAAAGGTTCTGGTAAGTCAAAATTTGCCGAAAGCATCGGGGCGTTGTTCGCTTATAAACAACCAGCTTTTGACTTGAATGCCGGTACTATTTCGGGATTTTCCAGAAGGATAAGCCGTACAACGAATA
>Ga0209512_1004181_pt1 | contig 12835 bp, 15 predicted proteins | sample frozenSSSSmetaG_FD_184142 | JGI IMG/M metagenome (GOLD analysis project Ga0209512, IMG submission 184142) | Glacier valley bacterial and archeal communities from Borup Fiord, Nunavut, Canada, to study Microbial Dark Matter (Phase II) -... | ecosystem: Environmental > Aquatic > Freshwater > Ice >... | reverse complement strand
TAGCCGGCTCATTCCACGGATAATTGCGCGCGCAGGAGTAGGCCATTCTTCGTTTTCTTTAGGAATACAAGGACTCGATAAGATTATATCGCTCATCTTTGATTTAGTAGTAATTTGGTAAAGTGGTCAATGAATTAAGAAATTTACAAAAGTAGGTGTCAAAAAAGCGACGCGTCGCGATGCTCGCTTAGGTGGGCGGAGAGTAATGGCCCCAACTCTTATGTTGAAAGTTCGGTAAGGAGTAAAGACGCAAGAAGTAGAAGATAATTACGACATATACTTTTTTTGCATTTGGCCAAGTCAGCCCCAGGGACATATTTGACCGAATTGAGTGATGGCTCAGGCTCAAAACGTCACTGAGCATGCCACACAGCTGATAACAGAAGCAACGGCATTGTTCGCACTGGATCGAGGACACTGTCAAAGATTGCCGGATGCCCTATGTGAAGCTTTTGTCAACAGCACGAATGCCATGAATCCTCAGTGTCTCTCTCTAACCAACATGTTTCCTAGCACCAACGGTTTAATCCCAGGTTGTCGCAAAGGTAAGTGCTCTATTTTCGTGTATCCATTGGAACGTATGTCATCCGTAGGACTAGGACGGGACCACGGGAAGCTCCCGGCGGCAACGCGTCGCGGTACTAGACCGACTTCCTGCGCGTCGAGGTGGGCCCCATCAAATATTGGAGGCGACCACCTTCGCAAAGCAGCAACATCGTTCTCTCCACCAGAGATCGTCTTCATCGCGAGCCGTGCTGTGCTGCCCTTGCCACGATGATTGTTGTTAGTCCAGACAGCCAGGAGCTAGGAGGTGCAGATCTACATAGACGAGTCTGTTTAGAAGAAGATATCACGATCGATGCTCTTCTCGCAGTCGTGGATAACTCGATTAGACATTACACATCGCTAGTACATACACTCACGCTATCATGAATCCGCCCTTGCCACCTCTATAATAAATTCCCACCCCCCATACACCCCGCGCCCCGACGTCTACTCTACCATAATAGAGTATGCAGAACGCGTCCATCCCCCCCATCCCAAGTCATGATCTAAGCGGCAACCGGCACGCCCAGCTTACTGCTCGTCTTGCGCGTCATGACCTTCGTAACCGCGTGTCTGATAATAACGCCCGCCTTCTCGATCTCCTTCTTCGACAGCCCCGTTGTGACGCAGATCTTCAGTGCCGGCTGGAGCTGCCACCCCTGCTCCTTCACCGTGCTCGACGGCGGCACGGGCATCGTCTTCAGGCGCGTGATGAGGACGCCGTTGGCGAGGCACTGCATCGTGTCAGCCGGAGTGCAAGTTAAAAATAGCAGGGCCCAGAGAGAGAATGGGACAAAAAACAACATACCTCGTCAACGCACTCCTGCAATACCCTCTCCTGGTCCTCAATGCTCAACCTCCGCGAATTAATCACATCCTGCTTCAGCACTGCAAGCACACACGGGTTATCCACCGCGCTCGTCAAGGTGACCCAATCGCTCCGCGGATCCAACTGTGCCCTCATCGCCTTAAGATTATCCCTACAAGACGCCAAAATCTCCGGGTTCGACTGCAGTAATGCCAGCGCCTCGCTCGTCGTCGTCGCCATCATGGCCGGCAGCGCCGCCGAGAAAGTATATGCGGCCGCAGAGATGCGCTGGTGCTCGACAATGTCAGTGGAGCCGGCGCAGAAGCCGCCACCAGCGCAGAGGGGCCCACTCAGGGAACCGACGATCATGTCGACGGAGGAGGCGTCGACGTTTTGCGCTTCCGTGAGACCGCGTCCGGTGCGGCCCAGGACGCCGAAGGACCAAGTTTCGTCGAGAATGAGGCGGAATTTGTAGCGGAGACGCAATTCAATCTAATTTATGATTAGCATTATCTTTGAAACACAAAAATGACAAAAGCGATCACTTACGACTTTAGGCAGATCTACACAATCGCCGACGTTCTCGAACAGGCCCTCAGTGACGATGAAGCGCCGAGTCAAAGGTTTCCTTGCCTGCTCCTTCACAATCTTCTGCAGCACCCTCTCCAAATCCTCCATATCGTTATGTTCATACCAGCGAATCGTGCTCCTGCAAATCTGCAATCCCTTCCTGATCGCATAATTGCACGCCTTATCTGCCACGATAATATCGCCCCTCTTGCTGAACGCCGGGATGACACTGGAAATCGTCGAGAAGGCGTGGGCGTACACAATGCATGCCTCCGTGCCCAGATGCGACGCAATGTCCGCCTCGGTCTTCATGTGCACATCCTGCGTGCCGTAGAACTGCGGGGGTCCGCAGGGCCCGACGCCATAGGTGCGCAGGGTTTGGATCGCCTTCTCTTTGATCTGCTCGTTGGCCACGAGGTTGTAGTAGTTGTAGGATGCGAGATTCGTGACGGTGCGGCCGTTGGCGAGCTTGGATTTCGGCCCCGAGCATCTACTTGTTGTCAGCCAATGTATCACACACACACAGACACCTTGAAAGTGACCTACCCAACAATAACAGGTAGTTTCTCCATCACCGTCTCCTCGAAATTCGTCAACGGAGCAACGAGCGGCTCAGGGGTCCACTCATCGACCAAATCATCAATCTCCTATTTCCCATCAGCCACATCCCTCCCCTCTCCCCCCCCTCTGAAGCTGCCACTCACCTCCTCCGACAACGTCACAAAGTTCTGCCTATGCGTCGAATAGCTCGGCGCCAGCAGATATCGCACGAAGAACAGCACGAGGATCAGCTCGATGGCCGAGCGCACCGGGTCGTTCTGATAGCTCGACCGCACATAGCGGATCAGCATCGCCGACCCTGGCACTTTCTGGAAACGGTCCGCCACCTCATTCATGTAGCTGAGCACCAGCTTCTGCGCATCTTGGAGTTCCATGATTGTTGGCCGCGTTCGCTGTTGCGTGCCAGGGAGGAATCGGGAGAGGTCGGTGTTCACGTCTCCAAAATTCATGGTAACGTCGGCATCTCGTTTACTGAAACGCCGATATTTGTCACGTGATTGCCCCCTTTTTGAACCAACTCTTACAGTAGTCGTCGTTTTCTTTAACTAACAACATACATATTCATATTGGATCATTGGTCATCTGGTTCATTTTTGCACTTATGAGACATAAATAAATTCCAACAATAATATACTTTCATATTTTATTAGAAGACTGCGTCTGGTTTATCGCAGTCGGTATCCAGCGTGGCTTCTCATTCGCTGAACATATGAGTGTCGTTACTAGAGCAAGCGTGCGAGCAAAAGAAACGTCTAAAGGTACATCCCATGCCAAACCCCCCAAAAGTCAAGTACATCATGAAGAGCGTAATAAAACAATTTCATCCCCACTCCAATGCCCCTTGAAGTTCTTATTCACAAATGGTCAACCCTTCCTTGCCATAACTCTAGACCAGTTTAACTAGCCGCCTTGCACCCCCGGTTGCCGACGCTGTTTCGGTTGCACTACCAGTCTCAGTGAGACGAGCGAGAGCAGACGAGTCTGAAGCCAAGATATCGGTGTTCTGAGGACCTGTGTCGTTGTAATACGCGGATGTGCGATTGTTTGGCTGGAACAGATCGCTGATCATTTTGTTCGACTTGAAATTGCTCTTCAAGCTCTCCACCGGGACCTGCGATCCGCCTAGAACAGGCGCAATGATCAACGCCAGAAAGACGATGAACATGACGAAGTACATAATAGCAAAGCGCCATACGCGTCTCCTGCGCAACTTAGACTGTTTCAAAGAATAGATGGGAGGTCGGATTTGACGACTAAAGAAGTTAGCGCATTGCCGTTATACGGAATAGATAACTACTAACCTTGGTCGAAGCCAAAAGAGCATAACTGAATGTGCCTTATCAACTTGGGGTACTAGAATCACCGGCAACATGCAAAACAGGAGCATGTGACCCAGGACGAAGTCTCCAGCAAACATTCCCAACTCAGTAATTTTGCAGAGGAACTCTCGAGCTGGCTGAGAAACGGAATGCCAACCCATAGAGTACCATTTACCAGTCCAGAAGGCGATGTTTGACGTATCAGTCTTGAATTCTCGCGTCAGAGCCAAGGAGATTATGAGCTTGTAGATGAAACGCTGGATCGCAGCTGCGCAAATCATGCCCAGAAGTGCTCTTGTGAAGTTGAAGCCTTCCAACAACATCATGACTTCGAAGAAGACAATAAGCATTATCACGGCAATTCCGTGAGCAATTGCCGCAAGCACTGAGCCAAATTTCTTGCAACACATGCTCAGGACCGGACCCATACAACAGGCCATTCCGAACATGGCTCCTAGACAGCCAGCATTCACGGCGATAGGGGCGAAAGCCACAATTGCCACACGGATCACCGACTGAGTTGGTCGATAGTTAACTGTATCTGTCACACCTGTCTGAGCATTGATGAAGAGGTAAGGGAGCAACGTAACACCAACGAGGACAAGAGGGCCAACAATCTCTCCAAAGAACAGATTGGCAAATGACGCACGGGGAACATCACCAGACATCGCAGCGGAAGGTTCCCCGAGAATCTTGCGTTTGTAGCCCGTGATCCTGGTTCGTGAAAGCCGGCAATAGGCGATCCACGAAGAGGAGTGAGATCTGGAATTGCCTCTAGATAACCAACGGAGGAAGTCTCGATAGTCGATGAAGAAGTCGTTCCACGCAAATTGATGAGGGTTGTAGAGGAAGGGTGAAATGCAAAGAGCCAGCAAGGAAATCCAGAAGTACACCAGAGCCGGTTGCCACACAGTGAGCGTGGCAAACAGAAGCATCATCAAAGACCTGGCACCAACATAGATCGAAGGCCCAGCGAAGCGCGAGAACAAGACGCCAAATGGAATACGAGCCGTTGCAAATCCGCGACCGGTACCAATGTATCTGGCTCCTCCAAATGAAAGGTCCTGAGTCACGGAGTTCGCATAAATTTGGCAAACGAACACCTCGAAGAAGGGTGAGAGCGAGCAAAGCTGCTTTCCAAGACGAGTAGCCGCACGCCAGAAGCCACGTTCTGTCACCTCTTGTACCACGAGAGGAACGAAAGAGATGAAGAAGACGATGAAAATCGACATGACGCAGCGGTACACCCAGTCCATAATGGGGTTGATGTCATTGCAGCCGGTAGGAATCTTCTCGTCCGTGATAGGAACATCTGGATTGTACAAGCAAGAAATGACCTCGTGACGGAGTGCGCCTAAGTTGATCAAGCAAAGCATGAACATCTGCACGGACAACATGATAAAAATGTTGTTCAGATGAAATCCAGGATGTGCGTAGTAGAACGACAGGAAACGGTCAAGAGGCAGTTGCGTTCCGAGATAATAGTACTCACGAGAGAGCATTTGCTCTCCCATGCCACACCCAATCTTCGTGGTGAAATTGAGAATAGACCCGAAACCCAGATCACGACCTTTACCGCATTGATAATATTCGCAATGCTTGATTCGGCCGCCACGAAGGAGTGCGGTCATACCAGCATAAATATCCTCGTTGAGATGTAGACCCTTTTGTGCTTTGGAGACACCTCCTCTGGTTGTCATGAAAATGCCATTGAGGAAATCGGGATGACCGTAATGGAGTTTTCCTCCGATTTGAGCAAGTGTGCGTGCGAAGAGAGTACCGAATGTTTGTTCTTTGCCAGCAGCGACATCACCGAGGATGCCAATATTCTCCGAGAAGATGTACTCACGAGCTCCGAGAATAGCAACAGGGTTGGACTTTACGTTTTTGACGCCCGGGGTATAAGGTGAAACATTGTCGGTAACCATTTCCTCGAACTCGGCGAGAACACTTCGAATCTTAAGACACTCTTCGAGGTAATTATCTTGATTGGCATCAATGAGCTGAAGATATTCTCCACGGTAGAATATGATGGCGTGATTCTGATTGTCCGACTTTCCGTCACCGAGAATTGGATTACCAGAAAGCTGAACGCGGAATTTGGGTCGACGCATGCCATTCTCCATAATCTCAGAGTGTCCGTCAATCAATGCCGAATACAGACGTGGCTCTTCGCCCTCGTTCAATGGTGCTTCCTCGTCCAGATAAGCGATTTGAAGGTCAGGATAAGCGCGAAGTAAGAATTCGGTGTTCTCCATTTCTTCCTTCTTGAACTTGGCATAGCGCTGCATTGAGACGACGATCTTGAACTTTCGACGGGCCATCCGTTCCAGTTCCCGCTCAAGCTTATCCGAGTTCCCACCGAACATCTGAACGACCTCTGGATTCTCAACACGGTAGAGAAGCTTGATGGCACGGCTGTAATTCATCATACCAGATATAGTACGATAGAGTGTCTGTGAGCGAAGCGACGCCCAGATACGAGTGCGTAGAGTATATTCCGGGGCAGCTGACTTGAAACCAATGCAGTAGAATGGCAGATCATCAACCTTGCTTTTGGCGGTGTCCTTTTCGGTTTTCTCATCGCCATTGAATTGAGAAGTTTCGTCGGCCAGAATTTTCGTATCCTTCACAAAGCAATCCCATTCGTGAGGATGCAATTGCTTGAGATATTCCAGAAGAGTGACACGGGAGTACGGCTCATCCTCGCGGATAATTTCACGAAGCGTAAGCAAGATCTTTTCGCTGTAATGGGGAATCAGGACTGTGAATGTTGGCATATTATCAACTGGAAGTGGTTCTGGAATAGGCGTTGACAGCGATTGTGCAAAGAAAGAGATTCTGCGCTCCGCTTCGCTCTGGGATGGGAAGAATTCGGTCTTGAAGGAATGATCTTCTTGGGACACAAAGAATGTTGGTGCACGCAGAGTTCTTTTACCCTCCTGCTCCGAAGGAACTTGGTGGTAGAGGAGCTTCTGGACATGGTCGATCGCCAAGAGATGCTCGCGATACATGGAGATAACAATAGCGTTCCAAATCTGCGAGATCAGAACTTTGGGCTTGTACTTGATCTCCATATCGGTTGTGGCCAAAACCTTTGAGTAGATGCGCTTTGGCAGACGTGAGAAAATATTTCTCCATGGCGTCCAGATCGATACACCGAGATAAAAGGATCTTGCGACCGAGAAGATGGCGTTCATCACAATGTACCAGAGGAAGGTGTCGAGAAAGAAGAGTATAAGGTCGGTGAAGTACATCAACCCAAGAAGGACCTTGGGCTGAATCTTGCACAAAACATTTGCCGTCGTGGCGCCAAATATTGCGTCTCCCATACAGTTGCGAATTTTCATAGTCGACAAGATCCGGATAGGGTCACGCAGAGATAGCGTTAGGAAGAAGTAGGACTCGGCAAGTTTGGGACCGAAGACGCAGACCCACAAGCCGTAAGACATATACATGTCATTACCGCTCAGGCGAGGATAACTTGCGGTGAATGTCTGACTGGCGACATATTTCCTCGTATTCTTGGTAAGATAACTTCCAAACAGACCTCCAAGAGGCATGACGGAGAAGAAGAAGAAGGTTACCAGGGCAATTAAGAATTGAACAATGCCGAGAGCTAAGCCGGCCTGTGATGTTTGTCCACCAGCGACTCCGAAGATATAAATGCTAGGTGCAATATTGATGATGAAAACCACAATGAGGAAGAGAAGTCGTTTCGTGAGATGCTGCGCGCCAGCCCATTTTCGAGGCACATATGCCCATTCTGCGATGCTGGCAAAGAGCATTATCACAGACACGACAGTACCCCCTAGGCCTACGGCGGACCAGGTCGCCGCCCGATTAGGCTGGTTGTTTATTCTCTGCTGATAATCCGCGGTATATAGTGTAGGAGAGTTAAATGCCGTATAAAACCAGTAAGAGCCCAGATGAATAACCCAAATGCGGTTAAAGTTGACGATGAGATGAAACCATGAGCGAGTCTCTTTGTATGTCTTGAAGAACACTTTATTCCAGTTGACTTCCTTAAGCTTCAGGAAACGCTCAGCAGGAGGAAGGTCGACGATGCGGCTTTTATCTTCCATAATGATGCGCTCGATTCCCTCTGGGTACCAGAAAAGTTGGTTGCAATCGTCATATCCGATGATCTGTGCGTGGTCGCGTTCACGACGCATATATTTCCCATCTACAATCTCATATCCTTGATCTCGACAATATTGATATAGTGGAGTGATGACATTGTTGAGATATGTAAACTCATCGACCGGCTCAACAAGATTTTGGCAAGCAGGAGAGTTCAAGTAGTCATCTGCACACTTGAAGATGAAGCAGAGACACTCAGGCATGAATCGAACTTGATTAGCTTCACCCCAGCAAAGGAGATACAGGGCGATTTGTCGGACTCGATCATGTTGAGACATGCGGTTCATGCGTGTCTTCCAGCGATATTCAGCGGCCTCCAAGCTGTTATCGCCTTCCATATCCTCCAATGTTTGCGCCTCATTGGCTGGGTCGTTTTCGGCATTCTTCTTGGCCGCCTTGCGAGCCTTACGGGTACGCCTGTCGGCTTTCCCCAGTTTCATGTTGGCGAAACCAACGGCGTCATCCAGATCCAAGTGGGCGGCGAAATACCACTTTCTGTAATTTGCGTTCTCTCCTCCGATATAGTCAGCATGAAGAGACAGCAGGGCTTGATTGGGTGTCATCCGGGAAGCACGCGAGTCGAGGAGAGTCATAAAATGGTCGTACATATTTCTCATGCTGTCGCGTTGGAATCCGAACTTCGCAGTCAGGTCAAGGAAGATATCCTCGACTTCTTCCTTGGACAGAGGAATCTGAGCATCAGAAGTCCAAGCGGGATATGGCTCCCTAGAACGCTGACCGGCGGGCAGTACATTGTTGTAATCCAAACCATAATTCGGGGTTGAGGCGCCGGAAGATCGATTACCACCGTATGAAATCTGCGAAGAAGGGGGTCTGTAACCCTGGCCGCCCATCTGGCTCTCGTTATAGCTGTTGTAACGCTCGTCACCACGGCCATAATAATCCATATCAGCCGCTCGAGCCATGTCCGACCTCATTGTGAAATCACTGAAAGTCTCAGAGTCCTCTTCGGAGTCACCGCGCCTTTTTCCTTTGGGTTGTGGCTCTTGGCCTTGCTGTTGGCCATTCTGGTCATAATACTGGTCGTTGTAGTATCCATCATTGTAGTGCGCGTTGTCTTGGCCCTCGTAGTAGCCGCCATCTTGCTGGTATGGGTTGTTGGCATCCGCATTATAATAGCCGCTGCTTGCGAGTTAGTAGAGTTCTGTCGCCAATTGATGATGATGAAGCTCACGATTCGTCATAGTATCCGTCACCGCCTTGTTGATGGCCTTGGTGGTCAGCATATCCTCCTCGGTCGTCGTAGTATCCTTGGTTCTGGTCGTCTTGATAATAGGAGTCGGTGTTAGTCGCATGGTGAGGATCCTGAGGATGATGGCCATAGCCATCATCGTACTGATCTGCGGGATGACCCGACATTTTCTCGTTCGGAGTAACTGGTCAGAACTGTTTGTTTATAATTTGGTCAGTACGCGTTCTGTGGGAGGGTTTTTGAGGTAGTCGGCAGTCTGAATGAAAGGGAAACATAGAATATTGGCCATTTGGATTGTCGCAGGAAATTGTCACGTACATCTCAGCTTGACATTGATTGCAAGAGGTCGCCGACTTTGTTTCTCGACAGTAATGAGTTGGCTGTTGACTTTATCTCGAATGACGGCGGCTGTAGCCGATCCGTGTTTGGGAATGAGGAAAGAACGACTGTTGACAACACGACAGGTGCGACCGTCGAAGTATTTGGGGAAATATGGAAAATCCAATGCGAGGTAACGAGCTGTTGAGCCTTAAATCGGGTAGGAAATGACTGGAAGATGGACCTCAATTGAACAGTCGGAGAGGTGAAGATCGAGGTTGGGACCTGTTTTTGACAGACACTGAGTGACAGCTTCGGGTTTGCACCAGTATTGGTCGAATTTTGGTTATGGTGGAGGCTGGTTCGAATGTTGGTGATTGGCGCGTGGCTTAAGGAGGCCGTTAGGGCGTACAGAGGAGAATTGCTTCAAGGAAATAGAGAAGGAGAGTCTCGCTGAACAACAAATAAAAAAACGAAGAGACCAACGACAACAAAGAGCTGTTGAAGTTATCGAGACGTCAAGATGTCGAGATGTCCAGATGTCCAAGGACTGAGGACGGAGACAAGTTGGAGGAAGTTGGAGGAGAAGAGGCGTCGGGTGGGAAAAGGAATCGGGGTGTGTTGGTGCTGAGTGATGCCTCCGTACTGGACGGTCAGCAAGTAGCATATGTACCTTGATGTACTTTGTAGCGTCTTCGTGGTGTGGGCCACTCATTCCAACTTCTGAGGTCCCAGGTCCCATACTGGCGTACTATCTATACCTATAGATATGTGTATATGTGTATAGTCCGTAGGTACATACATAGGTATAGGTATGGTATTTCATGATAATGCGTTAGCTTGCTTACAGATTTCTGCTAGGTACCTAAAAGTACGCTTGCTAGGTACATAGCACAAGTACTCCACAGACCGACAGTACAGTATCCGCGCAAGGCAAGAGGACAAGAGCATTTGGCTGCCATCGAAAACCCATCACATTTGCTACTGTGCATACTCCGTACAGGATTTAATCTGCGAGAATACATATGTACATACATGTGCTGAGAACACTTTCGAACACACAGTAGTAGTACAGACAGTAGTAGTAATCACTACAATACCTACAGTACATTAGGTACCTCATACATACATACCTGATGCTGTGCAATGCGTACTATTAACTACCGTTATGTATGTACCCCCCACTATCTGCTGTGTACATACCGTCAATATACCAGTACATAATCCGAAGACACCTATTATTCAGACTCTACGAAGTAGCAGTCATTCAGTCAAGGCAGAGCGGCCGATGTAGGAAGGATGTCTAGAGCCAGGCAATTGATGTATGTACTGTATGTACGTCGTTTGAGGAGGATGCTTGAAGTCTATATGACAGCAGTACTGTATCCCTACTATACTCCTCTGAATCCTCTCCTCGCTAAAATCTCTCCTCTACAATAATCCATTCATTCTCTCCGTTTTTCTCGAAACTGCAATACTTATTACACGCATACATAGGCACTGTCAAACCGCAATTATCGCATGTCCACGTCTCCCACGACCTCTCGCTCTGAAATCTGTGATGCCTCCTGGAAGCTTGGGAAAGGTTCACGTCGAAATCCGGATATGGAGTTCTTCATCGCCCCCTGAAGTTGCAGCACAGTAAGACTGCCGTGGCCCATAGTCAAGCCGTGCGAAATTGCCACCCGTCCAAGGCGATGTCAGCGTGCATCATCAGAGTGTCAAGCCCCTGTCGAGCGTTTCCGGTCGCTTTTTCGCCGTGGCGCGGTCCACAACAGAGTCCCATAGAGTCCCATGGACTGTCCGCGAGTCCGAGATGGAGATGGCCAGGCCAGATCGGTGTTTCAGGAGTGAAAAGCGCGAGAATCAGCATCATAGGGGATGGATGTCATTAGAGGAGTGTTCTCGGTATTTCCATCCAAAGGCCTTCCTTCTTCTCGTCCTTACGGCATACATACATATATGTACACATGTACGAAAGGAGGCCATGGCATCGTATACGCAGTGCCATATCACACCATATCACATACGTCCATACTGCAAAATGAGGATTACGAGGCCTCTGCTCGTACAGTCCATACAACTCCTGTCGAAGATTATTACTGTGGTCGAACACGATAATACAGAGTACAGCAACAGAGTACAGCAACAGAGTACAGCAACAGAGCACTAACACAGGTACTCCACTCCGTAGCTACATACATACATACAGTACCTACACTGGTAAGCACCAAGCCAAGTTCAGTGGGTGTGGGTGGGAGTGGGTGGGTGTGGGTTCTGCTAACGCAGGTTAAGGCAGGTTAAGGCAGGTACATAGGTACAGAATGGCTAGCCGTTCCTGAATTGAACCGGATGCTAAATATAGAACGAGCGCGACGACGCGATGGCCCTTTCGGATATTTACTCTCCAGATATGGATACGGATACGGAGTAGGTGCATCATGAGGAATGTCGGCTGTTTCTCTGCCCACACAACAATAATAATCTCGTTGTATTCGGCACGTACTGGCACTTACTGGCACTGAATCCCCTCGGAGTCGGAGGAGATCTGAAGTTTATTATTATTGGCGTGCGTCATCTCTCATGGGTGACCACGCTGACCACGCTGACCACTGAGCAAGGTCATGGCCCATGGTTCTGACCAAGCCTTCTCTCAAAGCTGTCAAGATCTTGTGCCCCCTGCGGCCAATCTCTCCCCACAATCGCCATGCAGACGCCATTCGACGCTGAATAGGGGCACTGTTGGGATGGGATGGGATGGGAAAGAGGAGAGAGGTGAAAGAGAAGTCCAAAATTGCTGAAAGTGCTCCTCTGCACCTTGTCATTTCCCTTGATCGACCAGTGCCCCTGAATTTGAGGTCAATGTCTGACCACGTGAAAATCATGCTTGTTCATTAGCATTGACAGAGACCCTTTATGTACAGCAAACAGCATGCATGGAACCAATGGATTTATGCACCTTATAAACTCCGTAGATATCCAGATGCATAGAACCGTAACTGAGAAAGAAATATGATACGCGTAATGCACCGCGATCATACCCTAGACCGGCCATGGGAGGGAGGAAATGTTGCACTGCCCCGTCCCACATGCCATGCTTCCGTGCCAACCATATGTACCTACATACATACGTGTGTAGGTACCCAACACAAGAACGAACGTATTGTTAGGGGACGAGCCACAGCGTTGTATTCACTAACTTTGCTCGTGTCTTCACCACTGTAGAGACGCTAAACTCTGGACCCTTCAGGCCAATACTTCCCTAGAAGCTACTGTACAGTAGGTACCTCGCACCGCTACCTTTACTAAAACAGGTACCTCGGGGTCAACCCCTGACCCCCCCCCCCCCCCCCCCCC
>Ga0209512_1004179_pt1 | contig 12836 bp, 9 predicted proteins | sample frozenSSSSmetaG_FD_184142 | JGI IMG/M metagenome (GOLD analysis project Ga0209512, IMG submission 184142) | Glacier valley bacterial and archeal communities from Borup Fiord, Nunavut, Canada, to study Microbial Dark Matter (Phase II) -... | ecosystem: Environmental > Aquatic > Freshwater > Ice >... | reverse complement strand
TGGACGAAAACGACACTGAAAAACCGCCCATCACCTGGTTGCCGATGGCTTCGAGCCCGCTGACCAGGGAGTCGCGGGTCGGCTTGCCGCCGGCCCGCTGCAGTCCCTCGACCAGCAGCCGGGCGGCCAAATAGCCTTCCATACTGGAGAAGTTGACCTCGGTCCCGGGGCCGGCGGCTTTCACGGCGGCGACAAACTCGCGCGCAATCGGCCGCGCCGCGTTATAGGGCGAAGGCACGACCTGCGACACCACCACGCCGGCGCCGTCCTTGCCGAGCTCGTCGGCCAGCGCCTGCGTGCCAACAAAAGACACGTTGTAAAAAGTGCCGCCATAACCGGCCTTTTTGGCTTCCCGGATGAAGGCGGCGCACGATTTGTAGGCGCTGATCTGGACCACCGCGTCGGGTCCGGCCGCCACCAGGGTCTGAACCGCCTTGGCCACGTCCACGGCGTTGCGCTCCACGGTGGCTTGCGCCACCGGCTTGAGGCCCAGGCTGGCCAGCGCCAGCGTCACGCCGTCGAGCCCGGCCTTGCCGTAGGCATCGTTCTGGTAGAAAACCGCAATTTTCTTCAGGCCCAGGCTGGTCAGCTGCTTGACGATCAGCGCCGTTTCGTCGTTGTAGGAGGCCCGCACATGGAAGGCGTATTTGTTGAAGGGTTCCCGCAGCGCCATGGCCCCGGTAAAGGGGGCAATGAACGGCACCCTGGCCTTGATGGCCTGGGGCAGCGCCACCACGCTGGTCGGCGTGCCGATGTAGCCAAACAGTGCAAACACGTCTTCGGCAATCAGCTTGCGTGTGTTTTCGGCGCAACGCTCGGGCTCGTAGCCGTCATCGAGTTTTCGGATTTCGATCATCTGCCGGCCGATGCCGCCCTGCGCGTTGACCTGGTCAAAACAGACTTTTGCGCCGTTGTAGAACTGGATGCCCAGCTGCGCGGCCGGGCCGCTGAATGCCGCCGACTGGCCCAGGATGATTTTCCCCTCCGACTGGGCGCGGGCCACGCCAAAGCCCGCCAGCAGGGCGGCACCGGTGGTGATGGAGAACTTTCTGCGGTTAAAAATCATGGCTTTGTTTTCACAAAAATAATTGAAGGCTTCGAACGGCATCGGAAAAAACGGCACCCAGGCGCACGGCGCACTCCCCGACTTTAGTCGAAGTTTCGCCCGCTTCCTGGGTGGGTAGACCCTAAACCTCCCTGCCTTCTTGCCAGGCATCCTTATCACGATAAAGTGGCCCCATGCGCACACCTATCAGCATCTCCCCGGTCGCCCCGGCCCGGCCACCCGCTACCGGCCCGCTACAGGTGCGCGGCGCCTGTCCCCATGACTGCCCCGACACCTGCGCACTGCTGACCACGGTGGAGAACGGCGTGGCCACCAAAGTGCAGGGCAACCCCGACCACCCGCAAACGGGCGGCGTGCTGTGCGCCAAGGTGGCGCGCTACACCGAGCGCAGCTACCACCCCGAGCGTCTGCGGCAACCGCTGCGGCGTGCCGGCCCCAAAGGCAGCGGCCAGTATGAGGCGGTGAGCTGGGCCAGCGCGCTCGACGAGATCGCGGCGCGCCTCAAACCGATTGCGGCGCGCAATCCCGAGGCCATCGTGCCCTACAGCTATGCGGGTACCATGGGCCAGGTGCAAAGTGAAAGCATGGCGGGGCGCTTTTTCAACCGGCTCGGCGCGTCCCTGCTGGACCGCACGATTTGCGCGGCAGCCGGCGGCGAAGGCGTGACGCAAACGCTGGGCGGCAAGGTCGGCATGCGGGTGGCGTTTTTTGCCGAATCCAAGCTCATCATCATCTGGGGCAGCAACTCGATTGGCAGCAACCTGCACTTCTGGCGTTATGCACAGCAAGCCAAGCGGGACGGCGCCCGGCTGGTGTGCATTGACCCGCGCAAAAGCGAAACCGCCGAAAAATGCCACGAACACATCGCCCTGCTGCCGGGCACCGATGCCGCGCTGGCGCTGGCGCTGATGCACGAGCTGATCCAGCGCGACTGGCTGGACCACGACTACATCGCCCGCCACACGCTGGGCTGGCTCAGCCCTGAAGGGGGACTGCGCGCGCGGGCGCTGCAGTGGCCACCGGAACGTGCCGCTGCCGTGTGCGGCGTGCCGGCCGAACAGATCAGGGCGCTGGCGCGCGACTATGGCCAGTGTTTTGTCAACCAGCAACCGGCGGCGATCCGCCTGAACTACGGCATGCAGCGCGTGCGCGGGGGCGGCAACGCGGCCCGCGCCGTGGCCTGCCTGCCGGCGCTGATTGGCGCCTGGCGGCACCGCGCGGGCGGCATGCTGCTCAGCAGTTCAGGCGCGTTCCCGGTTGACAAGGCCGCGCTGCAACGACCCGAGCTGCTGGCCGGGCGCCAGCCGCGCACCATCAACATGAGCACGATTGGCGATGACCTGCTGCGCGAAACATCGCCCGCATTCGGGCCCAAAATTGAAGCGCTGATTGTCTACAACAGCAACCCGGTGGCGGTCGCGCCCGAATCCGGCAAGGTGGTGCAGGGCTTTGCGCGCGACGACCTGTTCACGGTGGTGCTGGAGCATTTTCAAACCGACACCGCCGACTACGCCGACTTCATCTTGCCGGCCACCACGCAGCTGGAGCACTGGGACGTGCACAGTTCCTACGGCCACACCGACGTGCTGCTGAACCGCCCGGCGATCGCCCCGCTGGGCCAAGCCAAGCCCAATACCCAGATTTTCCGCGAGCTGGCGGCGCGCATGGGCTTTGACGAGGCCTGTTTCGGGGACAGCGACGAGACGCTGTGCCGCGCGGCGTTTGGCGACGAGGTCGATTTTCAGCAGCTGCTGGACCAGGGCTTCGCCACCCTGCGCCTTCCCGATGCACCGTTTGCAGACGGCGCGTTTCCCACGCCGTCGGGCCGCTGCGAATTTTTCAGCGCCCGGCTGGCGGCCCAGGGCCTGGACGGTCTGCCCGACCATGTGCCCAACTACGAAATACCGGGCTCGTCCCGCGACTACCCGCTGGCCATGATCTCGCCGCCCGCCCGCAACTTCCTCAATTCCAGCTTTGTCAACGTCAAAAGCCTGCGCGACCTCGAGGGCGAGCCCGTGCTCGAAATCCATGCGCAGGACGCCGCCGCGCGCGGCATCCACAGCGGCGCCATCGTCACCGTGTTCAACCAGCGCGGCGACTACCGCGTGAAAGCCGTGGTGTCCGCGCGCGCCCGGCCCGGCGTGGTCAACGGCCTGGGCATCTGGTGGCGCAAGCTCGGCCTGGGCGGCACCAACGTGAACCAGCTCACCAGCCAGCAGCTGACCGACCTGGGCCGAGGGCCGGTGTTTTACGACTGCCTGGTGCAAGTCCGGGTAGATTGAAACGCATGCCCGTCATGACCACCACCGGACTCCGGGCGGCGCTGGCGGCAGGCATGGCGGCCCTGCTGCTGTCGGGCTGCGCCACCCTGGGCTACTACTGGCAATCGGTCAGTGGCCACCTGCAGCTGCTTAACGCCGCCCGACCGGTGGAGGACTGGCTGGGCGATGCGCAAACATCGGCCGCGCTGAAGACCCGGCTGGCACTGAGCCAGCGCATTCGCAGCTTTGCCGTGACCGCGCTGCAGCTGCCCGACAACGCCAGTTACCGCCGCTATGCCGAGCTGCAGCGCAAGGCCGTGGTCTGGAACGTGGTGGCGGCACCCGAGTTTTCGCTGACGCTGAAAACCTGGTGTTTCCCGGTGGCGGGCTGCGTCGGCTACCGCGGCTATTTCAGCGAGGCCGACGCCCTGGCCGAGGCAGCGCAACTCAGGCAGCAGGGCCTGGAGGCCAGCGTCTACGGCGTGCCCGCCTACTCCACCCTGGGCTGGCTGAACTGGGCCGGCGGCGACCCGCTGCTGAGCACTTTCGTGGCCTACCCGGAAGGCGAGCTGGCCCGGCTTATCTTTCATGAACTGGCGCACCAGGTGCTGTACGTGAAGGACGACACCGCGTTCAACGAATCGTTTGCTACGGCGGTCGAGCGCTTGGGCAGCCGCCGCTGGCTGGACAGCCAGGCCAGCGAGGAGGCCCGCCAGGCCTACACGGTGTTTGACAACCGGCGCCAGCAGTTCCGGGCACTGGCCCTGGCCACGCGACGCGAACTGGCCGAAATTTATAAGGAAAACAAGGCTGTAGCGCATGATAGAAGGGCACAAGCAGCTAGCAAATCAATAGCAATGCAGAATTTTCACGAGAACTACGCCCGGCTCAAGGCCGGCTGGGGCGGCTATTCGGGTTATGACGCCTGGGCCCTGCGCGCCAACAACGCCTCGTTTGGTGCGCTGGCCGCCTATGACGAGCTGGTGCCCGGCTTTGAGGCGCTGTTTGAAAGCGAAGGGCGCCACTGGCTCCGGTTTTATGATGCGGTAAAACGGCTGGCCCGCCTGCCCAAGGACGAGCGGCACAATGCCCTGAAAACCAACACCATCCCACACACAGGAATCCCCCATGGCTGACATCCAGATTGAACGCGCGCACATCCTGGGCCTGCCGAAAGCGCGCAAGATCGCCTTCCAATGGGCCGAACAGGCCGAAGAAAAATTTGACATGGCCTGCACCTACGAGGAAGGCCAGAGCGGCGACCAGGTGAGCTTCATCCGCTCAGGCGTGAACGGCACGCTCACGGTGACCGCCGACCGCTTCGAATTGAACGCCAAGCTTGGTTTTTTACTCAGTGCCTTCAAGGAAAAAATAGAGGCTGAGATCGCCAGCAACCTGGACCGGCTGATGGCAGAAAATCAAGCCACCTGAAAATCGGCAGCCGCCCCGATCAGACGGTGACCGCCTGCCTGGGCAGTGTGAAGGAAAAAGTGGCCCCGCGCCCGGGCGCCGCCTCCGCCCACAGCCGGCCACCATGCCGTCCGATCACGCGACTCACCGTGGCCAGCCCGATGCCCGTTCCGGCAAACTCCGACACCGCATGCAGGCGCTGAAACGGGTTGAACAGCTTGTCGGCATAGGCCATGTCAAATCCGGCGCCGTTGTCGCGTACAAAAAATACCGGCCACCCTGCGGCGTCGGCTTGTTGCCCCACGCTTATTTCAGCCTGGGCCTGCTGCGCGCTGAACTTCCAGGCGTTGCCCAGCAGGTTGTCCATGGCGACCCGCAAGAGCCGCCCATCGCCATGGGCCTGCAGGCCGCTTTCAATCTGCACGTTCACCTTGCGCTCTGGCTGGCGCGCCTGCCACTCGTCCAGCACGCTGCGCGCCATCAACGACAAGTCGACGGGTTCGCTGCGCAACTGCGCCCGCGCCACCTGCGCCAGCGACAGCAGGTCTTCAATCAACTGCCCCATCTGCGCGACGCCGGTCTGAATGCGTGCCAGGTAGTGCTGCACCTTCGCGTCGGCCTCACCGGCCAGCTGTTTGCTCAGCAAACGGCTAAAGCCGTCAATGGTGTTGAGCGGCGAGCGCAGGTCGTGCGACACCGAATACGAGAAGGCTTCGAGCTCCTCGTTGGACAGGCGCAAGGCAGTCTCGATGGCCTTGATCTCGGAAATATCCGCATCGATCCCGACCCAGAAGGCGATCGCACCGAACTCATCGAGCACGGGGGAGGCCCGGTAGGCCATGGTGTGGCAGCTGCCGTCCCTGGCCAGCAGGCGCCGGATACCGGAAAACTGGGACTGGCTTGCGTTGGCGGCCAGCCAGTTGGCCCGCACGCCAGCCACGTCCTCTGGATGAAGCACGGCAAACCAGCGGTGGGTGCCGGTCCAGTCGTTCGCCGTGCCGCCCATCAGGTCAAACCACGCACGGTTGGCATAGGTCACCGCCCCGTTCGGGTTGGCGGTCCAGACCACCTGCGGCGCCTGCTCGGCCAGCGCCCGGAACAAGGCCTCCTGCCGCGCCAGCGAGGCGGTGCGGTCGGCCACTTTTTGCTCCAGCCCGGCATTGAGCCGGCCAACTTCTTCCAGCAGCCGCGCATTTTCTATGGCCGTAGACGCCAGGTGGGCCAGCTCCATCGCGACGTACTCGTCCTGCTGCGTAAACTCGCCCTCGTATTTGTCAGACAGCTGCAGCAGCCCGATGTTTTGCCCGTTTCGCCCATTCAAGGGTATCGCCAGCCAGCCCCGCATCGGGAGATGCGCGCGGGCATCACTGCCACCGCCGCGCCAGAGCGGATGCGCCTGCAATTCAGCCTCGGTGATGCGCAGCGAGCGGTTGTTCTCGCACACCATGGCGTAAATCCCGGTGCCGTCAGCGGGCTCGACCACATCGCGGTAGGCCGCGTATTTTTCGGACAGGGACCGCCTGTGGGTGGCGCGGGACCAGTCCTGACCCATCGTGAGGCTGACCACCGACTGGTGCGCACCGATCACCCCGCGCGCCTGCTCGGCAACCTCCTGCATCGCCCCATCCAGGGTCTGGTGCCAGGTGATGGCCTGGGCGGCGTCGGCGGCGCGCTGCAAGGTGAACAGGTGCTCCTGAACCTCCGTTTCGGCGTTGACCTGGGCGCTCATGTCCATCGCCACGACAAAACGCGCGTCCTGGCCGGCGTATTGAACCGGCTGCGAAACAATGTTGACCGGGAAAATGGACCCATCCTTGCGGCGGTGCAGCCAGCTACCCTTTCGCAAGGTCAGCGCATCGGACAGCTCCTGGCGCAAGCGGTCCGACTCTGCTTCGGTGCGAATATCGAAGATAGTCATCGCCCGGAATTCCTCGGCCGAATAACCATAACTTTGCAGCGCCGCCTGGTTAACCGTCAAAAACTGCTTGCTGGCCATGTCGAATACCCACATGGGCAGCGGCGCCGCCTCAAACAGCGCGGCGTAGCGCTGCTCACTGTCCAGGACGGCCTGCTCGGCAAGCTTGCGGCGGGTGATGTCCCGCTCCACTGCCACCCAGTGCGTGAACAAGCCTTTGGCATCAGTGATCGGAACCATATCGAGATCGATCCAGAACGCCTGCCCGCTTTTGGTGTAGTTGATCAGTTCGGCGCGAACCGGCTGCCACTTGCTGAGCTTGGCGCGAATCCGGTCGAGTTCGATGCGCTGCGTTGCGGGACCCTGCAAAAAGCGCGGCGACCTGCCCAGCACCTCTTCGCGGCTGTAGCCGGTGTGGCGCTCAAACGCGTCGTTGACAAAAACGATGCGATGGCCCGGCTCCTCCAAAGGCTCGGCTTCGGTGATGAGCACCATGTCGTTGAGGCGGGAAATGCAGGTTTCAAGCAGCCGCAAATGCACTTGCGACGCATGCTGCTCGGTGACGTCCTGGATCACACCCGAGCGGCGCCCGACGGACTCCCCCGCCCCGCTGCCTTGGCCCTGAACCCGGTCAAGCTGATGAATCCAGCGCTCCGCACCCGCAGAAGTGACGACGCGAAACTCGATGTCCAGCGGCAGGCCTGCCTGAACGGCCACATCGCGTCGGGCTTCAAAATCCGCGCGATCGTCCGGGTGGATCAACTGGAGAAAGCAGTCATAGCTGCTGCCAACAAGTTGGCGTTCTGCACCCAGCACAACGCAGGCCTCATCGGACCACCTGATCTCGCGGGTATCGAGGTCCATCTCCCAGTAACCAATACGCCCAAGACGCTGGGCGTCCCGCAACTTTTCCTGGTTGGCCTGACTTTGCGCCAGTTCAGCCGCCAGCACACCGTGGTGCTTTTGCAAAGACTCGGCCATGCGGTTGAATCCGGCGGCGATGCTGAAGAACTCGTCCCCGTCACTGCGTCCGCCGGTCGGGATGCGCACCTCCAGCCGGCCTTGCTCGATCTGGCGGGTGGCATCAAGAATTTCCTGGGTCGGCTTGACAATGGTGCGCGCACCCACGATCCAGGCGATCCAGCCACCCAGAAAGGCCACCAGTGCCAACACAACCAGCTCCAGCCGAAGCTGACGCTGACTGGACCCGATGACCAGGTTGCGGTCCATGCTGACCGCCACGACAAACGCCGTGTCGGCCCGTGGGCTGCTGGGCATAAAGGCCCACAGCCGCTGCTGGCCGGCACCATCCTGGCCCTCGTGCACCCCTGCCCCCAAGGTTCTTACCGCTTTCTGTAGTACCGGGCTGGCCGCCTTCTGCCCAACCGGCACCGGCAGGTTGGCGGTCCCGGCGAGCAAGGTGCCATTGCGGTCATGGATTCCCAGCGCAGCGCCGGCTGGCACATGGATCGCAGCGATCGACTGGGCCATCCTGGTCAAGTCGAGTGCCGCATAGGCCACAAAAGAGACCCGGCCGTCCGCGTCGAACGCCGGCAGCGCAAAGGTAATGGTCGGCCGGCCTGACAAGCGCCCCACAATGTACTCGCCGGCCACAAAGCTGCGGCGGCTGACGGCATCGCGAAAATAGCCCCGGTCACCGAGATAAGGCGGCGAGTTGCTGTCCAGGCCGTGGCAGCGCGCGTAACCATCGGCGCCGACTATCCCCAGATTGGCGTAGTCGGGAAACTGCTGTTTGAGCGTGACCAGCAAACGGTTGCAACTCGCCGCCTGGCCGCCTGCAATGTCGGGCACATGGGCGATGACCGTCAAGACCTGATGCGCCGTCTCGGCCACCCGATGCTGGCTTGAGGCGGCCAGCGATACCGCAAACCGCAAATCGGTCAACGCCCGTGCCACGGCGGCATCGGCGTTAAGCCAGGCATTGACCGCGGACAGACCGAAGAGCGGAACCATCGCAGCCACGACCAACAGGACCAAACGGGTCCTCAGCGTGCTCTTCATGGCCGTGGTTTACACAAAGCGCCCGGACGTAGCGCAGCGCGGCCGCTCAAGCGGCGGCAATGGATTCATTGACGTCCAGCCAGTAGGCCTGCAGGCGATCGAGTTTTTTGGTGAAGTCGGCAAAATCGACGGGTTTGCGGACAAACCCGTTCACGCCGCTTTGGTAGCACGCGACGATGTCGGACTGTTCGCTGGACGAGGTCAACATGACCACGGGCACCAGGGCGGTCAGCGGGTTGCTGCGCACGCTGCGCAACACATCCAATCCCGACAGCTTGGGCAGCTTCATGTCGAGCAAAATAAAAGACGGCTGCCTTTGGGTATCGCGGCCGGCATGACTGCCGCGCCCGAACAGGTAGTCAAGCGCTTGGGCACCATCGCGGGCGACGGCAATCTCGGCAGTCACCCCGTGCTCTTCCAGCGTCAATACGGTCAGCTCCAGGTGATCGGGATTGTCTTCAACTACGAGTATCAGCTTGTCGCTCATGGAACCTCTCCTAAATTGCGGTCATCAGTTTCCTGATGGTCTTTTTTGTTTCTATCATATTTGCAATTTACATTTTGACGTAATATTTTTTACTTCCTGTAGGTCACCAACGGGGAATCCCCTCGTCCTTAAGCTGATCGCGCAATTCGGCGTAGTCGGGCACCACGGCCCGCACGGTGTCCCAAAAGCGCGGACTGTGATCCATCACCCGCAAATGGCTCAGTTCGTGCACCACCACATAGTCCATCACCGCGGGCTTGAAGTGCATCAGGCGCCAGTTCAGCCGGATCGAACCGTTGGTGCTGGCGCTGCCCCAGCGCGTGCTGGCACTGGACAGGCTGAGCGTGCGCCACTGCACGCCGAGCTGCGGCGCGAAATGCACCAGCCGCTCGGTAAAAATCTGCTTGGCCTGGCGCATCAGCCAGGCCTGCACGGCATCACGGATTTGCTCGGACGTGGCGCTGGGCGGCAAACCCACATGCAGGGTGCGCTGAAACGCCTCTGGCCCTGCGTCGTCGGGCTGGCCCATGGCGCTGCTGATGAGCGACCCGGCCGCTCGGATCATGAGCTCGGTGCTGACGCCCCGGGTACGGCCAGGCGCCGGGCACGCGCCCATCACCACCGTCACCGGCTCGCCCATGAAAGGAAAAACCGCACCGTCTTGCCATTCAATGCGCGCGGACTCCAGCCGCTCATGGCGCTCACGGGTTTGCTGGAGTTTTTTGAGAATCCAGCCCGACTTGTCGCGCACGGACTGGTCAATTTCATGGAGCGGCACCCACTTGGGCGCGCTGACCGCCAGGCCTTCAGGCCCCACCGAAAACCCGATGCTGCGGCGCGTGCTGCGCCTAAAGGCATAGGCGACCACCATGCCGCTCAGCAGGGCTTCGCGCGTGGCACGCGGGTGGCGATAGCTGGCGGGGGCTTTATCCGCTATTGTTTCAATAGCTGCTAGCACCCGTTCCGATTGGGCTGCAGGCATTTTTTTCTTGAATTTTGGCAGTTTTTCAATCCCCACGGTGGCGGCCGGCGCCGGCTCAAAGAGGTCCCGTGTGAACTGGAGAAGCCTGTGCATCATGGTGGGCTGACGGGGTGCGGCGGTGCCGGCTCGCTTAGCGTTAAAGAGACGGCGCCCCGGCGGCGGCCGGGGCTGGCGCCGCATCCGCTGCGACATAGGCGTCGGGGTCAAGCCGGCGCATTTCGGCTTCAATCCAGGCCTGGACTTCCAGCATCAGCTCGTCGGGCTTGCGGCCCACGCTGGGAATCGGCTTGCCGATTGAAATATCGACGATGCCCGGTTTTTTGATGAAAGCCTTGCGCGGCCAGCATTTGGCCGAGGTCACGGCAATCGGGATCACCGGCACACCGGCCTTGATGGCCAGCCGCGCACCGCCGGATTTATAGACGCCGGCCTGCCCGCGGTCAATCCGCGTACCCTCAGGAAACATGATGACCCAGGTGCCGTGCGCCATCAGCCGCTTGCCCTGCTCGACCACCTTGGCGAAAGCCCGCGTGCCCTGGCTGCGGTCAATGTGGATCATGTCCATGCGCGCCATGGCCCAGCCAAAAAACGGGATGTAGAGCAGCTCCTTCTTGAACACATAGGCCAGCGGGTGCGGCATGATCGCCGGCATGGTCAGCGTCTCCCAGGTCGACTGGTGCTTGCACAGCAGAACGGCGGCGCTGAGTTCACCCGTCGGCAGGTTCTCCATGCCGGTGATGCGGTTCTTGATGCCCAGGATGAAGGTGCCGCTGTCCACCGCCAGCTTCAGCCAGCGCGCGCACATCCAGTACATGGTTGTACTACTGACAAACAGCGAGGCGACCACCACGAACAGCGCCCACGGCATCACGGTCAGGATCATCCACAGCATGTGCAGAATGGAGCGAATCAGGGGCATGTCAGGTTTTCCGGTGGTGAGGTGTCGGGCAGATGGGCGCCAGCAGCGCAAAGAAGTTTTTAGTATTTTAGGGTTCAAACCCATACGCGACGGGCACAAGCAGCTATCATTTTTGTATTTTTTCCGATCAAGACGGGACACCACGCTCCAGGATGAAATCTGCAAACGCCGCCAAATCGGCGTGCAGCAAGGTGCCGGCGGGCAGGCCTTCGGGTTGCCCGCCGCTGCGGTAGTGCGACGACTTGCCGGTCAGCACCAAGTGCGGCTCACAGCCAGCGGCAGCGCCCGCCTGCAGATCGCGTAGCGAGTCGCCCGCAGTGGGCACGCCCTGCAGCTGCACGCCAAAGCGCGCGCCAATCTGCTCAAATAAACCGGGCAACGGCTTGCGGCAGTTGCAGCTTTCCTCGGGGCTGTGCGGGCAGTAAAACACCGCATCGACCCGCCCGCCAGCCGCGGCCAGCAACTTGTGCATCTTGGCGTGTATGGCATTGAGCGCGGCAACGTCAAACAAGCCCCGCCCCAGGCCCGACTGGTTGGAGGCAATCACGACACGCCAGCCGCCGTGGTTGAGCCGGGCAATCGCTTCCAGCGCACCGGGCAGCGGCAGCCACTCTTCCGGGGATTTGACGAAATCATCACTGTCGCTATTGATGGTGCCGTCGCGGTCAAGAATGATGAGCTTCATGGACATGATTATCAAAGAGGGGCGGCGGCCGCCCCGGAAAAAGTCGTAACAGGCGGCGCAGGCAAAGCATGCGGTGACACCTGCCAATCGGTCACAAACAGCCCCCGAAAACGGCCGGGTGAAAATGCCAGCGCCAGCGTGTCGCCAGGCTTTATGTGCGCGGCCTGCGGCTCGTCCAGCAGCAGGCGATGCGGCGCCTGCAGGCCGGGTACCTGCAGCACCAACTCCGTGCCACCCATGCTGCGCAAACTGGGCGGTTTGATGCGACTGGAGAGCACCTGCGCCAAGACCGATCCGGGACTGGGCGCTTGGCCCGACGCGGCCACGTCGTGCAGAAACAGACCCTGCTCGTTCAGGTGTCGCTGCAGCAAGGCCGCACTGCCGCCCAGCCACAGCAGCACCCAGAGCAGTCCCAGCAGCGGCGTGGCGCGACGCCAGCGCAGGCGTCGCAGCAGCAGGGTGCCCACCGCCAGTACCAGCACGGCAACAGCCAGCGGCCAAAGCAGGTCGAGCAGCCCCGACGGCACCGACACCGGCGCCAGCAGCAAGGCCGGTGCACCTGGCTGGCGGTCGGTTGACAGCTGTAGCACCCAGCGCAGGCCCACCAGCACGGCAGGCGGCGCAAACAGCAGCCACGCCGTGTGCAGCGATGTCCAACCCGCCAGCCAGCCGGTATGCGGGTGCGTAGCCGGGCGGTTCATGGCGCGCTCAGGCCGCCAGGCGCGACAGGTCGGCCACGCGGTTCATCGCATCGTGCAGGCTTTTGAGCAGGCCCTGGCGGTTCAGCCGCAGGTCCAGCGCTTCGGCGTTGACCATCACGCCGTCAAAGAAGGCATCGACCGGCGTACGCAAGGCCGCCAGCGTTTGCAGCGAGGCGGTGTAGTCGCCGGCGTCAAACTGCGCATTGGCCTGGGGCAGCAGGTCCTTCATCACGGTATACAGGGCGATTTCAGCCGGCTCTTGCAGCAGCACTTCGCTGACATGCGGGTCCACTTCCAGCGCCTTTTTCAGGATGTTGCCGATGCGCTTGTTGGCCGCGGCCAGCGCGGGCGCCTCAGGCAAGACGCCAAATTCCTGCACCGCCTTGAG
>Ga0209512_1004178_pt1 | contig 12841 bp, 14 predicted proteins | sample frozenSSSSmetaG_FD_184142 | JGI IMG/M metagenome (GOLD analysis project Ga0209512, IMG submission 184142) | Glacier valley bacterial and archeal communities from Borup Fiord, Nunavut, Canada, to study Microbial Dark Matter (Phase II) -... | ecosystem: Environmental > Aquatic > Freshwater > Ice >... | reverse complement strand
TCGGCGCCGAGCACGCGTGCGTTGTCGGTGTAGGTGTGCGCTTGCGCGCCGAAGGCGGCGGCAGTGGCGGTGGCGAGAAGGGCGAAGAGGGCGGTGCGATTCATGGTGCGGAGCTCCACGGGGGGGGTTGCGATGGAGGCATCTTGCAGGCGGGTGGGTGAACGGAAACTGAACGGATCGCTGAACCTGTTCAGGCGGGTCGCGACGTTGTTTCGATGAACATCGACCTGCGTGCCACCCCCCGGCTGGCGCTTCGACGACGTCGAGGTCCGCGCCGACGAACGCCGTGTGCTGCGCGGCGGCATCGCACAGCCGCTCGGGTTGCGTGCCTTCGATCTTTTGCGGTTGCTGATCGAGCGGCGTGGCCAGGCTGTCACCAAAGACGAGCTGATGCTTTGGGTGTGGCCGGGCCTGGTGGTCGAGGAAAACAACCTGACGGTGCAGATCTCGGCCTTGCGCAAGGCGATCGGTGCGAAGGCGATACGCACGGTGCCCGGGCGCGGTTACCAGCTCGCGGTGGATGCGGTCGCGATCGGTCCGATGGAGCCGTCGGCGGTGGGAGAGCTGGCCGGCAACCTGCCGGCGCAGGCCACGTGCGCGCTCGGCCGCAACGAGGAACTGGCGTCTGTGCTCTCGCTGCTTGCCGATGCCCGCATGGTCACGCTCACGGGCGTGGGCGGCATCGGCAAGACGCGGCTCGGCCCGCAGGCGGCGTCTGCCTTCGGCTCGACGGCATTCCGCTCGCCATCGAGCTGGCCGCAGCCCGCGTTCGTGCGATGAGCCCGGCGCAGGTTCGCGACCGGCTCGACCAGCGCCTCCAGCCGCTCACCGGCGGCACGCGCGGTGCGCAGGCTCGGCACCAGACCCTGCGCCACGCCGTGAAGTGGTCGTACGACCTGTTGCCCGAAGCGGACCGCCATCAACTAACGGATCTTGATCATCAGCTTCGGCCGCCATACCGCGAGCACCACATTGGCAACACTCAGCGCCAGCAGCAGCATCAGCGTGTTTCGTTCCGAGTGCAGCAGCGAAGCGAGCAGGCCGGGGTCGGTGACCGCAGCCGCTGCGAGCTCGGCCTGCCGGCTGCTCGCGCCGACGGTGAAGAGCGTGGCCTCGAACACGCCGATGCCGAGCAATGCCTTGACCCATGCCCACCCGGCGTCGTGGTAGCCGCGCGTGGCGGCGATCGCCAGCAGGCCCGTCACGAGCACCAGCGCGAGCGAAGGCAGCAGCAAGTAGCGGGCGATGGCCGCGATCGCCTGGCGTGCGGAAGCGAACTCCGCCGGCGCCGCGATGTTGGCCGTGATGCCGATGACGAGACATGCCGCCAGCCCGCCGCCGACGCCGAGGGCGGCGAGTTCGTGCAGCGCCTTCAGGGTGCGCCGCCACCAGGCGCGGCCGGTCATGCGGGTTGCATCGGCGCGGCCGGTCGGAAGTGGAAGGGCTTCATCGGGGGGTCAGACAGCGCGCGAAGCAGGAGACGTGCCGCAAATGCTACGCGCGCGATCGTCCGGCCGAGAAGGGCTGGTTGTCCGACCCGGACGGCGTGGCCACCAGCGAAGATGTAAGTCTTAATCCATCTCCCATGAGCACCCGATGACCGACCCCCGCAACATCGCCCACGACAAAAAAGTCCAGCAGGAGAAAAAGCACCGCCACGAAGAGGTGGCTCCCGGCGCAGACGCGACGCCGCAGCCCGGAAAGAAGACCCACATGGAGCATCACGCGTCCGACGTCGCCAAGGTGCCCGACGAGGCTGCCGCCGAAGAATCGCCGAAGACGTAGATGCTGCGCCGGCGCGTGCACGCTGCATGACGGCACCGCGCCGACGCAAGGTTCGCGCGCGCTGCCGCTAGCCTTCTAGAATTTGCGGTCCAGCCTCACGCTTCAGGATCCGCCATGCCTCTCGTCTCCATGCGCCAGCTGCTCGACCACGCCGCCGAAAACGGCTACGGCATTCCGGCCTTCAACGTCAATAACCTCGAGCAGGTGCAGGCCGTGATGACGGCCGCCAGCGAGGTCGGCGCGCCGGTCATTCTGCAGGCCAGCGCCGGTGCCCGCAAATATGCCGGCGAGCCGTTCATCAAGCACCTGATCGAGGCCGCGATCGAGAGCTGGCCGAAGGTTCCGCTGGTGATGCACCAGGACCACGGCCAGAGCCCCGACGTGTGCCGCTCCGCCATCGACCTCGGCTTCTCGTCGGTGATGATGGACGGATCGCTCGAGGCCGACGGCAAGTCGATCGCGAGCTACGACTACAACGTCGAGGTCACGCGCAAGGTCGTCGAGATGGCGCATGCGCGCGGCGTCACCGTCGAAGGCGAGCTCGGCTGCCTCGGCTCGCTCGAGACGATGAAGGGCGACAAGGAAGACGGCCACGGCACCGATTCCACGATGACGCGTGAGCAACTTCTCACCGACCCCGAGCAGGCAGCCGATTTCGTCAAGCGCACGCAGCTCGACGCGCTGGCGATCGCGATCGGCACCAGCCACGGCGCCTACAAGTTCACCCGCAAGCCCACCGGCGACATCCTCGCCATCGACCGCATCAAGGCGATTCACCAGCGCATCCCGAACACGCACTTGGTGATGCACGGCTCGTCGAGCGTTCCGCAGGATCTTCTCGCGGTGATCCGCGAGTTCGGCGGTCAGATGAAGGAGACCTACGGCGTGCCGGTCGAAGAGATCCAGGAAGCCATCAAGCACGGCGTGCGCAAGATCAACATCGACACCGATATCCGCCTCGCGATGACGGCCGCGATACGCAAGTACCTTTCGCAGAACCCCGACAAATTCGATCCGCGTGACTATCTGAAGCCCGCGCGTGAAGCGGCCAAATCGATCTGCCGCCAGCGCTATGTCGAGTTTGGCTGCGAGGGGCAGGCCGGCAAGATCTCGGCACAGTCGCTCGCGCATATTGCCAAGCGCTACGCCGAAGGCAGCCTCGCGCAGATGGTGGCGTGACGCCACCGGCCGCCGTGCTCCAGCCCATCGACGAGGCGGCCGCTCTCTACGAAAGCCGGCTGCATTCGCTGCCGCTGCTGGCGCGCGGCAAGGTGCGCGAGAACTACGCCGTGGGCAGCGACCGCTTGCTGATGGTCGCGAGCGACCGCATCAGCGCGTTCGACGTGATCATGGGTGAGCCGATCCCCGGCAAGGGCGTGCTGCTCACGCAGATGGCTTTGTTCTGGTTCGCGAGGCTCGGCCACATCGTGCCGAATCACCTCACTGGCGAAGACCCGGAGAGCGTGGTGGCCGCCGGCGAGAGGGCGCAAGTCCGCGGCCGCTCCATGCTGGTCAAGAAGCTGAAGCCGATTCCGGTGGAGGCCGTGGTGCGCGGCTATCTGGCGGGCAGTGGCTGGAAGGAATACGAGGCGAGCGGCACGGTGTGCGGCGTGATGCTGCCGCCTGCGTTGAAGAACGCGTCGAAGCTGCCCGCACCGATCTTCACGCCCGCCACCAAGGCCGAGATGGGCGACCACGACGAAAACATCGACTTCTCGCGCATGAGCGACATGATCGGCAACGAGCTCGCCGTGAAGGTGCGCGACGCGTCGATTCGCCTCTACACCGAGGCCGCCGCGTACGCGTTCGGCCGCGGTATCGTCATCGCCGACACCAAATTCGAGTTCGGCCTCGACGAGCACGGCACGCTCACCCTGATGGACGAAGTGCTCACGCCCGACTCGTCACGCTACTGGCCGCTCGAGACCTATCGCGAAGGCGCCAACCCGCCGAGCTACGACAAGCAGTTCCTGCGCGACTGGCTGGAGCAGGTGTCGGTCGATGGCGCCCCCTGGGGCAAGCGCGCGCCTGCGCCGCCACTTCCAGTGGACGTTCAGGAGCAGACGGCCCTGCGCTATCGCGAGGCGTTCGCGTGCCTGCGCCGGTAGCACCACGCGCGTCGCGGCTGCTGCTCGATCTCGCCGCTGCGGTCGAGGCCACCCGCGACGTTCACGAAGCCGATTGCCTGCGCGCCGATCTCGCTGCGCAGCTGGTGCGCAGCGGTCACGATGCCGAAGGCGAAGCGATGCTCGCCGAGCTGCGCGCTCGCTACCGCGCGACACCGCACGAACGCGTCACGCCGTGGCTGAATTTTGCCGAGTCGACGGTTGACCTGCAAAACGGCCGGGGCGAAGAGGCGCTGATCAAGATGCGGCGCGCGCATGCCCTCAGTCAAGCGATCGGTCTACCGCTCACTGCCCTCGCGGCCGCGTCGCTGGCGAGCATGTACTGGAATTTGCAAGACGCGGACAAGGCGGTCGGCTATGCGAGCGAAGCGCTTCGGGTCGCGGTTGAGAACGATCGTCGGGCCAGGTGTCGCGCGAGCGCGGTCGTTGCAGAAATCTTAGGAATGTCTCGAAGAGAAGCCGATGCAGGCCGTTGGTTCGTGCGAGCGCGCATGCACGCTAGTCTGTTGGGAGATCACATTGCTCTCAGCGTGATCGGCTTCAACGCTGCCGAGACGAGATTGGTCGTCGAAAGACAACTCGCTTTGCGCAACGCGAACACTGCCGCCTCGACGGCTATCGGAAAAATTCAAGCGTCTCGCAACTACGACGAGCTGTTCTCTATCTCGGCCAGCGATTTCACAAAGCTGCAAACTGCTCAACTTTTCGCTCTGGTGGGCAAAGATTCAGAAGCAATCGAACTGTTCGAGCAGCTCCTATCGGCGGCCAAGTTGAGTTCGGCACTGCGCCAGCGCCCGAGTTGGCTGTCGGAGCTTGCCTGGTGCTATGCGCGCTGTTCATTGCTGGATATGGCTCTCGCGACGGCCGACCTTGCCCGCCACTTTTCCTTGGCGAGTCTGCAGCTCGACGACAGGGCCGCGACTCATAGTCGATTGGGACATGTGTACGAAATGCTCGGTGATCACGAGAAATCGCGGCTCCATTTCGAGGCGGCGGCGCCGCTGTGGTCGCAATACGAGGCCTTTCAAGACCGCTGCGGACACTTGGTCGATACCCTGGTGCCGCCTCTGGAATCTTGAAGGGCGCCGCGGCCTCAAAACAAGATCATGCTCAGCTTGCGCCGGTAACCGTCGACCACCGATCGTTCTGGCGTTGTCCCTGCCGCAGTGGCGATGATTTTTGGTTCGGCGGCAACGCTGCTGTTGGCGTTTCGGGGCCCATCGGCGCCATGTGGCTGGAGCAACTGCAAGGCGGCTACATAGAGCTTGCGAGCGGAATCGTCCCGCCAGGTCTTGTCTCGCATCAGGATTTCCAGCAGCTCATCCATCGCTGCGGCGAAGTCGCCTCGGGCGAGGTGAATCTGCGCAAGCTCGAAGCGCGACCCGAAATCGCGCTTGTCGGTGGCCAGAGCTGCAGCGAGGTCGTCGGCAGATCGCGCACTGACGGCGACTTCGATTGCCGCGAGCCAGTGGCCGATGGCGACGAGGCGTGCATCGAGCAGCGGCTGGCGGGCAACCGGCGCATACACGGACACGGATTCATCGGTCCGACCGCTGTCCAGCAGCGCACGCAGATATTCGTAACGCGCGGTGTCGTTGGCCGGGTCGGCCGACACCGCGGCTTGGAGCTTGTCGAGTGCGGAAACCACGTCGCCGCCGGCGAGTAGCGCTTCGGCCTCGTGCGTGTTCTCGAGCGCGGCCGCTTCGCCGGCGCTCGGCACATGCTTGTCGAGGAACTTGCGCACCTCGGCTTCCGGCAGCGCGCCGACGAAGCCGTCGACCGGCTGCCCGCCGCTGAACAGCACGCAGAAAGGGATGCTGCGAACGCCGAACATCTGCGAAAGCTGCTGCGCGATCTCGGGCTCGAGGTCGGCGTTGAGCTTGGTCAGCTTGAAGCGGCCTGCGTAGTCGGTCTCGAGCTTTTCGAGGATGGGACCGAGCGTCTTGCACGGCCCGCACCAAGGCGCCCAGAGGTCGAGCAGTACGGGTTGCGCGAGCGAGGCGTTGACGAGCTCGGCCTCGAAGTTCTGTTGGGTGATGTCCTGCATGTGAAGGGATCCGTGGGCGCGATGAGGAAGGGGCGTAAGGGTGGAGCCGTGCCGCCTACAATTCGGGGCTGTTTCCCGCAACCGGAGCGAACCCTTTGATCAGCAGCGCCACCGCGGTCGTCGGCGTGGTCATGGGCTCCAGCAGCGACTGGGAAACGCTCCGCGCAGCCACCGAGATTCTCGTCGAGTTCGGCATCCCTCATGAAACGCGCGTGGTCTCGGCGCACCGCATGCCCGATGCCATGTTCGCTTATGCCGAAGGTGCAGCCGCTCGTGGGTTCAAGGCGATCATCGCCGGCGCCGGCGGCGCAGCGCACTTGCCCGGCATGCTCGCCGCGAAGACCACCGTGCCGGTGCTCGGGGTGCCGGTCGCGAGCAGGCAACTGCAGGGCATCGATTCGCTCTATTCGATCGTGCAGATGCCGCGCGGCGTGCCCGTCGCCACCTTTGCCATCGGCAGCGCGGGCGCGTGCAACGCCGCCCTGTTTGCCGTGGCCATGCTGGCGACCAGCGACCCTGAACTGCGTGCCCGGCTCGATGCGTATCGCGCGCGCCAGACCGCTGCGGCCGAAGCGATGACGGCCGATCTGAAGTGAGCCAGGCCGGGGCAGGCCCAGGGGCACACCGTGCGCATGGCGGCGCCGCTGGATTCATCGCGCCCGGCGCGACCCTGGGCGTCTTGGGCGGTGGACAGCTGGGGCGCATGTTCGTTCACGCTGCGCAGCAGCTCGGCTATCGCACCGCGGTGCTGGAGCCCGACGCTTCGAGCCCCGCGGCCCAGCTCGCGCACGAGCACGTCTGTACGCGGTACGACGATGCCGACGGCCTGGCTCGCCTCGCAGAGGGCTGCGCGGCGATCACCATCGAGTTCGAGAACGTTCCCGCGACCACGTTGGCCGCGCTCGCCTCGGAGCGCCCTGTGGCACCTTCGGCCAACGCTGTCGCGATCTGCCAGGACCGGGCGGCCGAGAAGGCTGCGTTCAAGCGTGCCGGCGTGGCCTGCGCGCCGCACGCGTTGATCGCTGCCGCCGCCGACGCGGCACGTGTCGACTCGAGCCTCTTCCCGGCCCTCCTCAAGACGTCGAGGCTCGGCTACGACGGCAAGGGCCAGCGCCACGTGGCTACGCAGGCAGCGCTGGCCGATGCGCTCGACGCATTCGGCGGCGCCGCTTGCGTGCTCGAGAAAAGGTTGTCGCTGTCGAGCGAGATCAGCGTCATCGTCGCTCGTGGCCGTGATGGCGAGGTCGTGCACTTGCCGCCCCAGGAAAACGTGCATCGCGACGGCATTCTCGCGATCACTCGCGTGCCGGCCGTTGCCGCCAGTGCGGCGCATCAGCGCGAGGCCGTTGCGCTGGCGATTCGCATGGCCGAATTCCTCGACTACGTCGGCGTGCTGTGCGTGGAGTTTTTCTTGCTCGAGGACGGTGCGCTGATCGCCAACGAGATGGCGCCGCGGCCGCACAACTCGGGCCACTACAGCATCGACGCGTGCGACGTGTCGCAGTTCGAGCTGCAGGTGCGCACGCTGGTCGGCGCGCCGCTCTGCGCGCCGCGATTGCACTCGCCGTGCGTGATGCTGAACCTGCTCGGGAACCTCTGGTTCGGCGAAGCGTCGGCCGAAGCGGTCGAGCCGCCGTGGCAGCGGCTGCTCGCGCTGGCCGGCGTGCACCTGCACCTCTACGGCAAGGCAGAGCCCCGGCGTGGCCGCAAGATGGGCCACGTGACGATCACCGCATCGAGCGCCGACGAAGCCGAGCGTGTTGCGCGCGCAGCGGCCGAGTGCCTCGGCCTGGCCTTCGACTGACGCCATGGTCCTCGACGGCCTCGACGCTGCGTCGATCGAGCGCGCGACCGCGATGCTCGCCGCTGGCGAACTCGTCGCCTTTCCGACCGAGACCGTCTACGGTCTCGGCGCGCGCGCCGATGACGATCGCGCCGTCGCCGCTATCTTCGCCCTCAAGGGCCGGCCGGCCGCGCATCCGTTGATCGTGCACATCGCCGATCGCGCCGATGCCGATCGCTTCGCCTCGACTTTCCCGCCGGTGGCACACAAGCTCGTCGAGGCGTTCTGGCCTGGCCCGCTGACGGTCATCGTCGAGCGTCGGCCGGGCATCGCCGAGGCCGCGGCCGGGGGGCAAGCGACCATCGGCCTGCGCTGCCCGGCGCATGCCGTGGCGCATGCACTGCTGCTGGCGGCCCGCGAGGCGGGCGTTGCGGGCGTTGCCGGGCCGAGTGCCAACCGTTTCGGCCGCATCAGCCCGACGACCGCTGCGCATGTGGCCGCCGAGTTCGGCGACACGCTGACAGTGCTCGATGGGGGCTCGGCCCGCGTCGGCATCGAGTCGGCCATCGTCGACTGCTCCAGCGGCCGGCCGGTGCTGCTTCGTCCTGGCACGCTCGTACCCGCGCAGATCGAGGCCGCGGCCGGCATGGCCCTCGAGGCGCCGGGCCAGCATGCGCCACGCGCGCCCGGCACGCTGGCCGCTCACTACGCGCCGAAGGCCCGGTTGCGACTGATGCCCACCGAGATGCTGCGCGCCGCACTGCAGGTGCTCGGGCCGGAGCCGCTGAGGCTGGCGGTATATTCGCGCTCGGTTCCGTCGGGCGTGGCCACCGGGCTGGCTCATCGGCGCATGCCGGCGCGGCCCGAGCAGGCGGCGCACGAATTGTTTTCCGTTCTGCGCGAACTCGACGCCACCGGCGTGCATCTGATCTGGGTGGAGGAACCGCCGCCGGGCCCCGAATGGGCCGGCGTTCGAGACCGCCTCCAGCGTGCGGCCGCCTCCTGACCAAGGCGGGCCATTCATTCTTCGTGCAGCGAAGCGCTGCTTCCCGAATCCTGGAGTCTTCTCAAAACATGGCAGCGAAGTTGATGGGTCTGCGCCGCGTGGCGCTGGCAATGGGCGTGGTGTCGGCCGCCTTGATCGCAGCAGGTTGCGGCGGTGGCGCGCAGACATCGAAGTTCCTGGCTCAGCGCGTGCTCGCCTTCGGCGACGAATCCAGCGTGATCGTCGACGTTAATGCCGACGGCAACGGCAGCAAGTACGGCATCAATGCCTCGGTCTCCGCGACCGACAGCACGATCAACTGCCGCGCGAATGCCCTGTGGGTGCAGTTCGTGGCCAACCGATACGGCCTCGTGTTCGCGCCGTGCAATCCCGGCCCGACGCCGGTCAGTGCGCCGACCAGCCGCATCCGCGCCGCTTTCGGCGCCAAGGCAGCCGACCTCGGCGCGCAGATCGACACGCAACTGGCAGAGTCGGCCTTCGGCAGCAGCGATCTCGCCACCGTGCTGGTCGGCCTCAACGACGTGCTCGCGCAGTACGCGCAGTACCCTTCGATCAGCGAAGCGCAGCTCGCCGCCAACCTGGACGCGGCCGGCGCCGAGGTCGGGCGCCAGGTGAATCGTCTTGCCGATGCCGGCGTGCGGGTGTTGATCGCCACCGTGCCCGATGCCGGCCTCACGCCGTTCGCCGCTGCCGAGAAGATCGCCAACGCCGACACCGATCGCGGCGCCTTGCTCACGCGACTCACGGCACGCATGAACGCTGCGTTGCGCGCCACGATGCAGAACGATGGCCGAAGGATCGGTCTCATCCTGCTCGACGAACAGATCTCCGCCATCGGCAAGTTCAATGGCCTCAACGGGTTCACCAACAGCACCCAGGGCGCGTGCGAGCTCAGCCGCTCGGCACTGGTGCCGCCTTCGGTGCTCGACTGCACCGACCTCACTCTCGTCGCCAATGCGACCTCGGCTTCCTACCTGTGGGCCGACGACCGGCACCTGAGTGCGGGCGGCCAGACGATCCTCGGAAACATCGCAGTCAGCCGGGCCGAGAACAACCCGTTCTGAGCCGCCACGGCCTGGCCCGATCAGCGAGCCGAAGCCGCCGCGGGCGCGAACGCCGTTGCGTTCGCCTGCGTGTCGGCCGCCACCCATTCCGTCAGCGCATCGAGCGCCGGCCGCGCCGCGTTGGCATTCGAGTGGTTGACGATGCCCACCACCACGTAGCGCCGCCCCGAGTCGGCGAGCACGTAGCCGGCGACGCCGACCACATCGCGCAGCGACCCGGTCTTCAAATGCGCACGGCCGGTCGCACCGCGTGAGCGTCGCAGCGTGCCGTCGACACCGGCCACCGGCAGCGAGCTCATCAGCTCCGACATCACCGGGCTCGCCCACGCCGCCTGCAGCAGCCGCCCGAGCAGCACGGCACTGAGGCGGGTCTCGCGCGAGAGGCCGGAGCCGTTGACGATCACCGCGCCGTCGGCGGCGCTGCCTACGCGGGCACGCAGCCAGGGTCGCAGCACCGCGCGCGCGGCCTCGGGCGTACCCGCGCCGCGCTGCGTGGCGCCGAGCGTGAGGAAAAGCTGCTGCGCCATCACGTTGTTGCTCAGCTTGTTGATGTCTCGCACCACCTCGGCGAGCGTCGGCGAGCGCAGCTCGAAGCTCGGCAAAGTTGCCGGCGCCATGCCCTCACGCACCGTGCCCGTGAGCTTGCCGCCTTCTTCCTGCCACATGCCGAGGAGTGCGCGCTCGTTGTAGCTCTTCGGATCGGCGTACCCGATCGGCCAGACCTTCTCGCCGCACTGGGCCTGGAACGCGCCGGCGAAGCGCAGCCGGTTCGGGTCGGTGAAGTCGCTCTTCATCGCGCCACGCCAGTCTTCACACGCGCCGGCCACCAGCGGCACGACGGTGTCGGCGCGCACGCCGGCCAGTGGCGGGTCGACGGCGATGGTCGCAGTGCCGCGCGCGATGTCGGGCACGATGGTGAGCACGACCGCGCGGAAGTTGAGCAGCAGCGCGTCGGCACCGGCGTTGTAGGGCCGCAGCGGCTCGCCGTCGAAGTCGGCCGGGTTCAGCTCGCCGGGTGTGAAGGCGCTGCGGTCGAGCACGATGTCGCCGCGGATCTCGCGCACGCCGGCTTGCTGCAGTCGCCGCACCAGCAGCCACACGCGCTCGAGCACGAGCTTCGGATCGCCCGTGCCCTTGATCACCACGTCGCCCGAGAGCACGCCGTTCGCTACCGGGCCGGTCAGCCACACCGGCGTGGCCCAGGTGTAGGCGGGCCCGAGCAGGTCGAGCGCGGCGTAGGTCGTGACGAGCTTCATCAGAGAAGCCGGGTTGACCGCCTTGTCGGCCTGGAAGGCCACGCGCGGTCGATCCGATTCGACCTCCTGCACCCACGCCACCAGCGCCTCTCGCGGCACGCCGTTGCGTGCCAGCGCGGCTTCCACGGTCGCCGGCAACATGCGCGGCTCGGCGGGCGTGCGTTCCGTGCGCCGGGTCGCGGCCGCGGTCGGCGCCGCGATGCAGCCGAGCGCGATCACCAGCATGCATGCCGTTGCCGCGCACCCCCGGCGCAAGCCGCACCGAGACAACGTCGCGCATGCCGGCTTGAGGTGTCGCGCGGGCTCGGCCATCGGAGAATGATCGCATGCACGTCGGGCCAGGGAGGCGCCGCTAAACTCGATCGGGCATGACCAAGCTGCTCGCTTTCGACACCGGCACCGAACGCCTGTCGGTCGCCGTCCAACGCGGGTCCGACGTGTGGTCGCACGAGGGTGCGGGTGGTGCCAAGGCATCGGCAACGCTGATCCCCGTGATCCTCGGCCTGATGCGCGAGGCGGGGCTCGCGCTGGCCGAGATCGACGCGATCGCGTTCGGCCGCGGCCCGGGGGCATTCACCGGTCTGCGCACGGCCTGCTCGGTAGCGCAGGGCCTGGCGCTCGGCGCCGGCTTGCCTGTGCTGCCGATCGACAGCCTGTGCATCGTCGCCGAGAGCGCGCGCGGCGGGGCGCCCGCCACGCGGGTCTGGGCCACGATCGACGCGCGCATGAACCAGATCTACGCTGCTCATTACGCGTACGCCGACGGGCGCTGGCAGACGCTCGTGGAGCCCTGTCTCACCGACGCCGAGGCGCTCGTCGATCGCTGGCGCATCGAGCCGCCTGGCTGCGTGGCCGGCGACGCGCTGCGTGTGTTCGCGGATCGGCTGCACACCGGCAGCGCGCGGCGCGTGCCCGAAGCTACCTCGAGCGCCGTCTCGATGCTGCCGCTGGCCGAGGCGGCGTGGCTCGCCGGGGAAGCGGTCGATGCAGCGCTCGCCTTGCCGATCTACGTTCGCGACAAGGTCGCCGAGACGACCGCAGAGCGGGCAGCGCGCAGCGCCGCCCAGCTGCCATGAGCGCGCAGTTCGACCTCTCCTCGACCGTGCTGCGGCCGATGACGCCGGCTTCGCTCGACGGCGTGATGGCGCTCGAGGTCGACGTCTATCCGTTCCCGTGGAGCCGCGGCAACTTCGCCGATTCGCTCGTTTCCGGCTACACCGCCTGGTCGCTGAACCGCCCGACCGGCGAGCTCTTGGGCTACTGCGTGGCGATGGCGGGCGTGGCCGAAATGCACCTGCTCAACATCACGGTGGCGCCGGCGTTTCGCCGCCAGGGCCACGCGCGCGGCATGCTCTCGGCGCTGGTGCGCCACTGTGTCGGTGTCGGCGCCGAGCGCCTCTGGCTCGAGGTGCGCACGAGCAACGTGCAGGCGCGTGCGGCCTACGCGCGGCTCGGCTTCAGCGAGATGGGCCGGCGCAAGGGCTACTACCCGGCGCCTGCCGGAAGCCGCGAAGACGCGGTCGTGATGAGCCTCGATGTCTCCAGAATCGGAGCGGCCGATGCGCTGGACTGAGCGGCAACGCGCAATGCTCGGCGCGATGGGAATCGAGCTGTTCGAGCGTGTGCGTCCCGACGGCGCCGGGGCGGTGGCGCTCCCCGTGGCCGGAGTCAGGCCGATCGAGCGCGTGGTCGACGTTCGGCCGGTGGCCTCGGGGCCGTCCTCCGCGACGCTCGCTCCTGCGCTCGAAGAGGCCGACTGGCTCGTCGTCGGCGA
>Ga0209512_1004172_pt1 | contig 12869 bp, 10 predicted proteins | sample frozenSSSSmetaG_FD_184142 | JGI IMG/M metagenome (GOLD analysis project Ga0209512, IMG submission 184142) | Glacier valley bacterial and archeal communities from Borup Fiord, Nunavut, Canada, to study Microbial Dark Matter (Phase II) -... | ecosystem: Environmental > Aquatic > Freshwater > Ice >... | reverse complement strand
GCCGGCACCGCGGCTGGGCCGCTCGCGGGACTCACGGTCGTCGCCACCGGCAGCCTCGAGGGCTTCACTCGCGAGGGCGCCGTCGAGGCGATCATCGCCGCGGGAGGCAAGGCTGCGTCGAGTGTGTCGAAGAAGACCGACTTCGTCGCGGCCGGGCCCGGTGCGGGCTCAAAACTGACGAAGGCCGAAGAGCTGGGTGTGCGGATCATTGACGCTGCGCAGTTCGCGATCTTGTTGAGAGACGGCCCGGCCGCCTTCGACTGAGCCGTGTGCAGCCTCCTGCGCTCTGGACCCGACAGGGCCCGGCTGGAACCCGACACGGCCCCCTTCCGACCCGCGACCGATCCCCGCCCGCAGGGCGGTTCAGCAGAAACCCAGCGAGCACAAAGCAAGCCCCAATACGGCGAGGTTGCGAGGTACTCGATAAACCGTTCCGCACGGGACCCGGGCAGACAGATCTGTTGTCCCCCTATCTACTCGGGTAGAATTCTGTCGCTCACGGGGGCAGAACGCCCCGTTTTGGCCCGTATTTCCGCGGTTTTCGTACGGAATTCGCGGTCTTGGTGAACATCCAACGCCGAATCAGAATTGACCCCCCAAACGAGGCGTTCTATCCCCTACGATGGGGGGTGCGAGGCGGTGGCCCGGTACGGCGGTGCAGCGCCACGCATGTGAGGGGAAATACCCGAATTGCTGTTAGACGTCGCAGCTTTTTCCACCTCGGTGACACTGGGACCTGTCTCCGAGGCTTTTGTGCTGCGCGAAATCTTCGCCCCTGCGATCTCACACACCGCGCTCGCAACAATTCCAGGCGAGCTCGATTTGAGCCGGCCGATCACTATCCAACTGTCGGTGCCCGACGCCCCGCCCGTGCCGTTCATCGGTCCGGTTGCCGATCCCAATCAACTCGTGCACGGGGCACGATTCCTGCAGCAACTCGCGCTTCAGCCGGCTTCGGATATCGCGAGCTACCTCGACGCGCATCCCGTCGCGGTTGCCGATCTCCTTGTTAAGCCGCCTGCCGCCACCGACGTGATGTCGTGGTGGCGCGCGCTCCCGTCCGACACCCGAGCCGCCCTGGGCGACGCGAACCCGGGGCTGGTCGGAAACCTCGACGGTGTCCCGTTCGACATCCGCGATACGGCCAATCGCAGCGAGCTGCGATCAACGATGGCGGGCCTTGAACACACGATCACAACCAATTCGGGCCGCACGATCGTCGAGAACGCAAAAGTGCAGTTGCGGATGCTGCAGTCCATCGCTACGGCGCTCGGCAGCACCTCGGCGAATCCCCGTCGCTCGCTGATGTCCCTCGATGTGAACGGTCAGGGCAAGGCCGCGATCATCATCGGCGATGTCCGCACGGCCGACTACGTGAGCTATCTCGTTCCCGGCATGTTTTTCACCATTGAGAATCAGATGGGTGACTGGGCGGATGCCGCGTCGAGCCTGTATGACGAACAGCGCAGTTGGCTCGCGCTGCTGAATGGGCCCGATCAGACCAAGACCGTCGCGACCGTGGCGTGGATTGGGTATCACACCCCCAACCTCACGAACGTGGGAGGGATCCAGAACGCGCAAGAGGGTCGTGATTCACTCGCCCACGCGATCGAGGGACTCCAAGCGCTGCGCTCAGCTCACGAACCGTACACGGCCGTGATTGCGCACTCCTACGGATCGACGGCCGCGCTCATGGCGCTCACCGAATACGGGTTCAGCGTCGACGCTCTCGCCCTCGTCGGCTCGCCCGGGAGCCCGGCGAAGTCGGTGGCGAGCCTCCACGTGCAGCCCGGACACGTCTGGGTCGGCCAGGCAGCGTGGGACCCGATTCCGCACAGTTCCTATTTCGGCAGTGACCCCAGCACGAAGAACTATGGAGCCAAATCACTCGGCGTGGGCGGCGGGATCGACAGCCTGACGGGCAGCATTCTGTCGGGCTCGATCGGCCACAACGAGTACTTCAGCGCGGGCAGCGAATCGATGCGCAACTTCGCCCTCATCGCGATCAACCAAGGGCAATACGTGTCGGGCGCTCGCTGAGCAGGTCTCCGCGCTGACACTCCGCCCCGGACAGGTGGCCCCCGTGCTGGGTGAGGCGCCCTTTCCTCCGCCGGTGTTAGCTGGTATCGACGACGCTGAAGCGGAGGGCTCGAGATGCCGTCACGGGGGATGGGAGTGGTGTGCCTAGTAACTGCTCCACTGCTGATCCTGTGCGGCTGCGCGATCCATCCGGGCAGCGGGCTGACCGCCAGTCAAGCGCGAGTGCAGTTCTACTCGGTGCTGGACGACACACAACACGCGGTCGGCACAGAAACGTGGGCAAATCTGGACGATCCCACGGCGCGGGGCTGCGTCATCCCCTTACTGATCGAAGGCAGACAATTTCCCGGTCTTCGAATCGGACCAGTCCCGCGCAACCCCCGAGCAATCGTCAATCAGGTCTACGCCTCGTGGACGAGTTGGGGCTATAAAGTCGAGCGCTCGGTCACCGGGCCGGTCATCGAGCTACAGGGTAAACGCGCCTTCGACGAGATTCTGATCTTCCGTGTGAGCGATAAGGCCATGACCCTGCAGGGCGAGAGCGAGTGCCGCCCGGACTAGACGCCCGGCTTAGACTTGAGGCGTTCACGCCCGCATGTCCGCACGCCCGCACCCGTCACCCGGAGCCGCATGTCCTCGTCCAGCCCGTCGTCTCCCGCCGCACACGATCAGATCACCACCGACGTCGTCGCGCACCTCGCGAACCTCGCGCGGATAGCGCTGACCCCCGACGAGATCGAAACGCTCACGGGCGAACTCGGCGCGATCGTGGAATCTGTCGCGAAAGTCAGCGAAGTCGCGACGCCAGACGTGCCGGCGACGAGCCACCCGATCCCACTCGTCAACGTCTTTAGAGCGGATGTCCCCGGCCCCACCCTCACGACCGCCGAGGCGCTTGCCGGCGCACCCGAGCACGACGGAAGCCGCTTCAAGGTATCGGCGATTCTGGGGGAGGAGCAGTGAGCGAGCTTGCCCGCACGACGTCCGCTCCCACGAACGGCCGGGAGGCCCGCGCATGACCGACCTCACTCGACTAACGGCAGCCGACCTCGCCGCGCGATTGACCTCGGGCGAGGTCTCGTCGGTCGAAGCGACCCAGGCACACCTAGACCGCATCGCCGCCGTCGATGGTGACGTGCACGCGTTCCTGCACGTCTCATCCACCGCGCTCGCGGATGCCGCGGCCATCGACGCGCGTCGCGCCGCGGGCGAGACGCTTCACGAACTCGCGGGGGTGCCGATCGCGATCAAAGACGTGCTGTGCACCATCGGGATGCCGTCGACTGCCGGCTCGAAGATTCTCGAGGGCTGGATTCCGCCGTATGACGCGACGCCTGTCGCGTTGCTGAAGTCGGCCGGCCTGATCCCGCTCGGTAAGACCAACATGGACGAGTTCGCGATGGGCTCGTCGACCGAGCACTCGGCCTACGGGCCGACCAAGAACCCCTGGGACTTCAGCCGCATCCCCGGCGGATCCGGTGGCGGTTCCGCGGCGGCGGTCGCCGCATTCGAAGCCCCGCTCGCCCTCGGCTCAGACACAGGCGGGTCGATTCGACAGCCGGCGGCCGTGACAGGATCCGTCGGGGTCAAGCCGACATACGGCGGAGTCTCGCGCTACGGCGCAATCGCGCTCGCGTCGTCGCTCGACCAGGTCGGGCCCGTGTCGCGAACGGTCCTTGACGCTGCCCTATTGCACGACGTGATCGGCAAGTACGATCCTCGTGACTCGACGTCGCTCAAGGATGCCTGGCCGTCGTTCGCCGCCGCTGCTCGGACGGGTGCGCTCGCCGAGAACCTCAAGGGCCTTCGTATCGGGGTCGTCAAGGAGCTCGACAGCCCCGGCTTTCAGTTGGGCGTCTCTCAGCGCTTCCACGAAGCGCTCGAGTTGCTCACCTCGTTCGGCGCCGAGATCGTCGAGGTGTCTGCGCCCCATTTCGAGTACGCGGTCGCGGCGTACTACGTGATCCTCCCCGCCGAGGCATCCAGTAACCTCGCCAAGTTCGACTCGGTGCGATTTGGTCTGCGCGCCAAGGTCAGCGGAACCGTCGAGGATGTCATGGCCGCGACGCGCGAGTCGGGTTTCGGCCCCGAGGTCAAGCGCCGCATCATCTTGGGGACATACGCTCTCAGTGCCGGCTATTACGACGCGTATTACGGCTCGGCCCAGAAGGTGCGCACGCTCATCCAGCGTGACTTTGCCGCCGCCTTCGACAGGGCCGACGTGCTCGTCTCCCCGAGCGCACCGACTACGGCGTTCGAGTTCGGCGCGAAGCTCGCCGACCCGCTCGCGATGTACCTCAACGACGTGACGACGATCCCCGCGAACCTCGCGGGGGTGCCCGGCATGGGTCTCCCGATCGGGCTCGCGCCCGAGGACGGCTTACCCGTCGGGTTCCAGATCATGGCGCCCGCGCGCGAGGATGCTCGTCTCTACTCGCTCGGCGCGACCCTCGAGCGTCTCCTCGAAGAAAAGTGGGGGCACACGCTGCTCTCGCGAGCCCCGGAGCTGGCGACGCGATAGTCGGCCGGCTAACCCTCGCTGCCCGCGACCATGGCGCGCGCCTAGCTAGCGCTGCCCGCGACACGCTCCCGGAAGGCGAGCTGGTTCATCCGATTGCCGCATCGCACGCTGCAGAAGCGCTTCGATCCGTTGCGCGAGAAATCGACGAGCACGCCGTCGCAGTCCTCCGCGGCGCACACCCGTAGTCGGTCGACAACGTCGGTGCGCACGACGTCGGCGAGGGCGAGGGCGACTTCGACGCGCATCCGTTCTGCGAGCGGCGCGTCCGCCGGCGTCGCGTGCAGGTGCCAACCGAACGCGTCGTGTTTGACCAGGAAGGGAACCGCGCTCGACTCGCGCAGCATCCGGTTGGTGATCGTGACGAGCCCGTCGGTGTCGAGGTCCCAGACGCCGCGGAGCGTCGCCCTCGTCGAGATGACCTCGGCGAGTTCGGCGCCGTCGCGGTCGAAGCGACCCGAATAGCTGTGTTTCGTGAGCAGCGCGGTGAGGTGGGCTGGCGTCGCTAGCTCGTCGACACCGCTGCGCGAGGCGCGCGGTGCGCTATTGACGAGGTCAACAGCGAATTCGAGCGAGTCTTCGGTGTCAGGGGCAAAAAGCAATTTGAGACTCCTTATTCGCCACAAGACTAGCGTCGAGACCGGGTGGTGGCGAACGGCACGGCCACCCACGCATCCCGCGCCGCCAGTGCCGCCGAAAGCTGCACTGCCAGCGACAACCGCAGTGCCCCCCCACAACCCCTGCCAAGACGGGAGACACCCATGACGCTCGCGCTGCATGAATCGCCGCGGCGTACCGGCACCGGACTCGTCATCGCCGTTCTGGCTGCCGCCAGTTTCGGCACGTCCGGTGCGTTCATCAAGCCTCTTCTCGAGGCCGGTTGGAGCCCCGCCGCGGCGGTCACCCTGAGAGCTCTCGTCGGCGGGATCGTGCTCGCGCCATTCGCGCTGGTCTCGCTGCGGGGGCGCTGGGACTCGCTGTGGCGCGCCCGGTGGCGCATCCTGCTCATGGCATCGATCGGTGTCGCGGGCACGCAACTGGTGTACTTCGCCGCGATCCAGCGCATCCCTGTCAGTACGGCGATCCTCATCGAATACATGGCGCCCCTGATCCTCGTGATTTTCGCCTGGGCGACCACGCGCAGGATGCCGAAGCTGGTGGTCATCATCGGCTCGGTTGTCGCAATGGCCGGGTTGTTCCTCGTCGTGTCGCCCGGTGGGGGGGCGAGCCCCGACGCACTCGGACTCGTCCTCGCGGGGCTCTCCGCGCTCGGCTGCGCGGGGTACTACCTCATCGCAGCCCGACCGAGTGACGGTCTGCCGCCGGTGGCGTTTGCGGCAGCGGGTCTCGTACTGGGCTCCGGGATGCTCGGGCTCGTCGGTCTCACGGGGGCGCTGCCGTTCTCCGCGCCGCCCGTTGACGTGTTCTTCTTTGGCACACTCGCGCCGTGGTGGGTCACCCTGCTGTTCGTCGGGGTGATCTCGACGGGCTTCGCGTACGTCGCGAGCATCACGGCGAGTGAAATGCTCGGGTCGCGGCTCGCGTCGTTCGCGGGATTGCTCGAAGTGGTAGCGGCCGCGATTTATGCCTGGATTTTGCTCGGGGAGGCGCTCGGTATTGCGCAACTGATCGGTGGCGTGCTGATCCTCGCCGGCATCGCCTTTGTGCGCTCCGAAAAGACCGATGCACCGCTCGAAGTAGCGGCGACTGACCCTGCCCCGCCCGACCCTCTAGCGGCCGACCCGGCCCAAGCTGTCCGAGCCGGCCGCGCCTAGCTGGCCCGGCCCCACCAGCGCCTCCCCGTAGAATCGACCCGTGGCTAAAGCTGAACTCATGGACTACGACAAGGCCCTCGAACTCTTTGAGCCGGTGCTCGGTTTCGAGGTGCACGTCGAGCTCAACACTCAGACGAAGATGTTCTCGGACGCGCCCAACCCGGCAGCCCTCGGCAACGTGCCGCACGAGCCCAACACGACGATCACGCCCGTCGACCTCGGGCTCCCGGGGTCGCTGCCCGTTGTCAACGAGCAAGCTATCAAGTACTCGATCTCCCTTGGGCTCGCGCTCGGCTGTCAGATCGCGGCATCCAGTCGCTTCGCGCGCAAGAACTACTTCTACCCCGACCTCGCCAAGAACTACCAGATCAGCCAGTTCGACGAGCCGATCGCATACGACGGCTCGGTCGAGGTCGAACTCGCGTCGGGCCGCACGTTCACGATCGAGATCGAGCGTGCACACATGGAAGAGGATGCCGGCAAGCTCACGCACATCGGGGGATCGACCGGGCGCATCCAGGGTGCCGAATATTCGCTCGTCGACTACAACCGTGCGGGCGTGCCGCTTGTTGAGATCGTCACCAAGATGATCGTCGGCGCGGACCGTGAGGCTCCCGAGCTTGCGAAGGCGTATGTTTCCGCGATTCGCGACATTGTAGTGTCGCTCGGCATCTCCGAGGCGAAGATGGAGCGTGGCAACTTGCGCTGCGACGCCAACATCTCGCTGCGCTCGCGCGCCGAGGTCGCCGCGGCGGTCGCGTCCGGTGCGCCGATGCCCCTCGGCACGCGCACCGAGACGAAGAACGTCAACAGCTTGCGGTCGGTCGAGCGCGCGATCCGCTACGAGATCCAGCGCCAGGCCGCGATCTTGGATGCCGGTGGCACGATCATCCAAGAGACCCGCCATTGGCACGAAGACACCGGCCGCACCTCCGCCGGTCGCCCCAAGAGCGACGCTGACGACTACCGCTACTTCCCCGAGCCGGACCTCCTGCCGGTCGAGCCCTCGGTCGAGCTCATCGAGTCGCTGCGCGCGGCGTTGCCCGAGGCTCCGGCCCTGCGCCGCAAGCGGCTCCAAGCCGCGTGGGGCTTCACTGACCTCGAGTTCCAGGATGTCGTCAACTCGGGCCTCCTCGTCGAAATCGACGAGACCGTGGCCGCCGGTGCAACCCCCGCCGCTGCACGCAAGTGGTGGACGGGAGAGATCGCGCGGCTCGCGAACGCGGCATCCGTCGACCCGGCTTCGCTCGTCTCGGCCAAGCACGTCGCCGAGCTCGCCCTGCTCGTCGACCTCGGAACACTCACCGACCGGCTCGCTCGCCAAGTGCTCGAGGGAGTCATCGCGGGGGAGGGCTCACCCGCAGAGGTTGTGGAGTCGCGTGGGCTCGAAGTTGTCTCGGATGACACGGCCCTCATCGCCGCGATCGACGAAGCCCTGGCGGCTCAACCGGACGTGCTTGAGAAGATCCGTGAGGGCAAGGTTCAGGCCGCTGGTGCCGTGATCGGTGCTGTCATGAAAGCCATGAAGGGCACGGCGGACGCGGCGCGTGTGCGCGAATTAGTCCTCGAACGCGCCGCGGCCGCCCGCGCATAACCGGCTCACCAGGGGCGCCAGCCCCGTGCGCCAACGTGCGAGAGCTAGCCCGCGGCGTACTCCTCGCGGCGGAAACGCGCGACCGTGCGCCGAAACGCCCCGACCGAGTGCGGCCAGATGGTCGTGTTTCGCCCGTTCGCGTCGATGTAGTAGCTCGAGCATCCACCGGTCGTCCACACGCTGTGGTCGAAGTCGCGCTGCACGCGGTCCGTGTAGGCGCGCTGCGCGGCGGGAAGCGTGTCGAGTACGCCGCCGGGCGCGGCATCCAGAGCCTGGAGCACGTAGCCGAGTTGCGCTTCGATGATGGCGACCATGCTGTTGTGAGCGAGGACGGTGTTGGGGCCGATCAGCAGGTACAGATTCGGGAACCCGGCGACCGTGGTGCCCCGCAGCGCCGTCATGTGCGGCGACCACGCCATGGCAAGTGATGTGCCGTTCGCGTCGAAAAGTTTCTCGGCGATGGGCGGGTCGGTGGTGTGGAAGCCAGTACCCGCGATGAGCACGTCGAACTCGCGGCGAGTGCCGTCGGCGGTGACGATCACACCGCCCGCTGGGCCGCCACCCGCGCCAGACACGGAGCCGGCACCGTCCGGCGCCTCCCCGCCCGGCCCCTCGATGCGCACGATCGCGTCGGTCACCACGTGCGCGTTCAGCGCCGCGACCGCTGGATACCACCCATTGCTCAGGAGCACGCGCTTGCAGCCCATGCGGTAGTCGGGCGTGAGCTTGGCGCGCAGCGCGGGGTCAGCGACGTGCTTGCGCAAGTGCGCGAGCGCTTGTTGCTGCGCGGCGGCTCCCACCGCGGCGAATTTGAAACCGAGGAAGTTGGCTTCGGCCTGCAGGTACTGCAGCTCGCGTGAACGCTGCTGCGCTGCCGGCCGTGCCGCAAACCTCTCGCGCCGACGCTCGCTCGTGGGGTGTTCCGCTTTGGCCATGACCCACGGCGCGCTGCGCTGGAAGACCGTGACCTGCCCCGCCACTTTCTGCACTTCGGGGACGAACTGGATGGCGGAGGCCCCAGTCCCGATCACGGCGACGCGCTTGCCCGTGAGATCAACATCGTGACGCCAGCGTGCCGAGTGAAACCGCGGTCCGGCGAACGACTCGAGCCCGGGGATTGCGGGCCAGTTGGGTTCGACGAGGGGTCCCGCCCCCGAGACGAGCACCCGCGCGGTCAACTCGCGCACAGAGGCGTTGCCCTCCACCCCGCCCGCGGTCGACAGCGTCAGTCGCCACAGTTTGGCTGAGGCATCCCACTGGGCGCGTTCCAATTCGGTACCGAACATGACCTTCTCGCGAAGCCCGAGGCGATCGGCGGTTGAGCGCAAGTAGTCGAGGATCTCGGGTTGCTTTGCATAGCTACTCGTCCACGCGGGATTCGGTGCGAAGGAGAACGAGTAGACGTCGCTGCGAACATCGCAGGTCGCTCCCGGATAGGTGTTGTCGCGCCACGCGCCGCCGACGTCGTTCGCCCTTTCGATGATGACGAAATCGTGGTCACCTCGCTCCGTGAGCCGCGCGGCCATCCCGAGCCCGGCGAATCCGGTGCCGATAATGGCGAGGTCGGCGTGGGCGGTCCCACCAGCGGCGTTCGGTTCGGGGATTTCGCGGGCTGACGGTGACGTCGTTGTCATGAGATCACACTAGAGCGTCGGCCGACTAGGCCATCGCCCGGCGGACGGCGTCGATCGAGACGGCGAGGTCCGCGGCATCCGTCGACCAGTTGCTCACGGAGATGCGGAGCACGTCCCGGCCCGCCCACCGTGAGCCAGACATCCACACGGCGCCGTCGGCGAGCAGCTTCGCGGTGACCTCGCGCGTGCGTTCATCGCTGCCGAAGGAGAGACACACTTGCGTAAAAACGACGTCGTTGAGCACTTCGACACCGTCGAGTGCACCAAGCTCGGCCGCGAGGGTGGCCGCGTGGTCGGCAAAACGCTCAACCATGGTACGGACCCCGTCGCGCCCGAGCGACTTGAGTGCCGCCCAGACCGGGATACCGCGGCCGCGACGCGACATCTCGGGCACGAGGTCCATCGGGTCTGCCAGGCCCTGATCGTTGGTGATCAGGTAGCTCGCGCGAACCCCGAACGCGGTGCGGACCGCGGGGGAGTTGGCGATAATCGCGACCCCGCAGTCGTATGGCACGTTGAGGGTCTTGTGGGCGTCGGTCGCCCAGGAGTCGGCTGTGTCGAGCCCGTCGAGGGCGTCTCGCCAGCGCGGGCTCGCGGCCGCCCAGAGCCCGAACGCACCGTCGACGTGCACCCACGCCCCGTTCTCGTGGGCAATCTCGATGCAGTCCCGCATGGGGTCGAATGCGCCCGAGTGCACGTCGCCAGCCTGGAGGATCACGATGACAGGCCCCTCGGTTTCGGCCAAGGCGAGAGCAAGGGCATCCGGCCTGATCCGGCCTTGGTGGTCGGCTTCGACGAGTTGTGGCTTGCCGAGACCGAGATAGCGAAGGGCGATAGTCACGGAGATGTGAACTGCCGCACCCGCGATGACGGTGATGGCGGGCGCACCGCTGAGGCCATGGTCGTTGACATCCCAGCCCGCTCGACGAAGTACCTCGCCGCGCGCGGCCGCGAGCCCGACCATGTTTGCCGTCGTTCCGCCCGTGACGAAACCGACTTCGGCTCTCTGTGGTAGGCCCAGGATGTCGAGAAGCCAGCCGGCCGCTTGGTGCTCCATCGCAGCTGCGGCGGGCGCGGACGAATGCATGCCCGCGTTCTGGTCCCACGCGCTCACCAGCCAGTCTGCGGCGAGGGCGGCGGGGAGGGTGCCGCCGATGACCCACCCGAAGAACCTGCCGGATGGGCTCGCCATGAGCCCGGGTTCGGCGGCGGTCGCGAGCTGGTTGACGACCTCGGTCGGGTCGATCGCGCCCGCTTGCAGCGGTCCGCTGAAGTTGAGTTGGTCGGTGCTCTTCTTGGGCGGCACCGCGCGCGTCGGCACGTCGTCGAGCCACTCGAGTGCGAGTTCGTGGGCGCGCGCGAGCGGGGCGGTGTAATCGGCTGGATCGAATGGCATGTGGCCCACGGTAGCTGCGTCGGCGCACCGCGTCCACCGAATAAACTGCGAGCCATGCCCACCCCGCCCACCCCGCCCGACCCCGCCACCCCGCACGCCCCCGTGACCCCACCCGGTCCGGCCACTCCGCATAGCCCGGCCACCCCGTCCGCCCCCGCGACCATGCGCGCCGCCGTCCTTACGCGCTACGGGAGCGCCGAGCATCTCGAGCTCCGCGATGTCCCGCGCCCGACCGTCGGTGCCGGCCGTGTGCTCTTGCGCGTGCGCGCGACCGCGGTCAACGACTGGGACTGGTCGATCGTCTCGGGCGAGTCGCTCATAACGCGCCTCAGCCACGGCATCCTGAGTCCCAAGAACGCAATCCTCGGGCTGGATGTCGCGGGCGAAGTGGTCGAGGTCGGCCCGGGCGTCACGACTTTCGCCCCCGGCGATCGGGTCTTCGGCGACCTCTCGTCGGCGGGCTTCGGTGGGTTCGCCGAGTTCGTCGCGCCCGAGGCATCCGCGCTCAGACACCTGCCCGCCGGACTCGACTTCGTGGATGCCGCGGCCCTCCCGCACGCCGCCAACCTCACCATGCAGGCGCTCGCACTCGCGAAGCTTGAGCCCGGCGACCGGCTGCTCCTCAACGGCGCGGCGGGCGGTGTCGGCACGTTTGCGCTGCAGCTCGCGCTCGACCGTGGCCTGACTCACATCACGGGAGTCGACAGCGCGCCCAAGCTCGACTTCCTCCGCGCGCAAGGAATCGAGACCGCGCTCGACTTCCGCACGGTCGATTTCACGCGCGACTCCGGCGGCTACGACGTCATCATCGACGCCCGAACGACCCGCTCACCCTTCCGGCTCGCAAGGGCGCTCGCCGACGGCGGCCGCTACGTGACGGTCGGCGGCCCGACCCTCAAGCTCCTCGGTGTCGCGCTCTGGCGTGGCATCATCCGCCGTCGCACGGGCAAGCAACTTTCGGTCGTCTTCCTTCGCACCAACCAGGACACGGATGCCGCAGCCGCCCTCTACACGGCCGGAACCCTCCGGCCGCAGATCGACAGCACCTGGCCGCTCGCCGAGACCGCCCAGGCGGTCGCCCGGTTCGGTCGCGGCGAGCACTGCGGCAAGATCGTGGTCACGGTCGACTAGCTGAGTCGCCAAGCCGAGTCAACTAGCGGGGCCGCCTTCCCGTGCGGCCCGGCCGGCCAACCCGTTCACCCCTACTTCGTGAGGCCAACCTCGGTGGTCGCGGGCGCAATCTCGATCGGCGCCGGTAGCGCGATCACGCCATCCTGCAGGCTCACGACCGCGTTCCACCAGCCTTCCTGCATCTTCATCGCGTAGCCGGGAACGAGCCAGGCGTTGCCGTCGGCGCCCCACATCAGTAGGAGCGTCGCCTCGGCGTTGTCGACAGTGACCTCGATAACTTGGGGGGTGGGGTCGATCTGAATCGGCGGCAGCGTCGGGTCGACTGGGGTCTCCGTCGGCGGCTGCTCGGGCGAGGCTGTTGGTGCGACCCCAGGGTCGCCGGAACTTGGCGCCACACCCTCGGCCGCCCCACTCCGCGCCACATCCGATGCGTACATCATCGCGCCACCCTGGTAGTCCGGACCGGGCGATCCGTACCAGCGGTTGTCGCTCAAGCGCTCGACCGCGCGTGCGGCCGAGATCGTGTCGAAGGTGCCTCGTACCTCGGCGCGCACCGAGTGGCCGGCGGCGTAGGAGAGTGCTCCCGTGCCCGACCAGTTCGCGCTCCAGCCGAGGGCCGTGCGGGTTCCGTCGAGAGTGAGGTAAGCGGTCGCGGTCGTGCCCCACGTGTCGGAGGTGACCTCGATGTCCGCGGCATCCACAGCGTAACCGGTGGATGCGAACAGGGCTTGCGCTCGAGACCGCGCGTCGTCGCCGGTGGGCGCGAGGTTCGCGGCGGAGC
>Ga0209512_1004168_pt1 | contig 12878 bp, 7 predicted proteins | sample frozenSSSSmetaG_FD_184142 | JGI IMG/M metagenome (GOLD analysis project Ga0209512, IMG submission 184142) | Glacier valley bacterial and archeal communities from Borup Fiord, Nunavut, Canada, to study Microbial Dark Matter (Phase II) -... | ecosystem: Environmental > Aquatic > Freshwater > Ice >... | reverse complement strand
GGAACAGCTTGCACGGGCCTAAGTCCTTCATTTTGAACTTCGTACTCAATTGGGATTTAAGATTTGAGAGTTCTATAGATGATGGCCCAATAAGAAGAAAGTCATCAACGTGGGTTGCTACGTAAATGCGTAGATCTTAGTGAAAATAGATGCATTCATCAGAATGCAACGGGTGATAATTGAGCTTAGTGAGCTTAGCCCGTATATCCTTTGCCTAAAGGCGTGCGGATTGTTTCAATCCATATAGCCCCTTTTTCAGTAGGTAGGCCAGGTCCCCCTTTTTGAATCCGAGGGGCATCTCAACCTAAACTACATCTGTAGTTTGTATATTCAACTATAGGAAAGCTGTAACAGCGTCCATTTAGTCGATTTCCATATCTTCGTGGGCGGCGAGAGCAAATAGGATCCGGATTGCCATTGACTTTGCAATAGATGCAAAAGTCTGTTCATAATTAACTCCGTATTCCTACTCAAAACCCTTTGCAACCTAGCGAGCCTTGTAGTGGGTGATTTGGCCATTCTCGTCTCTTTTGAGTGCGTATACCCATTTGCCTCTAAGGACATGAATTCCCTTCGGAGGAATTAGCTCTGTCTAAGTGTCGTTCTAGACGAGAGATTAGTATTCGTCTTGCATGGCCTATATCCATTTGTCTAAATTAGGTTGAGCAAGTGCCTCCTTATATGTTTAAGGGATTTGAGGATCCATTGTTATACTCGCAATGAACAGATTAATTTAAGTTGTAATAAACTCTTGAGTTCTGTCATCGAAGTTGGCGTATTTTGCATATTGGTAGTTGTCCTCGAGGCTTCCTTTTGCTTAGAGCCTCTTTTTGTTCGGATCTCCATCCCGGTTTCGTATAGGTCGTGATGATGCGGCCGTTAGGATGATAGGTGGCTTTTGTCGAGGCTTTCTCAATTGTGATAGGTAGTCAGGGGTTGAGTCCTAAGCGTCGATGGGCTCTTAATTCTCATCTTAGAATCCCCTATGATTTTCATCTTCAAATCCCCTGTGATGTTCATCTTCGAATCCCCTAGGGATGCTCAACTTTTGAGATTCTTGAATAGACCGTTGTCTAGTTCCATCTTTGTGTTGAGTATCGTCATGATCGTCTAGAGCGGCCCCCCTAGCGTGGGTGTCCTTGAATAGATCATTTAATTGGATTTCGATATTAGGTGCGTCGTTCTCATCAAAGACAACTGATGAGGCTCGGACGATGCCACGCTGTCGATCATAAATCCTGTAAATGGAATTGCCTTCATATCCAATGAGGATTCCTACTTTAGCTCGGGTCTTAAATTTGGCTCCACGTTGCCGTCTTTCCTTTGGGATATAGTAGTAGGCTTTGCAGCCGATTGTTCGGAGATGTGATAAATCTAGGACCGTAGGTTGACTAATATTAGTAGTTAGTGCTTCAATAGGGGTCTTGTCTTAGAGACTTCGTGTAGCCGTCCGGTTTGTGAGATAGATGGCTGTTCTCATGAATTCTAGCTAGAGGGTTTTAAGATCCTAATGATCTTCGTCATCTTCATTGGCATCTAGGGCATTAATAAGAGTGCAGCATTAGTTAAGAATGGTTTGGTTGGCTCGTTCAGCCACTCCATCTTGTTTAGGAGTATATGGCACAGTTGGCTCAAGGCTAATGCCCCTCTCTTAACAGAATTGTTTAAATTGGTCTCCCCCGTATTCAGTGCCGTTATCGAGGCGGAGGGATTTAGGATATTTGCCATACTAAGTGTGAATGGCAGTGATAAAATCCTAAATATGAACCTTTGCATCTCCCTTCTTCTAAAATGTTGAGAGCCATTAGGCTCAAGAGGCATCATTGGTCTTAATCATGGCCAAATTTGAGCCATTAAGACTAGTAGGGGTAATTGGACTAAGAAGATCCACATGGAGCTTATCAAATGCATGCTCACAACGCTGTTGCGGCTGCTTTGATTAAGTACGCACGGCTTTTGAGATGATACATGGTTTGCATGCCGGTTTCTTAATTTTCAGTCCGTTTTGCGGTCCGATTTCAATGCCCTTAGTTATTTAGGCAGTCTTTCTCACATTGTTAAGTCCAATATGGCTAAGGCGTCAATGCCATACATCAATTGATTGAGCGGCTGCGATCATGGCTTAGCTAGTGAGAACAGTGCATATTCTCATTTCTGAATGTAGCGATTGGAATTTGCAGATCTCATGATCTGTGTGAGAGTATCGAAGGGTCTCTGTCTTGCCATCTATATAGATGCCTTTTCTCTTAATAGTTGGTCTAGATAGGAGGTTGACTTCAAGACTTAGCATATGAAAAACGTCTTTAAGAGTGACGGTGACAGTTGAATTGTTGGATTGGATAGCTGTAAGTGTAACAGATCCGTATCCTTCGGCCTAAGTATATGATCCTGCGGTTGCAATGGTATTTGCAGGATTTGTATTTGTTTTATATTCATTAAACATAGTGCGATCATTGCACATGTGATGACTTGCTCCTATATTAAGGATCCAATCTAAGTGTTTAAGACCTTAGATATGATGTGCCATTAGCACATGGGGATTTGGCTTTGAGGATTGGTTCTCATTTCCCCCTTTTTCATTCCTTTGTCTCATGTATTCCTCTCTTTTTTCCAGATGCTTAATATAGCAGTTTTGCTTAACATGTCCGTTTTTATTGCAGTGAGAGCAGTGCTTGTCTAATTGCCCTCTTTTTTGCTAATTGTTTAGCTTTTTCTAAGCATTTGAATTACCCTTTTAGTATTGTGGGCGGTTTCCGTATAGGGAGATTGTTGATGCGTTCTCATCCTAAATAGTGATGGCTCTATTCTCATTGAGGAGATCTACCATCATCTTATTAAGCTTGTCATCCTTTAATGGATCTTTTGTTGTATCGGTGTCTCTTAGGGAGCTTCTCTGCCGTTCAGCCTAAGTGGGGAAGGCTAGTGCAATCCATCTAAGGTATTTCATAATATAGTAGCTAATGGGGATCTTTAGTCCCGTGTCGTCGATTTTGACTTTGATGTCTTTGAATAGTGCATTAAATGATGCAACATCTCTTGTCTTCTTAAATGAGAGAGCTTCGAATTTAGCGACGCATTAGTCTATGAGAAAGAAGCCTTTCCCTTCATATCGATCCTTAAGCAGAGTCTAGGCAGTCGAGGCCTTATCTGTGGACTTTATGGTTCTCATAGCCTCGACACCATAGGTCCGATGCAAGATTGTGTATGCTTTAGCATTGCCCTTTAGCCATTTTCCGTATGTTGAAGTCCCTAAATAGGTTGCGTCTTTAGTGTCTAGTTCTTTGCTAGTATCTTCCCTAAGGACATATTCATATACGTCGGCGTTTATGAGGGCTTGTTTAACAAGGTTTTTCCATGTCGTGTAGTTGCCGCTATCCTTGAGTTTGTCGGATGCGGCCTAGTTGAGATTTGTCGATGATTCCGACATTTTGATGATATCTCAAATTCAAATTTGATATGAGAATCGACGGTGTATATGATATCTCAAATATGAGAATCTTTGGTGGGTTTTCCGGTGATAGTTCCGGAGCTTCTCAAAGTGAGAGCAGATGCTCAAAGTGAGAACAGTAGGATGTATGTCTCTTGTCTCAAAATGAGGCTTTTGATGATTCGTGCCGGTGATGCTGCCGGCTTCTCTTCCTTTGAGAGAGTTCTCACTTTTTGTGAGAGTATATGATCACAATGTAGGTGACTGTTGCACCCGGGCTCATAACCTGTTGAACATAGTATCGATGGACTGTGTGCACGGAAGCAAAAGTGTGATAAAGCATGTAGAATAGAGTCTAGCTAAACTATGAAATCTATCTACTTATATATGCCTCTAGCCTCAATAGGCAACAGTAGGCATTAGTCGGCTATTGGACTGCATGCAGGTGAATATCCTGCTCTGATGATCGGTGCATGTGAGACATGCATGAAGTGAATATCTCAACACAAGTGCCTTCTCTGCGCTTTGTATGTAAAAATCGACGCCTGGACACGGTTCATGCCGCTGTACACAAGAGTCAGACTCGAGAATGGGACGAGAAGGTAAGAATTCGGGGAGGAAGAAGTGTTGGGTGGGCAGTTCTGGGTGGGCAATTCTGGGTGGGCAAAATTCTGGGTGGGCAAAGTTCTGGGTGGGCAATTTACTATTCACTTAAGGACAGCAATCCAAGACTTCTCGAGCCGGTTCATCCTAATGTTTTGGCCGCCAACCTCCTACATTTCGTCATTCTAAACGCCGAATCAGACCCTCTAAGGATCATACGGAAGCCAGTCTTGTCGTTGGCAGACAGACGGCCGCAATGAAAGAACTACCATTGCCGTGGTCGCTCACCAGCGGACTGGTGCTGCTCTGCGTCCTTTATCGTACCATACAATATGTACAGTTTCGCATGCGATACCGCTTTCCTCCACAGGAACCAGGGGTACCTGTTTTCGGGAATTTGTTCCAAATTCTTAGAGCCGACACCTGGCGCTACCTGAAAGAATTGTCGCACAAGCACGGAGAGATGTATGTCAATTCATCCAGTCCTCGACCCGCGTACATCTCTAAAAAATCTTCAACCGCAGGTTCACTTTGAGAGTGGGATCAAAATACTGGGTTGTCCTGAACTCAACCAGGGTAGCGAATGAGCTCCTAGACAAGCGGGGGGCGATCTATATATCGCGGCAGGATATGCCAATGGGAGCCGATATCATGTCGGGCAGTAAGAAGTTGCTGTTCCTCCCGAATAACGATCTTTTCAGGCTCGAGCGGAAAATCGCCCACGAAGTGCTGGGTCCGAGCCAGAAGAAAGTCTTTGCTCCGCAGCAGGACCTGGAGTCCAAGGCTCTGCTCTATGAATACCTCGTTCAACCCGAAAACTGGTGGCTAGCCCATGCACGTTATAGCAGTTCTGTCATCATGAATGTGCTCTTTGGACGAAGGACGAAGCTAGGCGATAATAATATAACAAACATTCTAAACATGGCGGAAAAGGTCTTCGAGGTCATACTGCCGGGCTCGAACATTGTTGACGCTTTCCCTTGGCTCGCTAGAGTTCCTCTTCCCAAGTGGATGCAGCCTTGGAGATGGACGGGTGATAAATATTATCAACAGACTTTGGCGTATGTATATCCTTGTCCTTTACACTATCAAACTGTTCTCGGACGTCGGCTAACTATATCGCGATGTCAGAAATTACGCAAAGGAATTCGAGGGTTTGCAAGAGCGTGAGAGGAACGGGCAAGCAATTCCTTGCGCTATATCCGAAATCATAAGGTTGAACAAGCATAAGGGACTCGATCGGGACAGCCTCTACTTCCTGGGAGGGACCTTGTTGGAAGCCGGGTCGGATACGACGCGAGTATCTCTTAATCAAATCGCCGCTGCAGCCGCCTTATTCCCAGACTGGGTGGAGAGGACTCGGAAGCAACTTGATGAAGTCTGTGGTTCTAATGCTGAGAGACTGCCGAATGCGGACGATGCTCCTATGTTACCGCTTGTGAAAGCTGCTGCAAAGGAATCAATTCGGTGGAAGTGAGTAAACCCTACCAAGAAGACAGATGTTGCTCTACCCTCGGGGTTATGCATGATGTGCTTCTGATTGGTGTGAAAACCAAACTAACGGAAAATACAGCCCTGCTCTCCCTGAAATGGGTCACTCTTTGATCCGAGACGATACTTTCGAAGGGTATCATTTCCCTGCCGGAACAATTGTCACGTGGAATCATTGGGCAATTTGCACAGATCCAAAGGAATATGAGCAGCCTGAACGGTTTTGGCCCGAGCGATTTCTTAATGAAGATTTGGATAAGCCAGTTAAGGGACTCCTGGGGTTTGGTGCCGGTATGTCGTTCACTTCTGAGAGTTCCTCAGACCTTATTGTACTTTGCTGCGGTATAACTGACTTGCTTAATTTCAAGGCCGGAGGCTGTGTCCTGGGTGGTTCGTCGGCAGCCAAAGCTTGTTTCTCACCATCTCCCGCCTCCTATACTGTTTCGACTTTTTACCTGTCTCTGGAAAACCGATTCCTGCCGGAAAACCGTTGCCGTTATCCATGGATGGGGCGCCTTTTGAGATCAAAATCAGAGTTCGAAGTCCCGCCCACGAGGAGTTGATACGGAGAGAATGCACCTCAGCAGCTCTGATATAGCTTAGCCGCCTCGAGAATTCAAGTAGAATGCTGCCATGGTATATGGGGCCCCTACAGTCTGCCAGTATGGAGCGATCAATGTTTTGCCGAATGGGATCAGCTCTGTCGGACCACACTCATCTGTTTCTACACTCAGTGAGTGAGGCACTTCATTCACCGATTTTCCTTATTTCCAGGCATCGGTGAATAAAGGGCTATACTCAATGGCGGGCCTAGAACACGACATTAAGATAGAACTAATAGCTAAAAAAAAATAACAGAGCTTAATCCAAGTAGTGTTTGTTATTGTAAATCATGATTTTTATGTATAATTCTAAGATTTTCGAGTGTCGTAGCGATGGGTATGTTGAAAAACATCCAAATTCGAAATTCGAAGATGGAAGATCGAAATTGCAATTGGTTGGTGCCACAAAACATCAACAAACCACCGCTTTCGCACCCGCCAACCTCCACACCACCACCAACCCTACCCTAACACCCGGCTGTTCCTATGTCGAGGGGTTGCCGTCCGTCCTGCGCCAACCCTAGAAAGCCGCGCTCCGAATGCCGCCAGGTCAAAACTCGACGGGCTTTAGAGCTACCAACGGCCTGGGTGTCTTGAGGACGAAATGAAGAGCCGCGACTCATCTAGTCGCTTATGCAAAACGGAAGAAGAAATTCGGTGCAGCAATGATGAAGTTATCGGCGTTTGAAGACGGGGTGCTCTAGGTGTGGTTTTTGTTGAGCTGGATATCATGAGCTTCAGTCAACCAACCTGTCAACCATGCTGGCAGTGTTGTGGCAGTGTCGAGGCAGTGCTGTGGCAGTGTTAGCTACTCTACATTCTATATGAGAAGCTTGTTCTCCGTACTTTGATAGTTTCTAGTCAAGCAATTCAATCATTTACTTTCTCAGTTCAACAGTTTTGCCCCTACCCCACCAAAACGATCCAAAAGTTGGCAACGACTCCAGATTTTAGAACGCGATGATCAGCATGATTCGGGCTTTTTGGGGATGGCAACGGCGCTGAGGGAGAGTAGGTGTCGAGAGCCGATGGAGGCGGCCATAACAGCGAAACCCCCCGGCGGCGATCACGGCCAGGAAGATGGCGATGACGTTTGGCTGTGGATGGGATAGTTTTTGGTCTTGGAGGAGTTTTGGAGCTGTATACCTAGGAGCCAAAGGAATAGCGTGATTGGAGCATCTACCTAGAAATATCGTCAGCAATATTTCAGAATACGACATGGAAATTGCTCGCCTCATGCCACATTTGGGAGCGATGGTGATGAGATGTGCCACAGGGGCCGTGAAAACGAAGGGGAAGAACCAGAGGATGAATGCATCCCTCAAGCTGACGCCATAGAAGTAGGTTGGGACGATGTCTGTGCCAATTCTATTTCCCATCACATAAATACTCGGCGAGGAGATGATTATCTGACGGCAAAATACTCAGCTTAAGCATGCGCATCGTCGTAAAGACATTGAAATTTATGTCAGTACGCTGTTCGAGCGGCACTGGCTTGCTGCCTCGATGTTCGACATTTCGACACCTTGCCCCTGACAGTTTTTGCCATATCGTGAGCTTTCCAGACTCGGCTGGAATGAGTGATCTCAACGTAGGAGTGTCGAGTGATGATTTTTCTACGTCTTCAATATTTGGTGCTGCCTTCCTTCTCTGTGGTCAATCCCGCGGTTGATATTTTTTGCTCTCTGCCTTTGCGCATTGTCCCCCACATGCTCGGGGATTCGGATCGCAAAAATGGCGCTCCCAACCTCAAATTCTTTGGGGAGCAAGATATCTTGAGATGGCAAATGGGAGAAAGCGAGGGAGGTTCGCTTGTGGTAAATCCTGCTCTGCAGAAAAGTGCATGGAACAGAGATTCTCATACGAGAATCATCTTTGCTGTACAGTAATAAATGTTACCGCCATGATGTTCAAGCAGTGACATGGTTCTGGACGAGAAAGGGACATGAGAGTGGGAAGATAGCCGGATACGCGAGCCAGCTGCCAGCCAAAAAAAAAGGTGCACAAGAGAGATGAGAAATACTAAAAAGTAAAAATGTATGACCAGACTGGGGCTCGATCCCAGGACCTTATCCGTGTTAAGGATACGTGATAACCAACTACACCATCCGGCCGAATATCTTTACTTTTGGCATATTTTCTTTCATGTCCGAAGTTTTGATGTGGGTCTGAAAAAGAAATGTTCAGGGGCGCGAAGTGCTGCAGCGGAGACCCCAGTGTCCGCATCTTGTATGTACATCCATTGAGCATATCATAAACAATCCTGATATGTAAATTAAAAACGCAATATTTGCAATTATAATATCTTCCAGTAAAAGATTCGAGAGAGGAGGATTTGGGACTGGCTTGAGAAGCACTGTTGCTTCTTATTTATCCCACAACACCAACATGGTACGTGCGTGCATCAAATCACATGACCATGAGAAGTAGCTAAATTTAGACACAGCATAGCCTCGATATTTTTGGAACCAACAAATACATCGATTGCTCTCATCCCGCTCGCAGGAGTAAGGTTGAGAATTATGATCCTGTATGCATGGCCGTGATTCCACCCCATCGGCTGTTGTGCTTAGATCTCCGTCAAGGCTGCTGCAACGCGGGACCGTTGGAGAACAGAAATAAAACACATACCTAGGCTGACCAGAGACATCACGGCATGAGCGAGCGGTGAACGTCCCCCGCCTCATCTCCCTCCCTCACGGCTCCACGCAGAAGTTCGCGCAGCCCGACAAACGCGCGTTGACAGCGGTTCGCAGAGGCACTGGCCGGCGAGTTGCGAGTTGCAAAGGCACGTTTTCCAGCGCGCAAACAGGAAGTGCCAGCAGTTCGCATGGCGAACGGAAAACGTAGCCCGCGAACTGCCTCCGGGCATGGACATATGTCTCAGGTTCGCAGATGCTAAAATGGCGCCTTGGTGGATGGCAGCGGCATGCGAACCATACTTTGATGGTGGTGCGGGACAGGTAATAAACTTGCCATGGACGGCTCTGGCAAACGCTCGGCGAGGGGAGATGTTGAGAAAGCTGGAAACTTGGTGCGGATTCGGAAGAAGACTTCCTAGAGAATGGAAGTAAGAGTGTAGACAAGCTCACTTGAATTCGTCTCGGTAACATTGAGAATACGAACTAGTTCGTATACAGTGATCTCATATCGCCAGCTTGAGACAGTGATATGCTTACTCGATGTGGGGGTTGGAAGTGTACCTCATTTTCGAGGAACGGCCGCAGGACCAGTGTAACGTGTTCGCTGTGTTCGCTGCTCCCCGTAATGTCGCTCACATTTCGCCAATCCCGTGTATCACAAACAGTGACTGTGGCCATCATCTCTGTGAGCTCGCTTGAGTCCAGAAGTCCGCTTGCCAATAACGACAAATTGGGAAGTTGTGAGACAAGACAGACAGTAACAGTAGAGAGAAATATTGCAAATGAGACGAAATGAGGGAAAAAGAAGGGGTTTGTTAAATCCAGTTACGGTTTTGATAAATGTAGGCACTGAGCACAAAACGAGCGTTGCTAGCCACTCAGCCACCCACTTTGAAGATAAGTGTCTTCATCGTGGTGATCGCCGTTAGGCTAGTGGTGTCTAAGGCAGAATGGCTGGCCCGTAAGTGTCTAGCTTATTGCCGACTACCTTGGTTGCAATTGATTGCAATTGAGTGACTGAATGGCTATTAGCTCTTATTATTAAAACCATGACTGAATTTGATAACCCCCCCCTCTCCACAAAAACACAAGCATGTCTGTATCATTACATTGCCATAGGTAAGATGACGGAGAATACATAGAACGAAGGTAGCCTTGTGCCATGATAACAGCAATGCTATGCCAATTATTGTGATAACTGAGCTGTCAAAGATTGCCATGAAGGTGATTCTTATACAAGTCTCGTTTTTCAGAAGCATAGCAGAGTATATCTTGTCCGCCTTAAAATCTTGCATGCTATGGACTGATCGAGGCCCTTGATCGATGGTATAAATTGGGCATCAGATACGAAAATGGTAAGCTTCCCAGCAACCATCAGAGATATTTGGTATCCTGAGTGAGCCAGTAGTCGTTGGATTGCCGACATGGATGGAGATAAATCCCTTCTATAAATGCAACATAATACATGCGTTGTGACAGGGTAAGCATGGCCTCGTCGACGACCTCCACCCGATGAGGACGGACTTCTGCTCGGTTGTCGTTCGCTGATAATACTCCGAGATCTTGCGTTTCGCTGACTGTGAGACATTGCGGGCAAGTGACCCACATGCCGCCCAGTTAAGGGTCTGTTGGATGTGAATGTCTACTGTGCGTTAGGCATTGTGTCACCAGTGAAATGACTTGGCAGTTCGGGTAAGACTGAAATAGAATAAGAAATCCAACAACCCCAACCATGATACGCGATGGCTGCCGGGTGGCGATCGATGGCAAAAGAAATTGATTGCTTCGAGGAGCAGACGAATGTGATGGCTTCATGAACGCTGACAAGGTTAATGATGCGACAATGGCCCGCCATAGTTGAGGCAGCGCGCTATGCGCATATTGACAAATACTTTTTTGCTTATTGGAAGTCGCATGGTGCTGATCTTAGTACAGTATACGTGATGATATGCACAGTCATGCAGCGTGATGATGTATAGATACCCCGTTGTAGCTATCGTCTTCAGCATGGATGATGATAAACATGAACCATCCGTGAAAAGTTGCCGCGGCGTCTGTTGTCGCTATCGGCGGCAATTCATGGCTGCAAATGCAACTGTCTGTGGTTAGATCCAGATCCATAGTGGTCGATACCAATGTGGACTCAACCTGCGAATGGTTTCCTTCCATAAAAGTTCCTCTGAAAATGAGTATGTCCGAGGTGAGGGAACTCCAGTGCATGCAATAAGCCCCGGGACCCCCCGAATATCGCTGTCGTAGAGCGTCAGCTTTCGCAGTGGGTAGAGTCGGCAGCCTTCTCGTCATAACATACCTACTGTGTATGCATGCATACTCGCTTTCTCAGGGTCATGGGGTCATGACTTTTGCGTTAGTAGTTGTTGTCAGGGAACGTCCATGCTCAAAGCTGGAAGAAGGCGGGTGTTGGATGTCGACAATGACAGGAAGCACTGACTGATATCGCCAAGAAGGAGAAGTGCGAATGCGCCAACAATTTTGGACCCTTGAAGCCTTGATGCGGGTGCAGACTCACTCCGTGGAAGCAGATGCTGTGTTTGCTTCCCTTCCCTCCACTTCTCTTTCAGCTAGCCTCAGAAGATAGATCTTCGGCTTCATCGGACTCCGAAAGCCATCTGGTATTTGGCCCTGTGAGTGAGTGAGCTGTCGATGAATGGTCTGGATGGTCTGAATGGTCTGAATGGTCAAAACCCGATGCAGCCATCATCACTGCTCATGTTGGTCGAATCGAATGGGACGATCGGTCAATCGGACGATCGGTCAATCGGACGATCGGTCAACCCGTCAATCGCACCATGTTCCCTGCCCTGCATCTGCTCCCAAAGCGGATGCCTGTGTCCCAATAATGCAACTGAGTAATCAACCGACTTGCTCAAAATGGAAACCGCGTGAAAAGCACTGAAGCAGTGGAACCCAGTCAGTGGCGATTAGTACCGAAGTAGAGTGGGATGCCATCCGCCCGCCCTCGCTTTGAGCCGACCATTGGATCGCTGACGTTGACAGGGCAAGCGGGAAGTTGCACCGGCACAAATATGCAATGCAATGCAGTGCAATGCAATGCGCATTCCTCTCAAGTTATGCGATCATGATGGATCTGAGCTGCATTATTACCTTATTTTGCAGAATTTCCTTTGTAGACGGTCAACTCGACTATGTATGTATGTACATATGTACATATGTACCGTAATAATGTGCTCGGCCACTCCATTTCTCAAAGCATCTTAACGCAGTGCATACATACATATGTACATACATAGGGCAAATAAGGAACTCTCCCGTTTGGCCCAGTAGTTCTCGGCGTTGTGCCGATCAGCTGGGTAGGGGTCCCACCGCCGTTGAATAGTCGTCGATCGAGTGGATTCATTGAGCTCGGGAGACGATGCTTCGTCGATCATAGGTGCTTGCCATATTGTTGCAACTTGCGAGGATGATGCTGATCTGGAGTCCCATATGGACTTTGTGTTCTCCCTCACCCTTTAGCATTTGGAGACGAGACTTGGGGGCGATGCTTCAGCGGAGATGAGGACTGTCAGTGCATCTAGAGATCTATCTGATGAGAGGTGAATCAGCGATGGCGATGACTGGGGGATAGGTACAGTATGTACATGATGTCTACATACCTAGTACCTGCCAGAAAGATAGGGAAGTAGCAACGTCCATCCGATCGATTGTATCCGTCGCATTTACGATATTTCCCTTATAAACGGTCAACTGAATGAAGAACAAGACGAGTGCACGGCAACAGAGTAACAGAGTAACAGGCAAGTGCACAGTGGAAAGCAGTGAAAGGCAGTCCAATTTGAAGGTATTATTGGATGAAAGGTATATTGGATGAAAGGTGTATTGGATGAAAGGTATATTGGATGAAAGATATATTAGATGAAAGGTGTATTGGATGAAAGATATAATCGTTGGTTTTCCACAAACTCTACTCGGGTAGAGTTGGTCCGACCAAGCTGAACGACACAACCAAGTTTGAACCATCCCGGAAGATACCGTTTGTACTGTAAAATATATGGTGTCGCAATCCATGACAATGCAATTGTAAATGAATGAATGATTGACAGAACGATGCCACCGTCACTTAACGACGACGCT
>Ga0209512_1004167_pt1 | contig 12879 bp, 12 predicted proteins | sample frozenSSSSmetaG_FD_184142 | JGI IMG/M metagenome (GOLD analysis project Ga0209512, IMG submission 184142) | Glacier valley bacterial and archeal communities from Borup Fiord, Nunavut, Canada, to study Microbial Dark Matter (Phase II) -... | ecosystem: Environmental > Aquatic > Freshwater > Ice >... | reverse complement strand
TATTAGTCACCTCAATATCACTTCCAAAGAATTACTGTCGAATCCCGATTTGAAGATTCAAAATGCAGGAGGACGTTGGGGTGCGGTAATGGCCAATTTATTTATCAACAAGGGTTTCGGAATTGCCTCCCTGGGGTTTATTTATCTCTTTGTGATTATCTCGTTGCGGCTTGGCAAGATTGGCAAGTTTTCATTAAAACGAAATTTTGCGTACGGCCTGTTTCTGATCATCTGGACATCGATTGCATTTGGATATTTTTTCTCTTCATTATACCAAAAATCGTTTCTGTTTCCGGGAGGAAACTACGGTTATTTTATCAGTCAGTTGCTGAATTCTACCATCGGGAAAATGGGCACCTTTTTTCTGATTCTGGCCTCCATCCTGATTTGTATTATCGTCGCTTTCGAAGATGCCTGGCCGATTCTTAAGAAGTGGGTGACTTACAAACGATTGAAGAGTTTGAAAGCAGCATCAGTTAAAAAAGAGGAAATTGCAGAAGAAGATACTTTTTCAATTCCTCAGGCACCTTTAATTCCTACCAAAGAAAAAGCATTTGCAAAAGTTGCCGTTGGAGACAATGTTGAAATCGTTTATGCAGGCAGTAAGGCATCAGACCAACTCGAAATTGAGCGTGAAGTAATCCACCATGAGGAGCCATCTCCATTTATTAACCGGCCACCGGTAAGTCAGCCTGAAACACGAAAAAGTGCGGATGATGACGGTTTATACGAAGGTGCAGACGAAGATATGCCTGACTTTGATCCAACACTCGAGTTGTCGCGTTACAAGTTTCCACCCATCGAATTACTCGAAGAACGCTCAACCGGAAATCCGCAGGTATCGGATGACGAATTGATTGCCAATAAGAATAAGATTCTCCAGACGCTCAAAAACTACAATATTGATATTGTAAAAATCAAAGCAACCACTGGTCCTACAATCACACTTTACGAGATTGTTCCGGCACCCGGTGTCAGAATCTCGAAGATAAAAAACCTCGAAGATGATATCGCTTTGAGCCTTGCTGCTTTAGGAATCCGTATCATTGCCCCTATTCCGGGGAAAGGAACAGTCGGAATTGAAGTTCCAAACAGTAAACCGGAGATCGTTTCGATGCGTTCGCTGATTGCCTCAAAAGTTTTCCAGGAGACCGATTATGAACTGCCGCTGGCATTGGGAAAGACAATTTCGAATGAGACATTCGTAGTCGATCTTACAAAGATGCCCCATATTTTGGTTGCCGGAGCTACCGGACAGGGAAAATCAGTAGGTCTGAACGCCATCATATCTTCATTGCTTTACAAGAAGCATCCTTCACAATTAAAATTCGTCTTTATTGACCCCAAGAAAGTTGAATTAAACCTGTACGCAGTTATTGAAAAACACTTCCTTGCAAAAATGGAAGGGGAAACTGACCCAATTATTACAGATGTTCAGCGGGTTAAAAATACGCTGAATTCACTCAATCATGAGATGGATATGCGCTACGACCTGTTAAAGAAGGCACATGTTCGTAATATTAAAGAATACAACGAGAAGTTCATTTCGCGGAGACTGAATCCGGAGAAAGGGCATAAATACCAGCCTTACATTGTGGTGGTTATTGATGAGTTTGCCGACCTGATTATGACTGCGGGTAAAGAGATTGAATTACCGATTGCACGTATTGCCCAGTTGGCACGAGCCGTTGGAATCCACATGGTGATTGCAACACAACGTCCTTCTATTAATATTATTACAGGCGTTATTAAAGCGAACTTCCCTGCCCGTATTGCTTTCCGCGTAGCATCAATGGTCGACTCCCGAACGATATTAGACACCCCTGGAGCAAACCAGTTGATTGGCAAGGGCGATATGCTTATTTCAACGGGTAGCTCTCTTATCCGCGTGCAATGCGCTTTCGTTGACACGCCCGAAGTTGAAGCCATTGTGAAATACATCAGCCAGCAGCCCTCCTATCCAAGTGCCTACTTACTGCCTGAATGTGAAGTTGAAGGATCGGATGACTCGAATGCAATTGATTTAAAAAACCGTGACGAACTCTTCGATGATGCCGCAAGAATTGTAGTGATGAATCAGACGGGATCGACTTCTGCTATACAACGTAAATTTTCGATTGGTTACAACCGTGCCGGACGAATAATGGATCAGCTGGAGGCTGCAGGAATCGTCGGACAAAACGAAGGAAGTAAGGCGCGTCAGGTATTGTTGCAGGACGAATACGCTTTGGAACAATTATTGAAGGGATTAAACCAATAAAAAGATTTTAATTTATAGAAGATGAAAGTAGCTTTATTATTTAGTGTTTTAATTCTGTTTACCGGATCGTTGTTTGCTCAGCAGGATGCCAAGGCAAAAGAGATACTCGACAAACTTTCGCAAACAAGCAGAAGCTACAAAACCATTCAGATCGATTTTGCATTTACGCTCGAAAATAAATCCGGAAGTGTTACCGATACGAATGAAGGTTCGGTCGCATTAAAAGGGAAAAGCTACCGGTTGCATATGCCCGCCATGGGGATGGAAGTTTTTTCGAATGGTACTGCAACCTGGAGTTATATGACAGAATCGAATGAGGTTAATGTCACTGAAAATGATCAAAATAGCGATGAAGAATTGAATCCGGCCAATCTTTTCACAATCTATGAAAAGGGATTTAATTATACGTACATCGGTGAGGAAACCATCGCAGGTAAAGCATCGCAGGTAATCGACCTATTTCCAACGGATAAAACCAAGGAATTCACCAAGGTCAGGTTGTATGTCGACAAAGCTAAATCGCAGATATTAAAGGCAAAAACATTTAACAAAGACGGGAATGCTTACACGCTCTCGTTGAAAAATATGAAAACGGACCAGAATTTAACCGACGACTATTTCAAGTTCGATGCTGCTAAATATCCGAAGGTTGAAGTTAATGATATGAGGTAAACTCCATGAAGGCTAAAGGTTAAATGATAAAGGTTAAAGAGGAAAGATGCAGGCAACAATTTTATTTATTGTCACTTGCATCTTTCTTCTTTATTACCAGATCCCTCGCCTTTACTGCCACAATCTTTCCGTCATGAGAAAACACAAGTTCTGAATCATCTTTTTGTTTCTCGATCAATAGTCTTTCGTAGGCAAGGTCAATGCCTTTGATGATTTTATCACGCATCACTATCACTTCATCCTTGTTCATTGTCCAATTCGTTTTAGCCCACCAGCCTTTATACGCGAATCAATATATTTCTTGAATTCCTCAAATGTCATATTTTGAGTTTCCAAACTTATTTTATCACGAATCTCGCGCATCATTTTCACTGCGTCAAACGTTTTTTCTTTCTTTTTAGTCTCCATAATTTACTAAATCTTTAGGACTTCTTATTTCAATCATAGGGTATCCAAGCTTATAATTAACAGAATTATACCCTTTAATCCTGTCCAAATTCACAATGTGTTTAAAATTCCAACTTGCTAAAACATCAACTTTATTTATTGTTGCTAAGGCTATATGTCGACAATCCTCAAGACTTGTCTTTCCAACAACTTTTTCAGCTATATATTTATCAGCAAGCTGAATTGCTTCTTCTGTTAATTGTACGCGTTCAAATTTGTCATCAGAAAAATTATACAATAATTCTCTGACATTCGTAGGTGCTCCAGTAAGTTCCAAATCGAGCAAGTCTGATATTACAAAAACAACCTCCCGATTCTTTAGCCTATCAAACAATCCTTTTGTCGCATCGCTGAATTCTTCATCGAAGTAACCTCCAACAACTGATGTATCAATGTAAATCCTCTGTTTCATACAAGTATTTTAGCAAATTTACAAATTTTATCGATTCAAAAAGATTCAGCAATTTTCATTCAAGCATCTTGAACTTATCCTCACCATAAATAACCCTTAACTGATGCGGGATGATCTGTAGATTAAAACTACTATTACCTATTGATTCGCCATCGACTTCGCCCGAAATTGGTTTTTCAGCAGTCAGCTGAACCTGCTTGCCGGTATGGGTCGACACGCGATAATCGCGCACAAAAGTTCCGTTATACAATTTCAGAAAATTTTGGAGAATACCCCAAATACCCAGGTTTCGGATAATGGTGATGTGAAAATAGCCATTTACGGGATTTGCATCGGGAACCTGCATCATTCCTCCTCCATTAAATTTGCCAATGCCAACACTTGCACTGAATAAATTCACATATAATTTCTCACTATCAATTACGATACTGGTTTGACATGCTTTATGATTAAAATAGCTCCACAAAAAGCTTTCGATGTACACGCGTAAACCAGACAGTCCATTGTTTTTTAGGTTATTGGCACGGGTTGCCACCATAGCATCGAAACCAAAACCGGCTATATTTACAAAAAACCGGCTGATGTTTTTTTCTTCTTCCATGTATTCAACCAGCCCAACATCCTGAACGACAGTTTTCCCTTTCAGAATAATATCCATCGCCATTTGGTAATGGTCGGGAATACCAAATGTGCGAATCCAGTCGTTGCCAGTTCCAACAGGCAGCATACCTATTATAATTTGATCGCATTGGCTGTTTTTTCCATTAAAGACGCCATTCACAATTTCGTTTAGCGTACCATCGCCGCCAGCCACGATAAAATGAGTCGCACCATTGATTGCTAAATCTTTAGCTAACCCGAAAGCATTGCCTGCATATTCGGACTCGTGCAAACAATATCGCAAACCCGAATGGTTCAGTATGGAAACAATTTTGGCTTTGTCCCTTCTTCCTTTGCCGCACCCTGCATGTGGATTGAGAATAACCTGCCAGCTAACATCAAGTTCCACGATTTTCTGTTTAAGATTCTGTGATCGAAAAAATCCGGTTGAGTATATCGACATCGTTAATCTCTTTTGAAAACGATTCGATTGTAGATTTAGGCACTTCGAATATATCAAGGATTAATAGCCCATCGATACAATCGTTGAATTTAGGGTCAACATTGAAAGAGACAATTTTGGCATTCAAACCAAGGTATTTCTTCAGAAGAATAGGTAATCCGCTGTTATACTGATCGATATCGCCTATAAATTTATCAAGCGAATGGAGGTCAGGGGTCATATTTTCGAGCGCTGTATTCAAATGCTGATCATCGGTAGTTACTTTGAACCGGTTGCGTGGCTTTACAAAAGCGGCCCTTTTATAATCAAAATAATTAGCCATGATATACCGGATAATCAACTCCTTGGATATCCCTGAGTACGTATTACTGATACTGACAGGCCCCATTAGAAACCGGTATTCAGGGTTTTTCAGTAATAAATAAAGAATGCCTTTCCAAAGCAGAAACAATGGCATCGGTTTACGCTGGTACTCCTTTACGATAAAGGAGCGACCAAGTTCGAGCGACTGTTTGAGGGTATCAACGAAGCCGCTTTTCATCTTAAAAAGGCTTTGCGTATAAAATCCTTTGATCCCAAACTGATCGTAAATCTCGTTTCCCTTTCCAACACGATAACCACCTACAATTTGTTGTCCTTCATTATCCCAGATAATCAATTGATGATAGTACAAATCAAATTCATCTACATCGGTTGAGTGATTGGTCCCCTCGCCAACTTCACGAAAGGTAATTTCGCGCAGACGTCCTAACTCATTCATTGTGATTGGAATCTTGCCCGAAGGGGCGCAAAATACTGAGTAGTTCTTGATTGTAAAAAGATGATGATCTTTTAGAAGTCCGGCTATTTCATTAATAATCAAATCTGCAGGCTGCGGATCGATAATTGGCATAGGTTGTGGGTGGCTCTTTAGGGAGGAATTGAAAAACCGCTTTACTTCAATTCCGGAATCCAGACAATATGTTTTTGAGCGTAAATAACGTCCAAGCTGGCGCACATCGCTGAATTTATCCTGATCTTTTGCCGAGATCGGATTGCCGATCCTGATTTTAATGGTTTTATCTTTCTTATTTATTATTTCTGAAGGAAGTTTTGCGGTACGTAATGACGGATGAATTCGTCCGAGAAGGTGAAACAACCGGCTGTTACTTCCGTGAAAATAGATTGGAACGATCGGAACGCGTGCCTTTTTAATAAAACGGAGCGCTGAGTACAACCATTCGCGGTCGGTGATCGTTTTTGAAGTGTAACTGGTCGAAACCTCACCAGCAGGAAAAAAACTTAAAACCCCTCCATTGTTAAGATGATCAATTGCAGTTTTTAAGCCGCCGATACTGGAGGCTGCGCCGGGATTATTCTCAAACGGATTGACAGCCAGAAAGTAATCGGCTATTGGTTCTATTTTCTTCAGAAGGAAATTGGCGATCACCTTGTGATCCGATCGCGCCATCGAAAGAAGTTTGATCAACAAGATTCCGTCAATTCCGCCATATGGATGGTTCGAAACAGTGATGAAACTGCCGTTTGCGGGAAGTTTTTTCAAATCATTTTCATCGAAATCAAGTGTGACATTCAGGTATTTAATAATGCCATCGATCGATTCAATCCCCTTTTTATCGCTGATATTATCATACAATTTGTTGATCTGATTAAACTGCAACAAGTGCATCAACAATCTGGCAAAATACTCGCCGCCCAGGTAATGCATTAAAGGACTTACTTTCAGCAAGTCTTGAGGTTTGACTAGTTTCATCCTTAACTAAATGAGTTTAGGACCCAAAAATAGAAAAATGGAATCAATTATCGCATCTTCATCATTTATAATCAAGGCAAAATGTGATATTCAGTGATAATGGTAAAAAGCCCATTAGAATGGCGTAATTTTGCACGTAATAATGAGAGAGCTGGAAAAATATCCGATTAGTGCATGGTTGCCAACCTCGGCAAAAGAGGTCGAAGCGTTGGGATGGGATCAACCCGATGTAATCCTGTTTTCAGGTGATGCCTATGTTGATCATCCTTCGTTTGGAGCAGCCGTGATTGGCCGGATACTGGAACGCGAAGGACTGCGGGTTGCCATTGTTCCGCAACCCAACTGGCAGGATGATTTACGCGATTTCAAGAAACTTGGAAAACCACGGCTTTTCTTTGCCATCTCGGCAGGTTGTATGGACTCGATGGTGAATCACTACACCGCCAACAAGCGCCGACGTTCGAATGACGCCTATACTCCCGGCGATCGCGCGGGTGCACGTCCCGATTACACAACGATTGTCTATTCTAATATTCTAAAGTCAATCTATCCTGATATTCCTGTCGTAATTGGCGGAATAGAAGCCTCGCTTCGCCGGCTGACCCAATACGATTACTGGTCGGATGAACTGAAACCCGGCATATTGATCGATAGCAAAGCCGATCTGTTAGTTTACGGGATGGGTGAAAAATCGATTATTGAGTTAGTACGGCAGTTAAAAGAAGGAACACCTTTTCAGACGATTACGACAATTCCGCAAACAGTCTTTGTAACTGATGTTGCAGCAAAATATTCGACCCGGGACGACTGGGAAGAACTCGAACTCAATTCGCATGAAGCATGCCTTGAGGATAAACTGAATTACGCCAAAAACTTCCGGCATATCGAGGAAGAGTCGAACAAAATGATGGCACGAAAGCTTACGCAAACCATCAAAGGTCAGCGAATTGTCGTGAATCCTTCGTGGCCTTTGCTGACGACAAGCGAATTGGATAGTTTCTACAGCCTCCCTTTTACACGGCTTCCGCATCCCCGCTACCGCAACAAAGGAACCATTCCGGCATACGAGATGATCCGTCATTCGGTGAATATCCACCGTGGTTGTTTTGGTGGTTGCGCTTTTTGTACGATCTCAGCCCACCAGGGAAAGTTTATTTCCTCTCGCTCAGAAGAATCGATACTTGCTGAAATAAAGCAGGTGACGCAAATGGAAGATTTCAAAGGTTATATTTCGGATGTGGGAGGACCTTCGGCAAATATGTACCGGATGGCCGGCAAAAACCTCGATATCTGCAAACTATGCAAACGTCCATCGTGTATCTTTCCTGCCGTTTGTAATAACCTGAATACCGATCATCGCCCCATGACGGCGCTTTATCAAAAGATTGCTGCGATGCCCGGCGTTAAAAAGGCGTTCATTGGAAGTGGTATCCGCTACGACCTTGTATTTCATCGCACCGAAGATGAAAAAGTAAATGTCGGGAATCTGAAATATCTGGAAGAGGTTATCCTCAATCATGTATCGGGAAGATTGAAAGTAGCACCCGAGCATACTTCTGATAAGGTGCTGAAGATTATGCGGAAACCTTCATTCGGGCTCTTCTTTAAACTAAAAAGGTTTTTCGATTCGGTGAACCAATCCAAAGGGCTCAAGCAGCAATTGATTCCCTATTTTATTTCGAGTCACCCGGGCAGCAGTACCACAGAAATGGCTGAGCTTGCTGCCGAAACAAAAGATCTTGATTTCAAACTGGAACAAGTACAGGATTTTACGCCAACGCCAATGACGCTGGCTACCGTCATTTATTATTCAGGATACCATCCTTATACGTTAGAGAAGGTCAATACGGCAAAAACAGCGGCACAGAAACAGGCACAGCGGAAATTCTTCTTCTGGTACCAGAAAGAGTATCGTAATGAATTGATTACTGAATTAAGAAAGATCAACCGGCCTGACCTGGAGAAGAAACTGTTCGGGAGGAGATAATATTGCAAACCACTATTAAATGGCTGATGAGATGAGCACCTGGCTTTTGGCTACTGGCATGATTGTGCTAAATATTATAACCTAATCTCTTTATAATTAAGACCTTTTTTTTGTAAGGAAGTTTGCTCCCGAATATCGGGACCAGTTGCTAATTGCAATGATTATAAAATCCAATCAACCATACCAAACGTATTAGAGCCAATATTTTCTTTTAAATATCTTCTTCCAAATCATTCAGTTGCGTTAGAATAATTGAGTTTTTATTCTTCTTCAGGATCGTAAATTCGTAATCGTCGAAACTAATTTTATCGTTGATATTCGGTATTCTTCCGAACTTAAGAATCAGGTAACCCGCCAGTGTTTCGTATTCTTCATTTCGGGTTAAGGAATGTGGAAGCAAATCGTTGAGATCATCAAGCGATGCGGAAGCGAGTACCGTATAAGTCTTCTCACCGGTTTTCTCGACAAAAGGAATCTCATTGTCGTATTCATCCTGAATCTCGCCAACCAGTTCCTCCAGAATATCTTCCATTGTCACAATTCCCTGCATACCGCCATATTCGTTAATAACGACTGCGATTTGCTGATGCTTTACCTGGAACTCTTTAAGAAGTTGTGCAATGTGTTTTGTTTCAGGAATCATCAATACAGGCCGCATAACGGCTGATATTTGAATGGGCTCTTTGTTCCGAATCTTAATCAGCACATCTTTAAGGTAAACGACACCCACGATATTATCCAGCGTATCGGCATAACACGGAATACGTGAGAAATTTTCACTGATCAGACCATCCAACATGCTTTCCTGAAAATCGTTCACGTCAATCGCCACGACGTGCGTGCGGGGAATCATGATTTGTCTGGCCGTCCGTTCCGAAAATTCAAAAGCGTTTTTAATGATATCGTAATCAGCTTGTTCTATTTCTCCACTTTCCTGCCCTTGCTTGATCAGGTATTTCAGCTCATCATTACTGTGCACATCAAGGCCCTGAACAGTTGATATCCCAAGCGATTTCAGCAACAGGTTGGCGAATCCATTTAATGCCCAGATAAAAGGCCGAAAGACATAATAGAAGAATTGCAGTGGCAAGGCAATGATAAGAACCGTGCGTTGCGGACGTTGAATCGCAATCGATTTCGGAGCTAATTCCCCAAATACGATGTGCAATACAGTAATAATCAAAAAGGCAACAGGTAACGCGATTTGGTGCGACAATTCAGTATCCATTACGACTCCGAAAAGTGTCATCACCTTGATAATTATTTTAGAGACGACAGGTTCGCCAATCCAACCCAAACCAAGACTTGCAAGTGTAACCCCGAGCTGGGTAGCAGCAAGATACTTGTCGAGTTTGGAAACAATGTTTTTAGCAATAATTGCAACCTGGCTGCCACTCTGAACCTTCATTTCGAGCTGCGAGGCACGTACCTTTACAATTGCGAATTCTGCAGCAACAAAAAAACCATTAAAGGAAACCAATAATAAGGTGATAAGAATATCTGAGATCATTAATTTTAATTAAACGAAGCCGCAAATATATGAAAAAATGGAGTAGTAATTGGAATTATTCATCTGGCATTTATCGCACAGCAGTCTGTGGAACTGTTAGTTTCGTCCTGACGCCCTGCATGAAACTTCTGGTTCGCAAGTTAAAGTTGATAGGATGGATGATTTTGATCATGATGAATCGCTATTTCAGAACCGGACCATCGGCTTTCAACGGGTTTACTAAGATCTCCGATTAAGCTCCATATCACCAAGATGAAGATCGAGTGCCTTTACCGATATCTGTATCTCATGAATAGAAACGCCCAATGAGGCAATTAATAATAGCAGTGCAAGTCCAAACATCCAGACAGCAAGGATTGAGCTCCCTACAAAAATTAAAAACATGGTGAAGACACAGAGGAACAGACTCGAAACACCCAATATCTGCATATACTTTGTGAGGTAAAGTCGTTTGCGAAGATTGTCAATTTGCCCAAGTAAAACCTCGTTTGGATTTGCTTTGAATTTTTCATGAAGATTCCGGATCAGTGTGGCATAACCCAGGAAACGATTTGTATAGGCAAGCATAATCAGCGATATGGCTGAAAACAACAGTGCCGGTGTGGTTAATGTGATCTCTTCGTGCATATTAAATTCTTTTAGTAAGGATTTTCCTATTGATATCCTAAATAAGGAAATTCTTAGATGGAACCCCGACTGTTCACAGGCAAAACAGTCAGGCCTTCACTTATGTTTTCCAAATATAGTAAATAAACAAATGGCTGATGCTGACAATCAATAATCGCACTGATTTTATTGTCTTTTTCAGGAAGATAACTCAACTTGCAGTTAATCTGAACGGAATTAATCTTTAGCGATTTTTTCAGGAATACTCGTATACGGCGGTTTGTTAAGATATGGAGCAATTTTCCCGTAATTTAGGATAAGTCTAAAATGTCCCGGTATATCACGAGCCTCAGAATGTCTGTATCTATCCCCACTTCTAACGCAACAGTGCCCTATTGAGAAAAAAACTAAACCCGTACCCGAAACATCCTTATCTTTGCGCCCTAAGAAAGATGGGATCGAGAATGGAGAATAGTACGGAACAAAAGGGAATATTAACCGAAGTAGAAATAAACAGCTGCATTTCAGTTTTAGAATATTTATTACAAAACGGCGATCAAATAATACAATTATCAGAAGAGCAGCGCCTTAAACTGATGAAAGCCGCCGGACAAATTACCCGACCCGACAAAGCCGAGATATACAAGCGAAACAAAAGCGTAAAGGTAGCCCGAAGGCAGGGAGAAATTGCCGATAACCGGAAGGCACGTGCGGCAACCAGCATACGGAGCGCACGAACCACAAGTGTGTTTGAAGCACCAACCCAAATTGCCTTGCCTGCATCCGACGCCACCAGGGAGAAACACTTTCTTAATTCGGAACAAAATTGTTACGTCTGCAAAAAGCCCTACACCGAGATCCATCATTTCTATGATTCGATGTGCAAAGCGTGTGGCGATCTGAATTATGCGAAGCGGTTCCAGACCTGCGATATGACAGGACAGTTTGCATTAATCACCGGATCGAGGCTTAAAATCGGTTACCATGCCACCTTAATGATGTTACGCTCGGGTGCCACCGTTATTGCCACTACCCGCTTTCCGGCAGATTCTGCAATTAGGTTTGCCAAAGAGAAAGATTTTCAGGCGTGGAGTCACCGGTTGCATATTTATGGGCTTGACCTAAGGCATATTCCGAGTGTTGAGTTGTTTGCCTCGTACGTAGAACAGAAATACGAAAGGCTTGATATTCTGATTAATAATGCGGCACAAACCGTTCGACGGCCTTCAGGTTTCTACGCCCATTTAATGGGAAATGAACTTCTGCCGTATCATCAGCATTCCGATGAAGTTCAGTTGCTGCTTTCACATCACCAACAATGTTTAAAGGAGATTGAAAATTTCAATCCCACGGGTACTGAATCCAATAAAACATTGGCAGTTACCTGGAACGGTCAGGCACCGGGTATCGGCATAAGGGCTTCTGCGCAGCTTTCGCAGGTACCTTATAAGTTTGACAATTCGATCGAAGCGAGGGAAGTTTTCCCGGAAGGCGAATTGGATGCAGATCTTCAGCAGGTCGATTTAAGAAAAACAAACAGCTGGCGTCTCAAGCTCGGACAAATCGAGACCCTCGAAATGGTGGAAGTGCAATTGGTCAATTCCATTGCACCGTTCGTGCTTTGTAATCGTCTTGCGGCATTGATGCGGAAAGATTATACGGGTAAGAAGCACATCGTAAATGTTTCGGCAATGGAGGGAAAGTTTCATGGTTTTAAGAAAGCTGACCGTCATCCGCATACCAACATGGCGAAAGCAGCCCTCAACATGATGACGCATACTGCTGCCAGCGATCTTGCGAAAGATGGAATCTTTATGAATGCGGTTGATACAGGGTGGGTTACAGATGAAGATCCCGCCGAATTGGCAAAACACAAACAACAGGTTCATGATTTTCAGCCGCCTTTGGATATTGTTGACGGTGCGGCCCGCGTTTGTGATCCTTTTATCGACGGTGCAAATACAGGCAAGCATTGGAGCGGAAAGTTTCTGAAAGACTATTTCCCGATCAGCTGGTAGAAAGAGGGGATATTAATGAGACCTTATTATACTTATTACGGTATTCAATTGGAGTTTGCACCACCGCTTGTATAAATCCCGTTTTCTTCGGTTACGATGCTGCCATCCTGAACATTCACTTCAGGAAACATGGCGCGAAACTCATTGATGA
>Ga0209512_1004166_pt1 | contig 12881 bp, 13 predicted proteins | sample frozenSSSSmetaG_FD_184142 | JGI IMG/M metagenome (GOLD analysis project Ga0209512, IMG submission 184142) | Glacier valley bacterial and archeal communities from Borup Fiord, Nunavut, Canada, to study Microbial Dark Matter (Phase II) -... | ecosystem: Environmental > Aquatic > Freshwater > Ice >... | reverse complement strand
CCAATATGCGTTTATTACTGGCCGCTGCTTCATTGCTGGCCCTCAGTCAGCTAACCGGCTGCTCCTCCGAATCCAAACAGACTACGTCTGTTCAGGATACCAAACTTATTGCCGACGCTTCAGCGGCACCCGTCAGTGACAGTACCGAAAAGCCCGTAGTAACGCCTGCCGTCCGGTCGGTCTCTACCGGCGACTCGACCCTCGACTCGATGACGTATAATCCCACCGGAGCCATTTTGCCCAAACACCGCATCTTTGCGTACTACGGCAACCCCCACTCCAAAAAAATGGGTATTCTGGGCAAATACGAGAAAGAAGAGATGTTGCGCCGGTTAGACCAGGAAATTAAAAACTGGGAAAAAGCCGATACCACGAACACGCCCATTCAGCCCGCCCTGCACTTAGTGGCCATTACGGCACAGGGCAGCCCTGGTAAGGATGGTGGCTACCGGCTGCGCATGTCCGACAGGACCATCAAGAAGGTAATTCGGTGGGGTAACGAACACAACGCCCTGGTGTTTCTGGACATTCAGCGCGGACACGCCCCCCTCGGCCCCGAAATGAAATACCTGGAGAAGTACCTGAAACTGCCCTTCGTACACCTCGGCATCGACCCCGAGTTTTCGATGGTGACGGGTGCACGGCCCGGCGCTAAAATCGGTTCCTACGATGCCGCTGATATTAATCAGGCCGTCCAGTTTCTGAGCAAAGTATCGAAGGAAAACAACCTGCCCCCCAAAATACTGGTGGTACACCGCTTTACGCAGGGCATGGTCAAGAACTACAAAAACATCAAGCTCGATCCCAACGTGCAGATTGTGATGGATATGGATGGCTGGGGGCCTCCAGTACTCAAGAAAGATTCGTATCTGGCTTACATCAAGAAAGAACCCGTGCAGTACACGGGCTTCAAGCTGTTTTACGATAACGATTTCCGCAAGAAAGGCTCCCGCATCATGACCCCCAAAGAAGTGCTGAACCTCGACCCGGTGCCGCTGTACATTCAGTATCAGTAAAACGCATTTCCCTTTCGGCCAACGCCCGAACACCAACCCGGCCGGGTTGGTGTTCGGGCGTTGTTTTGTTGGTACAGCACACTGACCATCATAGGCATAGGTGATGAAAGTCACTGACCCGCCACCGTCGGACGGCTACCTTTGGTCCAGAACGTACAAAACCAGCCAAAACACCTATAACCATGTTTTTTCAACACATATACGACAAGAGTCTGGCACAGGGAAGTTATCTGATTGGTTGCCAGAAAACCGGCGAGTCGATTGTCATCGACGCGAAACGGGACGTCGATACCTATATCGACATCGCTCAGCAGAACGGGCTGCGTATCACCCACATTGCCGAAACCCATATCCATGCCGACTTCCTGGCCGGGTCGCGCGAGTTGGCGGCCCTTACGGGAGCCACCATGTACCTCTCCGACGAGGGCGGTGCCGACTGGTCCTATGAGTTTGACCACGTAGGGTTGAAAAACGGTGACGTCATTACGGTGGGTAACCTCACCCTGACGGTTTTGCACACGCCCGGCCACACGCCCGAAAGCATTAGTTTTCTGCTGGTCGATACCCCCGCAACTCAGAAGCCGGTCATGCTCTTTACCGGCGACTTTGTCTTTGTAGGTGATATTGGCCGTCCCGATTTGCTCGAAAAAGCAGCCGGTCTGATCGGTACACAGGAAAAAGGGGCGCATCAGATGTACCAGTCTCTCCAGACCTTCCGCGACCTGCCCGGTTATGTTCAGGTATGGCCCGGTCACGGGGCCGGTTCGGCCTGTGGCAAAGCCCTTGGGGCCGTTGCCAGCAGCACCGTTGGCTACGAAACGATTCGGAACTGGGCCTTTCAGTACGACGATGATGAGCCGGGATTTGTCCAGTATCTGCTGGCCGACCAGCCTGAGCCACCCCGGTATTTCGCCATGATGAAGAAACTCAACAAGGTAGACCGCCCGCTGCTGACGAGCGTACCCACGCAACAAAAACTTAGTGCCGATGTCGTGCAGACGGCTTTGAACACGGGAATAAAACTGATTGACACGCGCAACAAAACCGACTTTGCCCAGGGTTTTGTGCCGGGTAGTCTGAATATTCAGGGCAACAACGCCTTTGCTACGTGGATGGGCTGGTTTATGACTTACGATGAACCGTTCATGCTGGTAGCCACCGACGCTCAGATTGACGACCTTACCCGCAAACTCATGCGGATTGGTCTGGACAACATGCTGGGCTATATCGACGATGTAACATCGCTGGGTATTGATTTACAAACGAGCGACCTTGTTGATCTGGATACGTTCAAGACATACCTGAATCGCGACGATGTGCAGGTTGTCGATTTACGTGGCGCGGCAGAATATAACGCCGGTCATGTTGAGGGTGCGGAGAATGTCTTTATCGGTACGCTCGACAAAAACCTCGATAAAATCAACCGCGACCGGCCCGTCGTTATTTATTGTCAGGGGGGCGACCGGGCCACGATTGGCTACTCGATGCTGGCCCGCAACGGCTTCACGAACGTAAAGAACTTTTCGGGCAGCATGAACGAGTGGGTAGCCAACGGCAATCCGGTTGTAACGGAAGATATGGAAGTGACAACGATATGATTCTGCCCGCCCCCAAAACGCTGGAAGCCCTCGCTGAGCGGCTAAACAGCGGGCTGGAAATGATGGATTTTTACGTAGTAACCAAACAACTTTAACCGTTCAACATTCGGTACGATCTACAACCTGTCGGACGGTCTCATGAATTACCCATTTTAACCCACTACGCACTAACTATGGAAGCCTACTGGAATAGCCGCTATGCCGAACCCGAGTTTGCCTACGGAACGCAGCCTAACGTATTTTTTCGGGAAACGATAGATACCCTGCCCATTGGCAAACTGCTGCTACCCGCCGAGGGCGAAGGCCGGAATGCCGTCTATGCCGCCCAGCTCGGCTGGGACGTAACCGCGTTCGATTTCAGCGCGGAGGGGCGTAACAAAGCGCTCCAACTGGCCGCGCAACGGGGCGTAACCATCCAGTACACCACCCAATCGAGTCAGGATTTTGAGCCGGTTGACGAGGAGTACGATGCCATTGGCCTGTTTTATACGCATCTGCCCGCGCCCCTGCGTACCGATCTTTTTCTTAAACTGATTCAGGCATTGAAACCCGCCGGGTACGTCATACTGGAAGCTTTTCACAAAAATCAACCCCGCTACACATCGGGCGGGCCCAAAGACGAAACGATGCTGTTTTCGGTCGAAGAACTTCAGCAGGCCTTCGCGGAGCTGACCATTACACTACTCGAAGACCGGATCGTGGATCTTGACGAGGGGCCGTATCATCAGGGTACCGCTCATGTAGTGCGGATGATTGCCATCAAGAAATAAAACCTTTTCCAATTCCTAACCAATCAATCAAATTGCCATGAAAACGAACATGAGCGGTACGGACCGCATAATCCGGATTGCGGTAGCCCTGGTGGCTATTGTGCTTTACTTTACGGGTATTCTTTCTGGAGTAGTAGGTAGTATTGCACTCGTAGTAGCCGGTATTTTTCTGCTCACCGGCTTTGTCAGTTTCTGCCCGCTGTATGCCCTGTTAGGTATTAAAACAACACCCACAAAACAGTAGGTGTTATGAATCCAAAAAACCAGGAAAGCCTGCTGGAATACCAGTAGGCTTTCTTACTTCAGAGCTATACGACAGGATATGTAACTTCTGTCACGGACTGCCAACGGGCGAATAACGTCCTTTGCGGGTAGGTTTTAAACGGAGCCTACCCACAAAGTCATGACCCGAAACTGGTTATCAGTAGTACTCCTTCCGGTCCTGTTAGCCTGCTCGCAAACCGGGCAGGTCAACGAAGTTAAGGCCCCGCTTTTGAAAAGCACCTGGACCAAACGCCCCACAAAATTGTGCCGGACGCACGTACCAACGGCGAGGTAGCATAGGAATAAGACCCATTATTTTCCTCATCGGCACCATGCGTAACTACATCACCACCCTCGTCGACGGCTACCGCAACTATGCGAATTACTTCGTCCATGAGCTATTATCGCCCAACTGGCATAATTATTTTTACTGGCTCATTGGTATCTCGGCCTTCGTCTGGCTGCTGGAACTGCTGTTTCCGTGGCGAAAAGATCAGCCTGTGTTTCGGCACGACTTCGGGCTGGATTTGTTTTACCTGTTTTTCAACTACTTTTTGTTTTCATTGATCGGCTATAACGCCCTGTCGGATGTGGGCGTGCAGGCTTTCAATGACTTTCTCGGCTGGTTTGGCATCACGAATCTGGTAGCCATTCAGGTCGGGGCGTTGCCGGTTTGGGCGCAGTTGCTGGTGCTGTTTCTTGTCCGTGATTTTGTGCAGTGGCACATTCACCGGCTCTTACACCGGACTCCGTGGATGTGGGAATTTCATAAAGTACACCACTCTGTTGAGCAGATGGGTTTTGCCGCGCACCTGCGGTATCACTGGATGGAAACCTTCATCTACCGCACACTTGAATACATTCCGCTGGCCATGATCGGATTTGGCATTCAGGATTTCATTCTGGTTTACCTGTTTACACTGGCCATTGGCCACCTGAACCACGCCAACATCTACCTGCCCATTGGCCCGCTAAAATACGTGTTCAATAGCCCACAGATGCACCTCTGGCACCACGCCGAAAAGCTTCCGCAGGCGGCTCACAACGGCGTTAATTTCGGGATTACACTCAGCGTCTGGGATTTTCTGTACCGAACGGCTTATGTACCGTACGAAGGCAGCCACATCAAACTGGGATTTCGGGGTATCCGGCAGTTTCCTAAAACGTTTTTGAGCCAGTTCGTATACCCCTGGCGAAAACCAGCCCCAACCGGCAGCGTCATTACTAAACCGCAACTTGTTGAAGAAGTAAGCCAATGAACAACCTGAAACCGATTCTCAACAACCTCAGCCTGTGGGCAATGGTGAGCCTGACGCTGGGCCTGGCACCGTTCTTACCCGAACCGCACGTGGTCGGTAAAATACAATGGGTGCTGGGCGGAGCCGCCGGCATGACCGGTATGGACTGGTTTGACCTGCTGCTCCACCTCACGCCCTGGCTACTACTACTGCGGATACTGGTGTTGCGCATCCGTAACAAAGCCTTATAAATTCACCGTTCCTGTAAAAGTCAGAGCCCCTTCTATCACTATCAATGCAGCAGCATTGCCGATGGTATTGATGCCCTTTGTCGAGAGCCATACTTGCTTTGGCTCCATAAATCGGCGGCTGGTACTACTTGTTCTGCTGAAAAATACGTGTTTAACAAGGTGGACATGAGTCAACTCAACTTAATTCTCAATTACAAACTATAGTCCGGATTCATACATTTCACTGATTTCATTCGTCAACCCTGGCCCTGGTTCGTGCCAACCCTGTTGCTGATTGGCAATAAATCGTTCGGTATCTCGTCGTCACTACGGCATTGCTCCCAAAACATTCAATAGGGGACAGATTTACGGCGGCTTGATTTTTGGGCTGGGCCCTGACGGGTGCCTGTCCGGGCCCTCTATTTGCCCGGATTGGTAACGGCTACGGCGTAATAGTCGTTACCTTACTGAGCGCCATGACCGGAACCTGGCTATATGGCTACTTCCGAAACCGGCTGCCTCACCGACTTTTGTCGGGTAGAAACACGTTTTATTCATTACCAGTATGTTCAAAGGCACCAAATTATACAGCATCCTTTTCAATAAATGCCCCCGCTGCCAGCAGGGCGACTTTTTCGTCAAGTCGAGTGCGCTCACGCTTCGGGGTTTCGACAGGATGCACGAGCGTTGTTCCAACTGTGGGCTTCGCTACGAGCAGGAGCCGGGTTTCTTCACGGGTTCGATGTACATCAGCTATGGCTTATACGTGGCACTTACGGTGATCAGTTTTTTGCTGTTTACGGCAATTCTCGATGTCGATGCCGTCGATTTATTATGGGGGCTTATTCCGGCCATGGTTATTCTGACGCCGTTCTTTTTCAGGATAGCCCGGCTGATCTGGATCAACTTATTTGTAAGCTACGACCCTGCCCATACGCATCCGGCTGAGCCGGAAATCAAGATCAAGTTATAATTCATCTTGACTGTGTAATATTTATCACTGATAAACTCACTGAATGGCTTGTCTTTTGGTCTATCAAAACCCGATAACCATGAGCAGACACGTTCAGATTCTACTTGCAGGCAGTCGATGTATCAACTCAAACGGCGCGTACTACCCTGGCTTTACCGGAACCGGATTGTGAAAGGCACGGCCTGAAAAAATTCGTGACAGGCTACGTTATAGAAAATTAAACAGTTGTTTTAAAGTCAGGCATTTCCTCATACCTTTGTCGTACCAATTCAACGCTATGAACGTGGACGTCAGGGATACCGAAACGAAAATAAAGGAAGCCGCCCGCAAGGTATTTCTGGCGCAGGGGTATGAGCGGACCAAAATCCGTCAGATTGCCGATGAAGCCGGGGTCAACCTGGCCCTGGTCAATTACTACTTCCGCAGCAAAGAGCAGTTGTTCAAAAGCATATATGCAGAGACCTTTGCCCAGTTTCTGGGACAGATGGTTTTGCTGCTCAACGAAGAGACTCCGCTGGAAGTGAAAATCTGGCGAATCGTGGATAGATATACTGATTTTATCGTCGCTAATCCGCTGATTCCCGGCTTCATACTGTCAGAAGCGCAGGCGAACGATGGCGCGTTTTTTAAAGAGATGAACGCCAGAGGGAAACTGAAAGAGTCTGTGTTTAGACGACAGTTGCTGGAAGAGGCCGAGAAGAAAACGATTCGCCCCGTTGACCCCATGCAGGTTATTGTCACCATTATGAGCAACGTTGTTTTCCCGGTAATGGCCCGGCCCATTGTTTCGTACATCGGCTCGTTCGATGAGACCGGCTTTCGGGTCTTCATGGAATCCCGCAAGCAGATTGTTCCCGAAATGATTATGGCCTACCTGCGGGCAGGGTAGTAATTTTTTTGACCTCACATTAAACAGCAGTTTAAAACCACTATTCAATACTGAACACATCATTGGAAACTGAAACCTCTGTTACTATGAAACGCACCTATTTTCTGCTCGCTTGCAGTCTGTTACTCGTTCAGGTTGGCTGCACTACCTCCGACGATACCGCTGATGCCTACGGTAATTTCGAAGCCATTGAAACCACAGTTTCTGCCCAGGCTACGGGTGTACTTCAACAATTCAGCGTTGACGAAGGTCAGCTTCTGAAAGCGGGGCAGGCCGTTGGTCAGATTGATACGAAGCAATTACGACTCCGTCGGGCGCAGCTATTGGCCAGCAAACAGGCGGTGCAAAATCGAACGCCGAACGTATCGGCCCAGTTGTCGGCCTTTGCCCAGCAAGTTTCCGTGCAGCAGCAGCAGTTGAAAAATCTCCGGCGCGAGCAGGAACGCAGCCAGAACTTAGTCAATGCCGGAGCCGCCCCCAGCAGACAACTTGATGACGTGAACGCCCAGATTGCCGTTGTGGAGCAACAAATCGCGCTCAGTCGCCAGCAGCGGGCGGCCCAGGCATCGGCCCTCAACACGCAGCGGAGCGGTACGGTTGCCGAAGCCGCCCCCCTGGCCGAGCAGGTAAAACAACTTGACGACCAGATTACCAGGGCCAGCGTCGTAAACCCCATTGGCGGCACCGTAACGGTTAAATACGCCGAGCCCGACGAGGTGGTCAGCTACGGCAAACCGCTCTATAAAATTGCAACGCTGGACGTCATCACCCTGCGGGCTTACGTAGCGGGCGACCAACTGACACGCGTTAAGCCGGGGCAGACCGTGCGGGTTTTTATCGACGCACCCAACAACCAGCTCAAACCGTATACGGGTACCGTAACCTGGATTTCGAGTAAAGCCGAGTTCACGCCCAAGATTATTCAAACCAAAGACGAGCGGGTCAATCTGGTATATGCCCTGAAAATAAAGGTCAAAAATGATGGCGGTCTGAAAATCGGCATGCCCGGCGAAGTCAGGTTTTAACCATGATACACATCCAGAACATAGCCAAAGCGTTCGGCGAAATACGTGCCGTGCAGGACGTATCGTTCGACGTGGCGCGGGGCGAGTTATTTGGGCTGATCGGGCCGGATGGGGCGGGTAAAACCACCCTGTTCAAAATCCTGGTGACCCTCCTCCTACCCGATTCGGGCAGCGCAACGGTGGCCGGGCGCGACGTGGTGCAGGATTTCAGAGCCTTGCGGCAGATGGTGGGCTACATGCCGGGGCGGTTCTCCCTCTATCCTGATTTGAGCGTGGAGGAGAATCTGGCGTTTTTCGCCACCGTTTTCGGTACCACCATTCAGGAAAATTACGAGCTGATTCGGGATATATACGTTCAGTTGGAACCGTTCAAAAATCGGCGGGCGGGGGCGTTGTCGGGTGGCATGAAGCAGAAACTCGCGCTCTGCTGCGCCCTGATCCATAGGCCCGACGTCCTGTTTCTGGACGAACCTACAACCGGGGTCGATGCGGTGTCGCGGAAGGAATTCTGGGAGATGCTGCAAAGCCTGAAAAAACACGGCCTGACCATACTCGTTTCTACGCCCTACATGGATGAAGCAGGGCAGTGCGACCGTATCGCACTGATGCAGAACGGACAGATTCTGGCCATCGACACCCCGACGGGCGTAGAAAACCGCTTTGCTAAACCGCTCTTTGCCGTGCGGGCCACCGATACCTACCGGCTTATTCAGGACCTGCGGCAGGCTCCGTTTACCATCACCTGCTACGCCTTCGGCGAGTTTCTGCACCTCACCACGCAGGACAGCGTTTCGACCGGCACGATTGACACCTATCTGACCGAACGGCACCACAAACAGCTCGAAATCAAGCCGATCCGGGCGGGTATCGAAGACAGCTTTATGGACCTCATGCAACATGGATAACGCCGTAACGACCAACAGACTAACCAAACGATTTGGCGATTTCGTGGCCACCGATGCCATTACGTTTTCCGTGGCACCGGGCGAGATTTTCGGGTTTCTGGGGGCCAACGGGGCGGGTAAGACCACCGCTATGCGGATGCTCTGCGGGCTGCTCAAACCCACCTCAGGCACCGCCACGGTGGCCGGGTTCGATGTATATACCCAATCGGAGCAGATTAAGCAGGTTATTGGCTACATGAGCCAGCGGTTTTCGCTGTACGATGACCTGACGCCCCGCGAAAATATCCGCTTTTACGGGGGCATCTACGGCCTGAAGCGTACCGACCTGAAAACCAAAGCCGACGCTATTATTGAGGAACTGGAACTGGGTAGCGTAGCCGATAAACTGACCGGGTCGCTGCCGCTTGGCTGGAAACAGCAGCTGGCCTTCTCGGTAGCCCTGATTCATGAACCCAAAGTGGTCTTTCTGGACGAGCCAACGGGGGGAGTTGACCCCATTACCCGACGGCATTTCTGGGATATGATTTACGCAGCAGCCCACCGTGGAACCACTATTTTCGTAACGACGCATTATATGGACGAAGCCGAATACTGCGACCGCGTATCCATTATGGTCGATGGCCAGATTAAAGCACTCGATACCCCCGGTGCGCTGAAAAAACAGTTTGGTGCCGACTCAATGGACGGCGTATTCCAGATTTTAGCGCGGGGCACATCGACAAAATGATGAGAGCTAGTACGCAGAGCTGCGCAGCTCTGCGTAACAACCCTTTAGAGACCTCAGGACTATGAAACGCTTTTTCGCATTTGTCAGGAAAGAATTTTACCACATCCTCCGGGACCGGCGGACGCTGCTTATTCTGTTTGGGATGCCGCTGGCTATGGTGCTGCTGTTTGGCTTTGCCCTGACCAACGAAATCAAGAATGCCCGCATCGCGGTCCTCGACCTGGACCACGGGCAGCACAGCCGCCAGATTACCGACCGGCTGTTGTCGTCGGGCTATTTTCAGCTGACCAAAACCCTGACCGCCTACCGCGATGTAGAAGCCACGTTTCGGCAGGGCAACGTGAAGCTGGTGGTTGTATTTCCGCCCAACTTCACCCGCAACTACGCCCACGACGGCACAGCGCAGGTACAGTTACTGGCCGATGCCTCCGAACAGAACACGGCCATCAGCCTGACCAACTACGCCACGAACATCATTCAAACGTATCGCACCGGCGCACCGGCCACTGAGCAGAGTCCACCCGGCGCGCAGCCGCCGATGCAAATTACAGTGCAGCCGCGCATGGTGTTCAACCCCGAACTGGCGGGAGCCTTCGTGTTTGTGCCGGGCGTGATGGCCATGGTGCTACTGCTGGTTTCCGCCCTGATGACGTCAGTAACGATTGCCCGCGAAAAAGAAACCGGCACCATGGAAGTCCTGATGGTATCGCCCCTGAGTCAGATTCAGATTTTGTTCGGCAAGATGCTGCCCTACCTGCTCCTCTCGTTCCTGAACGGCGTCATGATCATCGCGCTGGGGGTGTTCCTGCTCAACATTCCGCTCAATGGCAGTTTGGGGCTGCTCCTGTCCGAAACCCTACTGTTTATTTTTGTCGCCCTCGCCATTGGCCTGCTTATTTCTGCCATTGCCGACACGCAACTGGTGGCCATGTTCACGTCCATGCTGGCTATGTTGCTGCCCACTATTTTTCTGTCAGGCTTCCTGTTCCCCATCGAGAGTATGCCGCGTGTATTGCAGGTCATTTCTAATATCATCCCGGCCAGGCATTTCATCATCATCGTAAAAGGTATTATGATTAAAGGCACGGGTCTGAATCTGCTCTGGAAACCCACGCTGATTCTGTTCGCCATGGCCACCGTACTAACCATCGTGAGCTTACGGAAGCTAAAACCGAGACTGGGCTAATGTTGAATGATAAATTGAGAAACCATGGACCGCATCGGCTTTATGATCGAAAAGGAGTTTAAGCAGCTATTCCGCAACAAAGTGTTGTGGCGGATGATGCTGGCGGCTCCGGTATTACAACTGATCCTGCTGGCCAACGCGGCTAATTTCGAGGTCAAAAACATCAATATCGTCGTGGTTGACCAGGACCACACAACCTACGCCCAGCGGCTGACGGGCAAGTTTCGCTATATCGACAACTTCAATTTTCGGGGGTATCGGCCCGCTACCAAGCTGGCTTATCAGGAACTTCTGGCCGGAACCGCCGATGTAATCCTGGTCATTCCACCCCACTTTGAGCGCAATCTGACTACGGAGAATCGGGCCGATGTACAGCTATTAGTCAGTGCTATTGACGGTACCAAGGCGGGTATTGCCTCCGTGTATGCGCAGACGATTATCCGCAGCTTCAACGCCGACATCCGCACCGAAACCGTTGGTACTACCCCAGACGGGGTAGTACCGGAGCGTATGGCCGGACTGAACGTTGAAAATCAGTACTGGTACAACCCCCGGCTGGAGTACAAAACGTTTATGGTGCCCGGTATTCTCTTCGAGCTACTCCTGCTCATCGGCAGTATGATTGCGGCCCTCAATATTGTGCGCGAGAAAGAAATTGGCACGCAGGAGCAGCTCAACGTAACGCCCATCAGGAAGCATGAATTCATCATCGGCAAACTTACGCCCTTTGTGCTGATCGGGTTAATTCAGTTTACCCTGGGGTTGCTGGTAGGCCGCTTTGTTTTCAGGATACCAATAGAAGGCAGTCTGCTGCTGCTCTATGGGTTTGCGTTCCTGTTTTTGCTGCTCTGCGTGGGGCTGGGTTTACTGATTTCGGCGGTGTCCAATACGCAGCAACAGGCCATGTTTGTAGTATTTTTCTGTCTGGTGCTGTTCATTCTGCTCAGCGGACTGTTTTCCTCTACCGATGACATGCCGCAGTGGGCACAAATCATTAATACGCTGAATCCACTCAAATACATCATTGAGGTGGGCCGTAATGTGTTGCTCAAAGGCAGCACCCTGCGCGACATGCAAACGCAGTTTTTCACCCTGCTGGCCATGACGATTACCCTGATCGGGCTAGCCTCCTGGCGGTATAAAAAGGTAGGGTAGGCAGTCCGAAAACTTCGGGTTCCCTACTGTAGCACTACTGGTCAACGAATGGATCGTCAAAACTATAAACAGTTTCGTTATCACCGGCTGTATAGTATTCGGCTTTCCCGTCTTTTTTCACTGAATTAGACCGACTAACATCAGTACGGACAGGTTAATACCCTTAAAAGCCCATCGGATAACTTATAGGATTATGCCGTTTAAGCAGGGGCCGGAGTTGCACTAGGCTATAGAACCGACTTTTAAGCGTATAGCCCTGCGTATAGCGCTTTACGGTACGGGTCAATGGCTTGGCGATACCCCGCACGGTGAAGCGCTAGAACTTTCCTTTTTCGTCAAAAAAAGTAATTTGGGTAGCCTTCAATGTCCCAAACCCGTTGCACAAGCTGAAAAACATACCGTTAAGTAAAGTCAGACGGCATGTAGATTGAAATTTGGCGGACGATGTATTCATTTGCGAGTAGTTCTGCAAAATAACAGAGTGGGGTTAGTTACAGAACTACAAACAGCTGTCAATCAGCTATGAGTAATGACGCGGTCATGCGTACAATAACATGTTGGGTGCGAATCCATAAAGTACTTGCGGGGCGGGTTTCGTACGACAGGTTGCAGGTCGCAAAAGTCAGTCTTTTCGCTCGTTCGGCGGGTTGCGGCTGACAAGCCAAACGCCCCGGTTTGGCAGGTTTTGGCTTGCGGGCCAGCGTTCGTGCGACAGGTTGCACGTCCTGACGTTAAGTTTTGCGAAAATTTTAAATATACACAAATGGCTTTGTTGCATGGCTCTTCCGAGGTCAGCTTTGATTAGAACCAACCTGATAATTGGACGAATCAAGTGCCTATTTGAGCGGGTAGTGATTACTTGAAAGAGGTTACTACGCCTTCAAAATGGACAATAATCAGGCTTT
>Ga0209512_1004165_pt1 | contig 12886 bp, 12 predicted proteins | sample frozenSSSSmetaG_FD_184142 | JGI IMG/M metagenome (GOLD analysis project Ga0209512, IMG submission 184142) | Glacier valley bacterial and archeal communities from Borup Fiord, Nunavut, Canada, to study Microbial Dark Matter (Phase II) -... | ecosystem: Environmental > Aquatic > Freshwater > Ice >... | reverse complement strand
AACTTGTGCATCTTTTATTCCATCGGGTAAGGAAGTAGTAAATTTTAATCTGCCTTCTTTTAAATTTCTTTCAAATAAAACATCAAGACCTGGCTCATAAATGGTGATAATCCCATTTTTTAATTTATTTACTTTCTCAATGTCAATATCGATACAAGTTACCTGATTTCCTGTTTCGGCAAAGCATGTGCCTGTTACAAGTCCCACATATCCTGTTCCTACAACTGCTATTTTCATATAGTATTACTTTATAGAAGGGTTTTATTTATTTTAAAACAGACCAAAATTATGACATTAATTTCAATAATTCTAATGAAAATTGATTGAACCGTAATATAAATATTTTTATATTTCTAAGATGGTCAAATGCTTATTTTGTTAGCACTTTTATTTTTCCAAAATAAATATCCAGATCTTAGAGCCATTGTTAAAATGATGGGAATAAAAGAAATGTGGAGCTGTTGTGGAAGCACAACCCAAAATATTAATAAAGCAGATGTTGAAACAGTATAAATTAAAAAATATGAATTAAGTTTTTTTATTGTTTGTTTTGAAATAAAAGCAAATGCGATAATTAGATTTAAAGGATTTGCCCATATTAAATTAAAATTATTAACTGTGGCTAAATGATCAGTAAAAAACCAGGCAAAAATTATTAATGAGCCTATTAAACCAGTAATTAAAAATAAGCTTATATCTATTGCAAGAAAATATTTTTTACTTATAACCTGATACACAGTCAAAGATGCAATGATAAAAAACAGTGACCAAAATATAAATAATGGTTCTTTATAAAATGTTATTTCTGTTTTTACTGGCAATGCTTTAAAAAGAACTTTCTTTTCTGCTACCAAAGTTTCTTTTTTTCCATTTATAATAATCTTTGCTTTATCAATGTTCCACATTAAATAATCAGGTAAAAACATATATTGGTATGGTTTTGCTACCATATCTGTTCTGGTTCCCAACATTAAATCAATTCCAAAATCGCCCCATTTTTGGTTTCCCAAATATTCGTCTATTAAGTTTCTAAATGTTTTAGTTCGGTTGGTTGTAGGAAATAATATTAAACTATCACCTAATTCATTTTTAAAAGCATCTCTTATGCGAGTGGAGCAATTGTCATAAAAAAATTCATATTTATAAAAACGATTTTCTGGTAAGCTGTTTTTCTCTAAAAAATAAAATATTTTGTTCTTTTGAGCTATAGATAAATTTAATGTTTGTTGAATAAGGCTTCGATTTTCGATTTGAGCCTCATAAAATAAACTTGGCGAATCATATACCGACAAAAAATAATCTAATTTGCCTCTAACAAATTTGGGTAAAAAGTTTGGGTCATTAAAATCAAAAGTGCCATAATTGTAAACCCTGTCAATCCTCAATTGTGGATCATAAATCCAAATTGCACTATGCCCAAAACTTGAATATATTTCTTCTCCAGGAGATAAGGTTATCAAGCTCACCTGGGTATTGTTGGTGAGAATATTTTGAGCATTTACTGAGATGGAAAAAATAGAAAATAAAATTAAAAATTTTATTTTGATAAATGAATTCATAAACTAATCTTATAAATTAATATTAAATTTTTAACTTTCTCCTCCTGCCAATACTATAACTATTTCACCTTTTGGTTCTTTCTTTTTATAATATTCTATCACTTCAGCCAATGTTCCGTTTATGGTTTCTTCATAAATTTTAGTTAATTCTCTCGAAACCGAAACTTTCCTTTCTGTTCCATATAATTCAGCAAACTGTTCTAAAGTTTTTACTAATCTATAAGGCGATTCATAAAAAATCATTGTCCGCTTTTCATCAATAAGGGATTCCAATTTTGTTTTTCGTCCTTTTTTTTGAGGCAAAAACCCTTCGAAAACAAAACTATCGCTAGGCAAGCCCGATTTTACCAATGCAGGTACAAAAGCTGTAGGGCCGGGTAAACATTCAATTTTAATTTCATTTTCCAAACAAGCTCTAACTATTAAAAAACCAGGATCAGAAATCGCTGGTGTGCCTGCATCAGAAATTAAAGCCATTTTTTCTCCCTTTTTCAATCTTTTAATTAAATCCTGAACAGTTTGATGCTCATTAAAAGAATGATAACTTCGAAGAGGCTTACTTATTTGCAAATGCTTTAATAAAATACCTGATTTGCGAGTATCTTCAGCTAAAATAACATCCACTTCACCTAACAACCTTATGGCACGTAAAGTAATGTCCTCAAGGTTGCCAATAGGAGTGGGTATTATATATAGCATAAATAAAAATTAACAAAGCGCAAAACTAGGTAGACTAATTGATTTTGCACAATCAATAAAAATAATTATTCAAAAATCTTATCTATAGCTTTTGCCAGTTTATGATCTTTGTCAGTAACTTTATCTCCAGCGTCGTGAGTGTTCAGTTCAATTTCTACTTTATTATAAACATTGCTCCACCAAGGGTGATGATCCATTTTTTCTGCTTCTAGTGCCACTCTGGTCATAAATGAGAAGGCTTCACTGAAATTTTTAAATTCAAATGATTTTTTAAGTTTATTATCTTCTTCTTTCCACATGATAATTTTAGTTTATAGTTTGAGTAATTAGAGTTTTTATTTAAACGAAAATAAAATTATTTAAAATTATTTAATTATGAGTTTATCAATATCATTATATTCATAATTATTTTTTAGGTGATTTTAAAAGGAGTACCATTACAAACACAAATATAAGTTATAAGATATAAAAAAGAGGCTCGTCTTAAAAAGAAGAGCCTCTAGTCCTTAATTTGTATACTACATTAAGCCAATCAACGTCTTTAAGATAGATAAAACGATAACCTAATGCACAATAACCACCTGTTGGGTTTCAAGTAAATAACCATTTTTATATACCTTTAAAGAATATATGCCGTTTTCTAAACCTGTAGTATTTATATCTATTTTTCCTTCCCGGCTTTTTCCACTGCGAACCTCCTTTCCGAAGGTACTGTATAAATGAATTTCGAAATTTTCTGTATTAATATTCGATAATGATGCCTCATTTATTTGTGTTGTGTTCGTAATAGGTTCGTTACCTGTTACGGCAGCTTTTTCTACTTTAAATTCATTTTGAGTGGGGTTGGGATAAACACTATAAGATAATTTCATTGGACTAGAACCGCAAAGGTTAATTTGGCGTCCCGTGTAGGCACTTGTAGCACAGGAATTGTGGACTCTCACTTGCACTACAGGGGTAAAACTGCCACTGGAAGGCGCATATAGATCTAGCATGCGGGTTCCCTGGCCTGTAGAGTAACCCCAACCGGAAGGGATTATCCAATCATATCCACCATCCTGACTTACATTTGGTATTATATCAGCCGTAAATCGGCATAAAGTACCAAGGCTAATGCAATTATTGGCACCAACTGGTTGTATAGACATATAAGTGAATGAAGGGGCAGGCAAGGAAGCCGTAACGCCTACATTTATAGGAACCGCCTGACTGCCACAGGCATTAGTAATAGTAGCAGTGATGGTGGCTGAACCATTACTGCCACTTACAGCCGAAACAGAAAAGCTATTTCCTGTGCCTGATGTCGGCGAAAGACTACCGGATGCCGACCAGATAACGGAGGCATCTGCCGGTAAATTAGGTACTGTGTATTGGCCGTTGGTACAAATACTTAATGGGCCGGAGATACTAAGCCCGGCTAAAGGGTTGCAGTTAGAAGAGCAATTAATAGCCTGTGGCTTATTTTCCATTTCATTAAGTAACCAATTAGCATTTTTCGAAGTAAAATGGATATGGCCGGAATTATTGTAATTCCCTAAATCCATTCTTATCCCTGTATCGGTACTTTTTTCTTGCGTTATAAAATTGGAAAATCTTGATTGAAAAGTGCTCTCAATTTTATTTACATAAGTGCTTGATAACGAAGTATTTGTTATTGGACTGGCGATGTCTAAAGCACTTGGTGTCGGTATGAAGCAGAAAGCAGATGCTAATCGAACCTCTAAGTTTGCCTGAATAATGGGGTAAGCATTTATATTAGGATTGTTTGGAATAGATGCCTGATATGACTGAAGGTTGTAATACCCTCCAGGGGAAGAATCAAAAGGCAAAGTGCCTGAAGGAGAATTTCTGCTTTTGTTAAAAAGATTAATAGTAAATAATTTTATAAACCATATTTTTTTTGTAACACTAAGGTTGCCGGAAAATACCTGATTACCACCGCTTACCGAAGTTGCATTGACCACATACTTAGCATGCCAGTTTTTACCTGTAAATGGTACCAACGCATCGAGAACTCCTTTGGTAATAACCCCCAAACCGGGTGCTGTAGATGCCAAACCGGACAATACATCGGTAGCAAAGAAAAAGAATAATCTGTTTACATATAAATTAGCATCTGCATAAAAGATTTCTCCACCCGGTTGTAAAACTTGGCCAACTCCGCACTCCGAACCATTGGATAATGCCTGCATATCAAAACTTGGGGTATAACCTACAGAGAATGTGATCATATTTCTGTAAGTACCGTCAAGAAAAGTATTTACTTTATTATCCTGAGCTATTAACATTTGCCCGGAAGAGGCCTCATTATTAAGCAATTTATAAACCTGATCCAATGAAGGAACTATATCTCTGACCTGAAGACGTGAACCTATTATACCTCCTATTATCCCATAAGAAGCCAAACCTAATTTTGTGAGCCTGTATGGCGCAAGATCATTAACAAGCGCTTGCAATCCTAAAGGTACATTAGCTCCACGATGCGGTGAATCTTGTGTAACCAACAACCTAATTTCGTGGCTTGGGTTAGAAGTTGGGTTGGCCGCCCATTTTTTCTCCATATCGCAAACGGCATAGCGAGTTATCAACCCACCCATGCTCTGGCCTAACAAAACGGTCTTCTCTCTAAGCCCTGTATTTGGGTTTACAATTTTATGGGCGTTTACCCATTGTATCACATTTTCGACCAATAGTGCATTATTAATGATATCTTCAGTATTATTTACCAGGTCAATAAATATAATATCATATCCTGCATCATTTAATGCTTGTTTAAAGGTGATATTTGAAGGTAAAAGATTATTTATATTACCATTATCACCATTTCTAGGTTGATTTGCAAAATCCTCATAACTCCAGTTGGAAAGCTTAAAAGCAGAGAACTTGCTGGGGTCATAACCTTCAACTACAATAAAAGGCTTTACCAACTGCGGGTTGCAGTTCATAGCAGGGCGGGAAAATGCGGTGGAATACCTTAAAGTAACAGTAGCTGCGTAGCCACCACCGGGGTTAGGGAAATTTTCAGGGCAAGTTCCGTCCTTAGAACGAGGAAAAATAAAAGAATTTATATTCGGGTCACTTGCCAGACGGCTGCTTGAAGTACCCGGCAGAACCTGCAAAATATTGAATTTTGAATGACTGTAATAAATGGAACCATCTGAAAACTGTATTTTAAACTGAAGGGTCTTAACGCCTGCAGTAGAATAAATTATATTTTTAACTACGTCAGGTAATATTGGCTGATATCCAGCGCCATCACCAAAGTCAACCGCAAAGCTGCTAAAAGTTTTTGAAGAGCTGTTAATAAATAAGGATGACCTAAAAATAAAATTTACATTACCGTCTTTATCAGATTCTGTGGTGGGGGCAGCAGCAAATGCAAAGCCGGTAGTATAAGGCGATTGAGTACGGCCAGCCACATCAGCAAGGCGTTCATTATTAACCGAAATCAGGTTTTGGCTTACAGCGTCGCTTCGCAGGCTTTGATAACCGATAAATAAGGTCGGAATATCTACTGTAGGATTATTGAGGTTATATGTGGCCCAATTATTATCTATTTGTTGGTTAATGGTGCTAAGGTGCACCATATTGCTTGACGGATTGATTACCGAACTTAATAAGGAACCGTACAACACCCTCCAGCTTTCCATGCTCATTTGGTTTTCAGCCTTAATAGTACCATCAAATAAAGTATGGTCAATCAGGTCAAGGCCATAGTCCGTTAAAATCCCGGTATTAATATATGCTTGGTTAAGCCCGCCAAACACACTATCGAGTTTTGATTGTAACGGATCCGAAGGCAGTACATAAGTTATTACCAATTTAGGCCTGATGGCAGTATTGCTGTGATCGGTGCTTGCATAGTTTCTGCTTCGGTAATTAATTTCGTTTTCCAGCATCAGCATCATTCCAAAATTCGATGCCGGGTTACTTACCATATCCTGCAACATAGAAGTAATATCTACAGAAATATTTTCTGTAGAAGAAACAGAAGGTGGTATCCAAACCCTGTTTGTAGTTGTGGTGGCCGGTTGGGTATTCCAAGTAACGGAGGTCGGGCTCCAGGCAGCAGTTACTTTTTGCAGAACGCATGAATTGGAACCGCTCAGAGATTGATTACTGCCTATACCGGAAGTAATATTTGGATCACTGTAAAATGATAGTGTGGCACTTTGAATAATGGATCCGGCGGGAATAGACGACAGGTCAAAATTTAGTAAAGTACGATAATTAATTGGAGAACCCGACATAGTCCAAGAGGTGGATTCAATCCTTGGGTAAATGTTATAATTAGATGTTTGTAAATATGCTAAACTTGGTAAACTACATTGTACAAGGGTTACATCCGTAAAGCCTGTACCTGCAGAAATAGTTGTGGTTATTTGAGCACAGGTTAAAAATTTTACTGACAGGGATAATATAAATGCCAATAAAAGTTTTGTCAAAGAATTTTTCATAATGTAAATGGTTATTGGTTTAATGTTAATTAATGACTTGTTTTTAATTTTAGATAAAATTGATATTATTGTTTAAGAAATAAATACCTTAAAATGCTATATTCCCTATATCAAACCTACCCTGTGTTACTTTGATGGTATCTCCGCAACTTGGGTTATAAGTTGAAAATTGAAAGGTGCCTGATAGGATACTTTTTTTCATGTCAAATTTTGTTATAGTTAAGCTTCCATCAAAAACATGGTAAGGTTCATAAGTACATGAAATTGTGTTTTGAACCTTTTTTTCATAATAAAAAACTTTAGCTATACTTGTATCCCTTAATGAAAATATTCCAACATTAGGTTTTTTAATCCCAAAAAGAATACTTGGTGTTGTTGAGAACGCATTGAAACTTATTATCTTTCCAGATGTGAAATCTGCACTTACAGAGGGGCTATAATGATCCCCTGTTGGTATCCAAACTTTCCCATTTATTAAACACCCAAAGGTATTTTTTCCTTCCATGGTTATAGGTGGAAGAGAAGGATCAACGTTTTTATGAAAGAGGTTGCAGCTGTTTAAAAAAATAAAGCAAATAAAAAATGAGAATGGAGAGTAATAGCGGTTAATTGAAAATGATTTCATAATAAATATTAATAATATTAAAAAAAATTAAAATGCGATATCCCCAATATCAAACCTGCCTTGGGTTACTTTGATGGTATCGCCGCAACTTGGGTTATAAGTTGAAAATTGAAAGGTACCGGATACGATACCTTTCTTTGTGTCAAATTTTGTTATAGTTAAACTCCCATCAAAAACATGATAAGCTTCATAAATGCAAGACATTGTTTGATTGGGTAGTTTACGATCAAATACGGCCTTAGCTACACTGGTATCCTTCAAAGAGTAGACCTTGTTTGATACTGGATTCTTAAGACTAAAGAAGAAATCAGAAGGTTCGGTTGATTGATGAGATGCACCAAAGCCAAGTAAAAACCTTGATGTATAATCAGCACTTATGGCCGGAACAAATAGGTCCCCTTTTGGCAACCAAACATTCCCATTTACCAGGCACCCAAAAGTATTTTTTCCTTCCATGGTTATAGGTGGAAGAGAAGGATCAACATTCTTATGAAAGAGGTTGCAGCTGTTTAAAAAAATAAAGCAAATAAAAAATGAGAGGTGATAGCGGTTAATTGAAAATGATTTCATAATAGAAATTTAAATTAATAGTTAAAATGCTATATCCCCTATATCAAACCTACCCTGAGTTACTTTGATGGTATCGCCGCAACTTGGGTTATAAGTTGAAAATTGAAAGGTACCGGATACGATACTTTTTTTGGTGTCAAATTTTGTTATAGTAAGGCTTCCGTCAAAAACTTGATAGTTCTCGTAAGAACAAGACTTATTATTTGAAACTCTCTCATAAAAAACAGCACGGGCTATACTTGTGTCTTTTAAAATATATGTTTTATTATTTAAAATGGGATCAAAAATTAAAAATGAGAAGCTTGAGGAATATGAAGAAGATCTTATTGAGGCTCCCAATACTAAAAACTTGCCTGATGTATAATCAGCATTTATCCCAGAAACAAATAGATCCCCTTTTGGCAACCAGACATTCCCATTTACCAGGCATCCAAAAGTATTTTTTCCTTCCATCGTAATAGGAGGTAGAGAAGGATCAACATTCTTATGAAAGAGGTTGCAGCTGTTTAAAAAAACAAAGCAAATAAAAACGAAGAATGAAAGGTAATAGTAGTTAATTGAAAATGTTTTCATAAAAAAATTTTAACCGGGCATAAAAATAAAATGGACTTAAAAATTTGAAAGCTTAACCAATTAAAAATCTAATTCTTTATCTTCAGATATCAAAGTTGATGAAGAAAGAGAAGCCCTCAGTTTTACGTGTTGGTCTTTTTGCTTTTTAGTATCGGCCCTGGTTTTTAAATACAAACTATATTGCTCCTTTGTTAAAATAGCAGAAAGCTTTTGCCTGGCCTGGTCGTTAACTTTATCTAAAGCAACATTGTTATTGCCGGCTTTAGTTAAGTTGGTAAACCGCTCATCTAAAAGCTGATGTACTTGTTGGGCTTGTTTAGCGGATAATGATAACTCACGTTGCATCCTACCTGCCATTACCGAGGCTTTTTCTTTGTGGGAAGCAACTTTAAGAGTGTCTGATTGTGCGGATAGAGAGCAAATCGAAAAAAAGAACATGGCATTCAATAGAATGATTTTTGGAAGTGTAAGCATAATATAGATTTAGATTTAAAAAATATTTATTTCCATAGTTGATCAAATTTTTTATTAAAGATTGGTAGACAATAAGCCCTAAAGTTTTTTGTCGAAGCGGCCTTGAGTAACTTTTATAGTAATAACAACCCGGCTTTGCAATGGGTAAATTCAAATGTACCTGATATGATCGGATTTTAAATCAAATTTGTAATTATTATTTGACCTTGGCGATAACGAACCTCTCCTTGAAGGTATTCGCAATTACTTTTAGCATCAAAGAAAACAACTTCTTGATGATTTGGTTAGTTAATGTATAAATACCAGGTGATTTCAAACTATCTAGAAAAATACCAAATGACTGTTCGCTATTTGGATCATTAGTTGGATATCTTTACACACTTATATCAAATAACCCCTTTGCATAATTGGATCATATGAAAAAGAATAGTTTGATATGCTATTATTTCCTTTTGGCAACCATACTTTTCCATTAAGTAAACAACCAAAGGTATTTGCTCCAACTTGTGTAGCCGGGGGTAATTGTTCTGCAGCAGTAAAACCATCCTTAAACCAATTACATTGGGTGAATAAAAGGATGAATATTAAGGAAAAACAAACTTGAGATTTCATTTAAAAGAATGCGTTATATTGACTTAGATAATTAAAAAAATAAAATAATATCCATATATATATTCATAATTTTCAAAATAATCTTTTCCACTGAGAAAAATTATTTATTATAAAATATCAAAAAAACGATATCAATATATTCATAATTTTTTTTCTAAATGTGAATTAAAATTTAAAATTCCAATTCCTGAAAATTCTATTTAGTTTTGTAAAACTTCAATAACTGTTTATAATTTTTTTTCTTGCTTTTAACTATAAAATAAACACCGTTTAAAAAATGAATAAATACACATTTACTGAGAAAAAAGATACAAGATCGGGCTTTGGTGTCGGTTTGCTGGAAGCAGGTAAAAAAAATCCAAACGTTGTTGCTTTATGCGCTGATTTGGTTGGTTCTTTAAAAATGGATGCTTTTATAAAAGAATTTCCGGAAAGATTTTTTCAGGTGGGTATTGCCGAAGCGAATATGATGGGTATTGCAGCCGGTTTAACAATAGGGGGAAAAATACCTTTCACGGGCACATTTGCAAATTTTTCGACAGGCAGGGTTTATGACCAAATAAGGCAATCGATAGCTTACTCACAAAAAAATGTAAAAATTTGTGCATCGCATGCAGGTTTAACTTTAGGTGAAGACGGTGCTACTCACCAAATACTTGAAGACCTTGGATTGATGAAAATGTTGCCAAACATGACGGTAATAAACCCGTGCGATTACCATCAAACAAAATTAGCAACGCTTGCCATTGCAGATTTTGTCGGGCCGGTATATTTAAGATTTGGAAGACCGGTAGTACCTATTTTTACAGAAAATTTACCCTTTGTAATTGGTAAAGCATTAAAATTATATGAAGGTGATAAGGTAAGTATTTTTGCAACAGGCCATTTGGTTTGGGAGTCAATACTTGCCGTTGAAATGTTGCAAGAGAAAGGAATAAATGCAGATCTAATTAATATACATACCATTAAACCGCTTGATGAAACAGCTGTTTTAGAATCGGTTAAAAAAACCGGTTGTGCAGTTTCTGCAGAAGAGCATCAATTAAATGGTGGTTTGGGTGATAGCATTGCACAATTATTATCACGCCGCTTTCCGGCACCTTTAGAAATGGTGGGTGTTAATGATAGTTTTGGTGAAAGTGGAACCCCTGAACAACTTATGCAAAAATATGGATTGACGGCCGAAAGTATTGTAGATAAAGTATTAAAAGTGATAGCAAGGAAGGGATAAATTTTATTTAGTTATTTTAATGAACCCTGACGTAGAAAAACTTTATAAAATTGCGCAAAAGAATGAACGATTAGTCGTTGGTTTGATGTCAGGTACTTCCTTGGATGGTTTGGATGTTGCTTTATGTAAAATAAAAGGAAGCGGAATTGAAACAAAGGTTCAGGTTTTAAATTTTGAAACCGAACCTTACAGTGATGAAACCAAAGCAGACATCAGAAAAATATTTGCCAAAGAAAATATTCAGTTTCAATCTTTATGTTTATTGAATGAATGGATTGGTAAGCTGCATGCAGAAATAATTTTAAAATTTCTTAAAAAGTGGAAAGTAGCCAATATAGATATTGATTTAATTGGCAGTCACGGACAAACGGTTTTTCATTCTCCTTTTCACCTGCACAAACAACAAAAATTTGGTAATGCCACTTTACAAATCGGAGATGGGGACCAAATTGCATTTAAAACAAAAATAATTACTGTAAGCGATTTCCGGCAAAAACACATTGCATGCGGTGGAGAAGGTGCACCTTTGGCAGTTTATGGAGATTATTTTATTTTTTCATCACCCGATGAAGATAGGATTATGCTTAATATGGGTGGGATTGCCAATTTTACTTTTCTTCCTAAATCACAAAACGCAGAAGAAATTTTCACAACCGATACGGGGCCGGCAAATACTTTAATTGATGCTTTTGTGCGATTATATTTTGGATTATCGTATGACGAAAACGGAAATATTGCCAAAAGCGGAAAAGTAAATAATGATTTACTGAAAGGATTAAGGCTATTTCCGTTTTTCAAATCCAATCCGTCTAAAACCACAGGCCCGGAGATGTTTAACATCGAATTTGTAAAAAAGGCAATGAATGAAACAAAAACAGAAAATATTGCACCCGCAGATATAATTGCCACACTTACACAATTAAGTGCAGAAACCATTACTGATTGTATAAATAATGCCTTTTCGGATTTAAGTCATTTTAAAATTTATATAAGTGGGGGAGGAGTAAATAATCCGGTTCTAATTGAACAAATGAAAAATTTATTACCGAAAGCAAATTTTATTAAAATTGACGAATTGCGCATTTCAAGTGATGCTAAGGAAGCTGTTTTATTTGCAGTGTTGGCAAATGAATGTGTGGCAGGAAAAAAACTTTACTTTCAAAATTCGAAATCTATTCCCAATGTAAGAATGGGAAAGATTTCGTTTCCTGATTAAAATTTTTATCAAAGTATTTTAAACTCCTTCTGCCACCACTTCAGTTACTTCAGGAAGCATTCGTTTTAATAAATTTTCAATACCTGCTTTTAAAGTTAAGGTAGAGGAAGGGCAACCGCTGCAAGAGCCCTGCAATAATACTTTTACAACTCCTGCATCATAAGAATGAAAATTAATCGCACCACCATCCGATTCAACCGCAGGGCGTACATATTCTTCCAATAAATGTTTTATTTTCTGAACAATTTCAGAATCTTCTTCTTTTATTTCACTATTGGCTAATTCATTAATCCCTTTTTCTGAAAAAATAGGTTTGTTATCTTCCAGATAATGTTTTAAGAATATTTTTAATTCGGGAATAATTTCATTCCAGTCAGCATTATCTTCTTTGGTAATAGTGATGAAATTGTTCATCAAAAATACTCGTTTTATATAATCAAAACCGAAAAGCTCTACTGCCAAAGGAGATGGCAAGGCACTATATGCATCCGGAAAATCAAAACTTGCTTCATCGGGAGTAAGCACATAATTAACCACAAATTTCATTGAATTTGGGTTTGGACTTGACTCTGTATACAGGTTAACAAATTTCTTAAGCATAATATTTTTTATAAGAAAGTGGAATTAAAATCAAAACTAAACAATTTTCGGCTTTTTATATAAAGGAACGGTGCTACAAGGTTCGCCATACATAATACTTTGTGCATATGGGCGCAATAACCTGCTTATTTCAACATAAGCCGACACCGGAACCGGAAATTTACTGCATCCCTTTACTACAACTTTTGCATCCTTGTATTTTAATAAATCAATTTTAGAAACAGCGCGTGCAAAAAGTGCATTTTCCAATGCTTCTATATCTCCAAAAAC
>Ga0209512_1004164_pt1 | contig 12887 bp, 10 predicted proteins | sample frozenSSSSmetaG_FD_184142 | JGI IMG/M metagenome (GOLD analysis project Ga0209512, IMG submission 184142) | Glacier valley bacterial and archeal communities from Borup Fiord, Nunavut, Canada, to study Microbial Dark Matter (Phase II) -... | ecosystem: Environmental > Aquatic > Freshwater > Ice >... | reverse complement strand
GACTGGGATGCACCCGATTGTCCCGCCACTGAAATCTGCGACAGCTTGACGGCGATCAAGTCGTCCAAACTGGTAAGTTTCTGCGCTACACTCTGTTTTTATCGGGGTCATTTGATCAAACCGCTAGAAGTCTGGAAACAGTTGGATTCTCGCAGTTTATCGACCCTATCTTTTATCAAATTATGAGCTATCCGGGTATAGGAGTTCCAAAGATGATTGAACAAATTACTTACTGTAATCAGTTGCAGGCTCTAATTCTATCTCCCAATTTTGATAAACTAGGCACTCATTTTTTTACCCCCAATGAGTTCTCCCAACAGTTGGCTTACATGCATCATCCTGTAGGAAAGTTAATTCAGCCCCACATCCATAACCCTGTTCACCGTGAAGTAGTTTATACGCAAGAAACTTTATTTATTAAACGAGGTAAATTGCGTGTCGATTTTTATAACAACCAGCAGCAGTACCTTGAAAGTCGAATTTTAGAGGCAGGGGCTGTTATTCTCTTGATTATGGGAGGTCATGGCTTTGAGGTGTTGGAAGAAGTCGAAATGCTTGAAGTGAAACAGGGTCCCTATGTAGGGGAACAAGACAGAACCCAGTTTTTGAGTGTAGCTCCAGAATGCATAAAGGTCGTGAATTAAGCGATGTATCCTATTCCGGTTAATCAACCTCTACTTGACGGTAACGAAAAGCAGTACTTAGTAGAATGTATCAACACGGGCTGGATTTCTTCGGAAGGTCCTTTTGTCAAACAACTCGAAGAGCAATTTGCAGCAAAGCTAGGACGTAAGTACGGTATTGCGGTTAGCAATGGGTCTGTAGCTCTTGATGCTGCCATTGCGGCTCTTGAGATTGGTAAAGGTGACGAAGTAATTCTACCAACGTTCACGATTATTTCTTGTGCAGCAGCAATTGTCCGGGCAGGTGCAGTGCCAGTGGTAGTAGACTGTGAAATGCATACCTGGAATATGGATGTAAGCCAGATTAAGTCTAAGATCACCCACCGTACAAAGGCGATTATGGTAGTTCATATCTATGGACTGCCTGTAGACATGGATGGGGTTCTTGAAATTGCTCACAAGTATGGACTGAAGATAATCGAAGACGCTGCCGAGATGCAGGGACAAACTTACAAAGAACTTCCCTGTGGTAGCTTTGGACAGATTAGTACCTTCAGTTTCTATCCGAATAAGCATATCACCACAGGTGAAGGTGGAATGCTAGTGACAGATGATGCCCACCTAGCAGAGCGCTGTCGCTCACTGCGTAATCTTTGTTTTCAACCGCAAAAGCGGTTTGTCCATGAAGAATTGGGCTGGAACCTACGCATGAGTAATATGCAGGCGGCCGTAGGAGTTGCGCAGTTAGAACGATTAGATGAGTTCGTGTCACGCAAACGCTGGATGGGACAACGCTACAATGACTTATTGGCAGGAATTCCCGGCATCCAGTTACCGCTTCCTAAAACAAACTATGCTGATAATATTTACTGGGTCTATAGTCTAGTTTTAGACGATTGTGTTCCCTTTAATGCAGAAGAGATCATGTACCGCTTAGGTCAGAAAAAAATTGGAACTCGCCCGTTCTTCTGGTGCATGCATGAACAACCCGTATTCAGAAAGATGGGGTTATTTGAGCAAGAATCTTGCCCGATAGCAGAAAAAATAGCTCGTCGAGGATTCTATATTCCTAGCGGACTAGCGCTGAACAATGAACAAATCGAACAAGTTGCCCGCATACTTAAAGAGGTAATGGCATGACTATCTTTGGTAATTATGCTCGTTACTACGATCTGCTCTATCAAGATAAGGATTACTTCGGAGAAGTCCAGTTTATCCATCAACTAATTCAAATGCAAGCACAAGAAGCCAGATACCTCCTTGATTTAGGCTGTGGAACGGGGATTCATGCCACTCTGTTGGCTCAAGAGGGCTATCAAGTTCATGGGGTTGATCTAAGCCAGGAGATGCTCAAAAAAGCAGCCGAACGGGTTTCTGAACTGCCTCCTGAGCTAGCGTCTAAATTGAGTTTCTCCCAAGGTGATATTCGTCAGATTCGGCTGAATCAGACCTTTGACGTTATAACCTCATTGTTTCATGTGATTAGCTATCAAGCGAATAATGATGATTTGCTCGCTGCTTTTCAAACAGTTAAAGCCCATTTGAAGCCAGGTGGAATATTTATTTTTGATGCTTGGTATGGTCCGGCTGTATTAAGAGAGCAGCCCTCTGTCCGCATAAAACGTTTGGAAGATGAGAAAATCCTCGTAACCCGAATTGCAGAGCCTGTTATGTACCCGAACAATAATTGGGTAGATGTGAATTACCAGGTTTTCATTCGCGATAAAACGAGTGGCAGCGTTGAGGAACTGAAAGAATCGCATCGAATGCGTTATCTATTCAAACCCGAGATCGATTTTCTCCTGTCTCATTGCCAAATGAACGTGATCAGTTGTTACGAGTGGATGAGGGATCGCAAACCAGGCTTTGACACATGGAGCGTTTGCTTTATTGCGACTTAACCACTCCTAGTGAAGGTGAAAGTAGCAATAATTAGTAGCAATAATTATGACTAAATCATAGGTTTTTGTTAAGCATAGATTGTTGCTTCTGCAGCGCTGGTCTCTAAACGAATGATTGACAAAATTTCGCGATCGAGATATGCCATCAAACTAAGACTCCAGGCGCTGTCATTCATTAGCCACCAATGAGGTTAAGCTGTTACGCATTTAAATTTCCAGTCCGATCCTTGGCCGAGAAGGGCTTCAGAGGATGAAATAGGCAGTTTAGATGAATAACAGCTTACTTTAGATTTTAGTTTTTTAATGGAGTTAAGTTCGTGAAAGTTTGTTTGTCCGTGGCTTTTGCTTCAAATCCAGAAACTGGAGGAAGATCCACATTCGAAAGTCAGATTTTTGCTGGGATTAAAGAGTTCTCCTCTGAGAGCAAACATGCTTTTGTGCTGTTTAACAAAACCAGTTTAAAGAAGCCAGTCCAAGACATTTTACCTAATCCAGCATTAAGCAGTTCTCGCTCTAAAAGTTTTGATGCAAAATTAGACTCTAGAGTCTCTAAGCCCTCCCAAAAAATTAAAATTCTAAAGCAGCTTCGCAATGTTGTGGAGCGCAATAAATACCTGAGAGAAGGGTATGGACGCTTTGTGTTGCATGCTCTAAGGAACAGTAAGGTTGATGTTGTTCTAGCCCTAACACCATCGGTCTTAACAATGGAAATTCCATTTATCCTTATTGTTTGGGACTTAGAACACAGACGACATCCTTACTTTTCAGAGGTTGGTGCTCTGCGAGAATATGAAGAACGGGAAACATTTTACAGTACCTCACTGAGGAGAGCCTCCGCCATTATTACTGGAACGCAGGCGGGGAAAGCTGATATTGAGCGTTTTTATCAGGTATCACCTGAACGAATCAAAGTGTTACCTTTCCCCACCCCCCATTTTGCGCTAAAGGCTTCTCCTACCGACGATCGATTGGTTTTGGAAAAGTACAACCTCCAGGAGAACTTTCTATTCTATCCTGCTCAATTCTGGTCGCACAAAAACCATATTGGATTGTTGCTAGCGGTTCAGTGGTTACGCGATCAACATAGTTTGAACTTATCAGTCGTATTTGCTGGCTCTGACAAGGGAAACCAAGCATACGTAGAACAAATGGCAGCCAAACTCAATCTGTCTAAGCAGGTCTATTTTCTTGGCTTTGTACCTCAAGAGGATCTGATTTCTCTATACCGTAAAGCATTTGCACTCACGTTTTTAACTTTCTTCGGCCCTGACAATTTGCCTCCCCTAGAAGCAATGGCATTAGGCTGTCCTGTAATCGCATCAAATGTAGCAGGAGCACAGGAGCAATTAGGAGATGCGGCTTTATTAGTCGATCCGAAGGAGACAGAACAAATTGCTCTTGCAATTAAATACTTGTGGGATAATGAAGCCTTCCGTCAGGGTCTTATCGATCGAGGCTTCTTACGAGCAAACAGTTGGGTCACGAAAGATTACATCAATGGTCTTTTTTCCATTCTTGATGAGTTTGAAACGATTCGACGCTGCTGGAGTACCTGAACATTTAGACTTGGCATCTCGGCATACATGATCAATTTCAATTATTACCTCTTCTTAGCTTCCAAAGCTGAGGGGGTTCGTCATAGACCTTATCAGGATCTGAAAACTGAGCCAGCGCTTCTAATCCGTAATGCTGCAGTTTGAGTTCCGCTTGCATATTTTTGCTAGGATTTAAAAAGAAGACATCATCATCACCTTTAAAGCAATATGCTTTTAGCGTTTCATCTGTGATCAACAGAAGTTTTACTTCCGGCTCAAGATTATAAAAAATAATGGTCTCTGGACGCTGACGATTTACTAATACAAGCGAATTTTTAGGCTGATGAATGATTTGAGTGAAGCTGAGAGTATATTCACCGCCATATTTATTCCACCAGGTGTTCGCCTGCAAAATGGTTAAACAAAAAATGACTCCCACAGTAACTAAAGTTGCTGTGATTAGTGACCAGGATCTTCGTTGCCAGCTTTCTCTAGAAAAGTCTGAATATAGAATTTTACTTGAAAGTAAGTAAGCGACGCTAGTTTGAATGCCTAAGAGACAAGGGAACAAATATATGGGTCAAATCTGCCGATTTCCACCGAAGACCCAGTCAATAGTAATTAAAGGTAAAGCCGTTGACCCAATCAAGCTAATGACAAATAGGTAAACGCGCTTTGACATTCTCAATCGAAGGAGATAGATTGAGTAACCTACCAGAATTAAAATGGGTGGAGTAAGAAAATAAAAGTCAAATTTCCTCAAACCATTGTATTCGCTGGCCTTAGGATCAACGAGATCAATGAATGAAAGACTTGTATTCTCGACCCACAAGCTAATGCCCCCTAAGAGCGTCAAATTATGCTGACTCATCCAGGCAGAAGCTGCTTGAAAATCAGAAAGGTGAAACAGAATAATGGTGAACCAAGGCAGAAAAGCTAGTAAACTTGCAAAAGTTACCAGCAAAAAGCACTGAAACTTTTGGGTGAATCGAAAAGACTCGATCGAAAACACATAAGCTAAATAGCCGAGTATGACCAAGATAAAGAAATACTCAGAATAGATACCTAAGACTAGAGATATAGCGTAAGTAAACCAGGCTTTTTTCTGTGTTCGTAAACTCCACAACAGAGAAGCACCTGAAAGGAGAATAACTAAACTCAGCAAACTAGACGATCCAGCGTCTTGTGCATATATGACTTGAATTGGCGATACTGACAGTAAGGCACTTGCCATCCAGCCTACTAGAGGCAATTCAAACAATTCCATACAGAACCAGTAGATATAGCCGTCGCCACATAGGTTAGGACAGAGACATCTTCGGCAGCACGCGAAGCACACTGCCAAAAATGTCCTAAGCAAAGTGGCGACGGCTATACAAGACACTGCTAGAATACTCAGAACAGCGGACATGCTCCGCAATACTGTTACTGAATGTCCAAATAGCTTGACCCAATAATGCGCCAAGAGAAAATAGAGCAGCGCGTGGTTATCTGTATAAAGTTTCCGAAATGTGTCCCCTATGGTTTTTTCAGAATTAGGATATTGATATTTCAAAAAACCCTCAACATTGACAATTTCACCTGTAGGGATTTTATCAAGAGCTTCAGACTCAGAATAGCCTGAAATAACAGAGCGGGTATAAGCTTCGCCTAACCAGATGGGCTTTACACCTAGATTGGCAATACGAAAAAATACACCAAGTGACAACACTATGGTCAATAGAATGATTAGCCAGCGCTTCGTAGACCTATCTATCCTTAATAAGTGCTGATCTGCTCTTATACCAAACATTGCCTTTCCTGAGCAAACTATGAGAGCGGTCAGGTAATTTCACATCTTGCAGCAGTCCAAGCGAATTGCTTCTCTTGCGATCGGATAAATGAGAAAAAGGGCATGATGTGATTAAAGCGGGATACTTTTTCAAACAGATCTTAAGGTTTGATCATGTGTAATCTAGCTTTCCCTTGATTAAAAGCGTCATTTGCCCTTTGCAGTTGTATGTGAATAAGTAAAGTAACAATGCCGACACCACTTAGGATGAGTGGGATCAAAACAAATAGTTGAGCTAGTCCAATGCTTAATCCCAAGCCCAAACTAAGTCCAAAGGCTACAGTCAACAAGACGAGGAGGATCGCTAATAATTTTCGGTGACCATTAGCAATCGTCTTCGCGATCGCTAAATTAATCGCAATTCCACTGATAGTCCCACTTACAACACCTAATCCTGCTCCCAACAAAGCGGCTGAACCTGCAACCGTTTCAATTGCCCCTGAGAAAATCTGAGTGATGACGATACTGCCCAGTATCGCCGCTGGCACCGTGCTGGATGCTACTCCAAATCGCCAGCCGGAGGAGCGCATTAACCAGGCAGAGGCTTCCAACCCAATAGCACTTCCAACCAGCGTGCCCACTTCAGCTGATTCTACTGATCCTGCTATCGTACCGAAGACAGAGGCAAAGCAACTGGTTAACCAGCTCAAGCCAGTAAAAAATGCTCCTAAAAGCCCCAGCAACCCATAGGAAAGAAGGTAGTTTGGAACAGGCATCCGGGCTGTCTGCACCTGCACGTTGAGACAGTAGGTTTTTGCCAGAGTATTGGCGTGCAGTAGCAATCTGCGGTGATAGGTTTTGCCCGCTATTAGATTGCGCGTGTCTACGACAACCTGACATTCGACCTGATTGCTAGCAAAGGTGTGCGGTTCGATGGTGATCCAACGGTAGGTCTCACTCGATGGGTCGTGGGGATGGGATGCAACTTCCCATTGCCCTTCCAGAAGAGTCTCTGGGATGGGGTTTGCAATGTTCACCGTTTGGGTCAGCAATGCGCCTCGACGGTTAGCGGTAAATTCTAATGTTGTTTGGCTAAACTGAGCTTCCGGTGGGCGTACTGGGGAGGTAGGGATAGCGGCTAAGGCGACGACTGCATTGAGAAATCGATCCTTCAATCGCGGTTCTACCATCTTCTCTAACCAGTTCACCCAATGCATATTGAGCTTGGGAACGAGATGTCTGAAGCTAACGCGATAGCTGATGTCAACTAAATCGCCAATGCGATCGGATTTCGTGTTGGTCAGTAAACAGATCAGGGACATTCCCAAACCGTAAAGGTCTGAAGCTTCGCTTAACTGCCGGTTAAACAACTGCTCAGGTGGCATAAAGCCTAAAGTCCCTTTGACCACACTACTGACACCGACCTCGCCTTCTCCTACACGAGCAAATCCAAAATCAATCAGATAAACATTACCAGCTTCATCAACCAAGATATTTTCTGGTTTAAGATCACGATGAATCACAGGCGGAATTCGGTTTTGCAGGTAAACCAAAACTTCCAGAGCCGCGATCGCAATCTGTTTGACCTGATCCGGGTTAAAACTACGAGATGTGGCAAGGGAACCTGCCTGCTTGTATTCCTGCACCATACAGAAGCCGTCTTGGGTCTGAAAGGCATCTAAATAGCGAGGAATGCCTGGATGGTTGAGTTCTTTGAGTAACTGAACCTCGCGATCGTACGCGTCGTAGCTCTGCCAGCTTGAACCTAATTTGGCAAATTGAAACTGTTTGATCACCACGAGTTGCTGCTTGCTCGTATCGTTTGCCAGATAGGTTACGCGCCCACCTTCCCGGTTGTGACCCAACTCCTTCTCAAGCCGATAATGATAATGGGAGAAATCTGGAAAATCGTTCATAGGGAGAACTAGCAGGAACAAGAGAGGATAATCAGCAGTTGTTTTACGATTAAAGTCTATGCGAGATTTTGATCCAGACGAACAATTTTTTGCAGGGTTACTTTCATCGCTGCTCGGCTATGCTCCCTGTACACGACAACGCCACTCAGTAAATTTCTCAAGTATTGCAGAGGGTGGATGCTCAAGCTCAACCGTCGTCCGTTGCTTAAATCGTCCCATCAACCCGTAGTGCACTATCCCCACATATTCTCGAAGGATGGCTGTAATTTGCTGAAAAGCATTCCACTGAGCTGGCAGCGGGCTGAGATGAGGGATCACTGTAAAGCCAACACTGCGAAAGAGCAGGAACGATCGCAGCATGTGGGGGGGATCAGTTATTAAAATAATCTTTCGAACACCCAGCGGGTAAAGGATCGCGGCGGTATAGAGGGCATTTTCTTCCGTACTTTGTGAGCAGCCTTCACCACTCAAAATGGAGCCTGGAAGTCCTTTTTGTTGAAGCTGTTCAACCATCGGTTGGGCATCCATCATGCCACTTGCAAACACCCGTGGAGCGCGCCCGGCTTGCCAAAGTTTATGAATGCGATCAACGCGACGCTCCCGTAATTCCTCGCCGCGTCCTAGAACAATAATGGCATCCGGACGCTCTCCCTTATCCGCTGGTAACGAAATGGTCAAGCCCCAAGTTGTTAGTTGAACCATCCAAGGAGAAGTCACCAGCAACCCTACCAGCGCCAGGATCATTACAGGCTTGATCACTCGCTGTCGCCAGCGACGAGGACTGACCAGCCAAAAGATCCCAATCAATGTCAAGGGAATTAAAGCTTCCATTTCAGAGGTATCATAATCCATCGCTCTCTACAGAAGCACCGTCTTGCCTTCGGTCACTATTTCTCGGGGTGTTTAACTACGGACAGTACAGATTCATCCACAACAGATGAACTCCCTGGCTCCACCGGGTAATAGGAATAATAAGGATCGTGTAGAGAAGTTTGTTCCTTAGAGCCATTGGCAATTATACCCAGAACTGGAACCGAGAATTGCTTAATTCCTCCTAGAGCTTGAGACAGCACAGAGCGCTTTGTTTTGCCCAGATACACAACCATAATCATGCCATCGGTCTTGGAAGCAATTAGCTTGGTATCGGCTAATCCTACTAGTGGAGGGGTATCGTAAATCACCAAGTCGTAGGCATCCTTAAACTGCCCCATTAAATTTTGCATCTTTTGGGATGACAGAAGTTTGGTCGGGTCGGGCGGAATCTGCCCAGCCGTCAGGATGAAGAGATTACTTTCGCCAGGAGCCTGCTGAATCACCCGTTCAACTTCTAAATCTAATGAAATTACGTTACTGAGTCCAAAGGTATTGACCAACCCCAATCGCTCATGCACTTTTGGGCGCCGCAGATCAGCATCGACTAACAGAACCCGCTGCCCTAAAGCTGCCGCTGCCTGAGCGAGGTACACAGAAATCGTCGATTTTCCTTCCCCTGGAGTAGACGAACTGATGACAATAGACCGAATCTGGGTGTCAGAACCCAGCAGGCGGATGTTGGTATATAACGAACGAAAGGCTTCTGAAAAAGGAGAAGCTGTGTAGTAATGAGATCTGGCACCGTTATTGAGTCCGATCTTTTGCCCCATCTGTTGCACTAGCCCACTGATGTCAGCCAAGGATGCGAGCTTCCCAAGAGCGCTTTGCTGCTCGATCGCCTCTAGCTCGGGATTAAATGGAATCACACCCAAAACGGGAAGTTTGCTAGCTTCCTTGATCTCATCAGGATCATGGAGGGCACTGCTCAATTTGTCTAACAGCAAGGCAGCGCCTACCCCCATCAGTACCCCTAGAATGATGCCCAAGATGGTGGTTCGTTTGACGTTGGCAGAAGATGGAACCGGCTCTCCAGGAGGAGTCAGAATTTGCCAGGGGGTTTTTCGCTGTCCGGCATCGATTCGCAACGCCTCCCGTTTCGTAAGAAACTGATTCAGGTTATCTGTTGCGATCTTAAGTTCTTGCTGGATATCGGTGTACTGGCGCGACACAATGGATAACTGTTTCACACGCTGGCTGAGTTGGCTGGCTGCTTGATCTAGAATTCGGTCACGGTCTTCCAGTCCCCGAATGTTACTAGCAACTTCTTCTTGCACTCGTCGCCCTTCCCGCCGTAGTAGCGGTATGAGGTTTTGCTGCTGCTCTTTGAGAACTTGAACGTTGGGAGTATTATCCTTAAAGAGTGATGATTCCTTTGCAAGGTCGCCCTCTACCGCCAAGATCTGATTCAGCAAAGCCTGATAACGGGTGTTGCCACTCAATGTCATGGATCCTGGATCGTCTGATTGGCGCAACAATTCCTGCAAGTCGTTGTAGAGCGCACGCGCTTCATTCAGTTTGATCTGCGTGTCAAGACGTTGTTGACCCACTGTACCCGTCCAATCAGCTAGTTGTTTCCCTGTTGTTTCTGGATCGATCAAGTCGTACCGTTGACGAAAGCTTTGTAGCCGATCCTGAACTGCGTCAACACGCTGCTGCAATTGAGGCACTTGGGCATTCACAAAATCAATCCCCTGCCGCACATCAGCTAGCCGCTCCTCCAAACTGTAGTTGAGATAGGAGGCTGCTACAAGCTTCGTGACCGCTTTTACCTTCTCTAGGTTTGCATCTTGGAAGCTCACTGCTAGAATTTCGCTGTTGGGGACTGGGGTTATAGAAAGATTGGCAGCCAGATCATCATCGGTAATGGTCGGGTACTTAGCCTTTAGTCGGTCGGCGATCGGTGAAAGTAATTTAGGGCTTTTCAGCAGTTTTAGCTTAGTGACATCCAGAGTCTTTTCCGGTTCAGCTTGCTGTTGTCCTTCCTTGCTATTGAGAGTTTGAGGTACAGAAGCTATAACTTGGCTTTCTGCAGTTACTGGTCTTGTTAAAATTTCAAACCCAGCTTGATAAATAGGTTTACTGGTCAGCGCCTTGAGCATTGCGACAGAGGTCACAACGATGGTTACTCCAACAATGACGGGCAACCGTCGCCTCAGGGTACCAAAAACCTGACCGAGGTTTAAACCACCTTCATCCTCTTCACTAGAGTTGGCTAGATTGATTGACGGTAGCCACGGAAAACGCTGATCAAGACGATTTTCTGGCGACAATGCTTGAGGATTTTGAGGATTCTCCATGGTGATATCAGTCCGTTGAGCGACTAGAGCGAGGAAATACGTTAAGCCTTCCCTGGTTTACCATTTGAGTCATGAGTCCGTTTGTTCGTCGATAATAGGCGATGAGAGGCTAAATAAATTTTCTCCTTTTGTGAAATTTTGAAATACCTAGTAGTCAGTCAACCTTTAATTGAGGAATAAATTTCTTTAAAGCTGCCTTCAGTCGAAAGCCGCAGACTCTAGCTACCCCTCAAAATAGCCTTGACTGACTACTAGTTGCCAGTAATAAGTCTGTAAATGCTAAATAACGATAGAAAGTTATTGACCGGATTCAAAGCGGCGCTTAAATTATCTGAAAAAGTGGATAACCCAGAGCGATTCACGATGATGATGTCGTCGTTATAAAGCGCTGGGTTGGTTTTATCGTTAAGCTGGTTATCAAAATTGATGTCGATATTGCGTTTAGTGATGGTACCGTTCGGGTTGAGTCGAATCAGATCAACTGACTTGATACGAGCCCGCGTTGTAAAGCCTCCAGCTGCCAGAACAGCCTGGTTAAGGGGAGTATTCGGCGGAATCTTCACTGCTCCAGGTTGCTTCACTTCGCCCACAATATTCACCCGAATACTGTCTGGGGAAAAACTGGCAGTCGCAATCTGAATCGATTCTGTAGAAGAGACGGTTGCTGCCGTTGGGATCACGATTGTGTCTCTGTCCTGCAAGAACAAATCCTGCCGAACGTCTCCTTCCTTTAATAGCTTCCAGAGGTCGATCGTGATCGTTTGCTCAGCACCACTTTTAGTCAAACGCCGCACCTGAATTTGGCGAATGTCTGCCTGAGGCTTAATGCCACCCGCAATCTGGATGGCGCTAGTGATGGTGGGTGGCGTCTCCACGCCTCCAGAGCCACCTGACTGTCCGGTTTCTCCAGCCGCGCCTGTGCGGGCGGAAGCGGTGACGGTGTGTGGGCCAGGACGGTACACTTCACCAACGACAGCAACATTTAAGGTCTGACTTTTATCCGCACTAAAGCTAGTTGATGCCAGTTGAATAGACTCAGCTAAATTTGTTTTACTAAGGGTGGGAACAAAGATAGAATCCCCAGCGCGCAGGGTAATATCCTGGCGAGCATCACCCGTTTGTAAGAAATCCCAAAGGTTGACCTTAAGCACCTGCTCACCGGAATGGCGGGGACGCCGTACCTCTACTCGGCGCAGATCTGCCAGTTGCGTAATGCCACCCGCCTGCCGGAGCGCCCGTGCTACGGTCGGAATTTGACCCGTTTCTGCCAGAGTGTAAGCGCCTGGACGATTGACTTCTCCCAAAATACTAGCCTGCACCGGACGGGGAATGAGCACATTCACACTCACAACCGGGTATTTAAGAATCTGCGCATACCCTTCAGAAATGGCATTCGCCGCTTCTTTGAGTGTCATCCCTGTAATGGGTATGCTGCCCACCTGGGGAAGGTTCAAAGACCCATCTGCCAAAACTTGAAACTCGCCCGAAAACTGAGTCAATTTAAGCACATCAATCCGTACCCGATCGCCTGGTCCCAGGGTATATGCGTCTTCTGCCAGAGTGGACGTTGCCCCCGCTTTGATTGAGCCTTCATTAGCTGCAAGCCCTTGCTGAGACAGACAAGGTAGGGGTGCTGTGATTGCCAACAACATGGGTACTGTGAAACCCGCAATGAGTTGCATAAAATTTGTAGGACGACCTTCAGGCAAGTTTCGCAGCATACAACTCTAGTCTGGTGGAGTCAACTCTCATTTTAACCACTGGTTTACTTTTTGAGCAGTTTAATGGTTTTAGCACCAAACCTTCATCAAATCTTAGAAAATACCTAGAGAGATTAAGGCAACGACCAAGAAACAGCGCTCAAGATTATTCTCTAGACTTTCCATGCGCCTTCAGGGGACGCTCTCCCGGTTGTGTCGCAAAAATGATAGGGTTGGAAGGCTTAATTTTCTCTCGTCTCATCTTAAATGG
>Ga0209512_1004161_pt1 | contig 12890 bp, 8 predicted proteins | sample frozenSSSSmetaG_FD_184142 | JGI IMG/M metagenome (GOLD analysis project Ga0209512, IMG submission 184142) | Glacier valley bacterial and archeal communities from Borup Fiord, Nunavut, Canada, to study Microbial Dark Matter (Phase II) -... | ecosystem: Environmental > Aquatic > Freshwater > Ice >... | reverse complement strand
AGGGGAGGAGGGAGAGGAGGAGGGAGGGGATTAGGAGGAGGATTGGGGGGCCGAGGGAGGTGAGGGATGGTGTTGTCGAGGTGCTTCGGGGGAGGAGGATGGGTGGTGGTGGGGAGGGGATGGTAGCGTGATTTGGAAGAGGGGGCGAGGAGGGTGTGTGTACGATGACCAAACAAACACGACTGTATACGGCGGGGATGCCACGACAGGGCGCAGGGCGCCGGATGGTCTTTTCTCCAGGCGGGATTTGGGCGCAGGGTCCTGCTGTGCGGGACGTGCTTCCGATTCCCGGATCTGAGATTGGGTCTTGTTGTTGGGAGCGAGGGGCTTTTACGATTGACGAGATGAGACGATGCGATGCGTATGATACTGACATGAACGATAATGATATGATATGATATGATGGGATCAAGCGGGCTGGACGGCGGGGGTTGCTTTGGGATGGGATGGGAGCAGAGCAGAGCAGAGCAGATGGGATGAGATAGAATAGTCTGACACGCACGGCGCTAGGACCTCGAGCAGCACAGCACAGTAAAGTAGAGCAAAGCAAAGCAAATCAAATGAAAGGATGAAGCGAAATGTACACGTCCGGCTAGTTCCACCTCAGTCAGTGCATGTACGTGCGCACGATCAGGACCGCGTCTTGTCTTGGGCTGAGGTTGCGTGCGTGTGCCGCTCAGGGCCTCTTCCTAGAGAGGGCCGGACGGACGGGGCGTATATACGTCTGAGCTGGGCTGGGCGGGGTGGAGGGAGAGAGGGGTGGGAAGGGGAAGCGGAGGTGGAAATGTATGGTTTGTGATGGCGATTATAGGGAGGAAGGATTCTTTGTGGTCTGGTGTTTAGATGTGAGTTTTGCAGGTGCTGTTGCTGAGGTGAAGAAAGTATGACTTGGTTGCTTGTTTGGGGAGGATTGGTGTGGTGAAGTGACTCCCCCTTCCCCCCCGGGGTGCCGCCAAAATCTACCCCGGGCTCTTTGTAAAAGAATAATAACAATGTATGTGTGTATTATGTAATAGTAGAATGAGTGTGTTTAAGGAATTTTACACAGTAACAGGCTAGAAAGTAAGTGAGCTAGTGTATTAAGAGTATTCTAGTTTAAAGCTTAGAAACATTTATAAAAAAAAAAACCTAAACTCAGAAACTGCTAAAACAAGGAAACAAAGAGATGATATAATATCATACACCTTTATTATCTTCCTATATAACTTCCTATATAACTAAAATACATTATAACAGGGTCCTTACAAAAACTTAAAAGCCTCATGAGTTTTTGCTTAAAGGAAAGTAGGATCTGAGGAACAGGGTTCTCACAAAAACTCAAGAAACTCGCGAGTTACTTAAGTTACTTAGAAACTCAAACTTAGAAGTTTAAGTTGCTAAGGATTAAATTGAGTTTAAGCTATGTATTTTGAAACTTATGAGTTGCACGAGTTGCATAAGTTCTAAACACGTGATATTATATCTTACGAAAGCATAGTTAATCAATCAATCACTTTCATATTCATCATTACTCTGTCTACTCTTCTGCTATTTCGACGATAATTGGTTACGAATCCACTGGTCCTCTTGGAGTTCCTTAGCGGAGCTACGCTTGACCGGCTCCCACTGCAACATCTTCCGTACTAGGCGCAAAAAATTCGCCTTGTCCTGTCCCTCGAGGGTAGTTTCCCTCTGCTCCAGCGGAATCCGATCTTGTAATGAAATTCCAGCGCAGAAGTCACCTAGAAAGTCAGACAAGGTGAGCGGATACCGGCACTCACCAGATAAAAAGAAGGTTGGCTTACCTTCATCGGAAAAGAATGTGTGGCTTAGCTTCCCTTGCGCAAGAAGACTGAGCGGCGGGGGGCCCAGAAGACTTATCATCTCGGCGAGATGGGCTCGACTTCGGTATGTCCGAAATTCTGGGTCGTGGCCGGTGAACAGGGACTCGCCTTCGAAGATGTCCCAGATCTGTGATGCAAGTTTTAGAAAAAATTGCTGCACCGGTATTATCAGATTTATTGTCTTACCATACATCCTGCATTCCATATATCGACGCTGTACGTCCATGGGACTTCCAGAATCACCTCCGGTGCTCGATAGATATTAGGTTGGATGTCTTCCGAGTGCTCTATGCCACCGGGCACGGCCGAGCCAAAGTCGCATAGGACCGGGGGCGCCCCATTCCCTGGGCATTCTGAGTTCCCGGGACACGTAGATTATTCTTCCATCTAGCTCCTTCCTCGGACACGGAGTTTGGAGCTCCTTCTCTTCGAAGTCGCTGAAAACCGAATCATCGGCGATGCCGAGCATGATGTTGTCGGCCTTGATGTCTGATGGGATTCTCGAGTAAGGAAAGAATAGAAGCAGAGGAAGACAAAGTCGGAGCACATACCAGCATGTATGATCTGGCATTGTATGCAGATAGTCGAGCGCCAAAAACAGGCGCTGAAGCACAAATGCCAGGACTGGTGTGGGCAGCCTCCCCACCGGGTTGCGGTGCAGAAAGGTCAACACACTCTCCCACAATGGAGGATGCACGAGGCATCGATGTTGATCTTCGGGCCCATTGACATCAAACGAGTCAAGTAACGACCTAACAGCATTGCGGCCTGGATGACTCTTCGAGGCTCTCTCCATGCGTTTGTATATGTTGAGCTCGTCATCCAATTGCTGTCCCATGGATGTAGAATTGATAAAGATTTTGAGGGTAACATAACGACGACAGCTGTAATAGTGCGTGAGCCAGCTGATTCATCATGATGGTTATTTCCATGAATGCCATGGGCATCTCACTTCATGTCCCGCGCAAGCCACACAGTTGAGCTAGCTCCAAACCCCAGTTTTCCTACGACTTGATATCGGTCCCTGAAGACTTCTCCTATCCGGGCAGGATAATACCGGGAAGCAACATAATCTGGGATGGTCTCTTCTTCGACTTTCTGACTTGCAGGTATCCTGACGAAGTTCGGATTGGAGAAGTTGAGTGGCTTCCATGTCCGTCCGAGCCTGCATAGGGACCGCAGAAGCGACGGCAACATTGTCTGAGACGACGGGACACAGGTTGATCGCGTAAAGCTCTGGAAACGAAGGAGCAGAACGAATGTCATCAAAACTGTGTATTGGTAATGATGATGTAGATGCTAAGAATACAGAGACCAGAAACCACCAGATAGATGCATGACTGGCGGAGTGTTGCAATCCGTTGTTCTGACACTGGATATTCGGGCCGTATTGGGCTCAACTTAGGGCTCGATAGCCTAGCAATTAGGGATATAGGCACTCGTACGGGGCTCAGTTTACTGGTATAACAGTCGATTGAATCACTAAATAGGCGGCCACGTACAGTACGTTGCTCGTATACTGGTGGCTGCCCCCTGGGCCCGAGCCCGAGCCTGACTAACCAGGCCTGACAGCGCACCAGAATACAACAGCCCCCTTACGTGGCATTATGGAGTAGAATAGAATACCGCAGTACAGCAAATAAAGCCCCTATCACCCCCTAATTCCGTCGCAAAGACCCTGTAGGGCGCTATCTTATATATAGCTTAAAAGCGGTGGTGGGCCTATGCGTACCCGTTCCGTAATTAGGCGGCGGGTGCTAAACTTAGCGTAGCATACTTAATAACTAAGATTATATTTTCTAAATCTTTAGCAATTTCTTTAAATTTCCTACAAGTAAAACTATTAAAGGTACTAGGTAGCCCTTTCACTAGTAGTTAGATAATATAAGACTTAAGGATCTTAATCTTAAGTCAATTAAGATATATCCTAGTAAACTATGCAATGGTGTTTAAGGTGCGGGTTTTGGGAACTTGGTTCTAAGAAGATTCTCCTAGGACCAGGGTTCTCCGGGAGTGGGATTCTGGGGATATAGCATCACGTGATGGAATAGCACCATAACACTTGTGCACTTTACTCATCACCGCCTCACATATCCTCGTATTTCAAGTCCATTAACAGTAGTCGCATTCTTCCAACACCATGTCCGAAGGCTACAGCATTGAGCGCGTAGCCGGCGTAAAGCGGTTTTTAAGCACCTTTTACGGCAAGGATTTCGCCGACACTGCCGAACGGTCTTTCTTGGGGGAGCATTTCACTGATATCGCCGAGTTATTTGGACCAGAGACCGGAAACAAGACGAAGAAGCAAAATAATTCCAGTACGACGTGTATCGGGCCTTTCCAATCGCGCCTGTCTCCTATCATTACCCAGAGTCACACGGCTTCCTCCTATGACGATCCGCGCGATAAAATACGTTCGGACCTTAACAACAACGAAGATTTACTCACCGCGATAGACTGCTGCGACAGATGCCAGATTATGACAGGCACGATCGAAGGGCTCCGAGCCTTGTGAGCGACGAGGGCTATGAGCATTACACTTGGGACGAAGCTAAACGGCAATCAGCTGCCAGCCATTGCCCCTTCTGCGAGTTAATCCTCCAGATCATTGAGGAGTGCAAAATTTGTGGTGAATCTCGTATCTTAAGAGACAGCATCATCCGAGTCTGTGGATTGACAATTGGAGACGTCGAAGTGGACGGAAACCCTTTTCGGTCAGGTGCTCGTCTCGAGTCTCTCAAGCTGGAAATACCTATGGAACCCGAGCTGAACTCTAATCAGGAGTCGCATCATCATACTCTGGGTCTAGTAGCTTTTGATGGTGAGTTCGTCGGGAAGTATCCAGGAATCAGGGGTTTCGACTAACAAACCGACAGAGAGCCCTGTCGCACGTTGTGTCTTAGGCAGACGACCTGATAAAAAGCTTACCTCGGACTTCATTCAGCAGATTCGTAGATGGCTAAACGACTGCCAGGACAAGCATGAGTCATGTCCCCGCCGTTGCACTCCTGTACTCCCCGCTAGAGTGGTAGACATTGGTGACGGAGTAGATTCTCCCATTCGCCTATATATCAACCAGAGTGGCGCTCGAGGACAATACGCTGCCCTAAGCTATTGCTAGGGTGGCGATCAACCCCACAAACCCTACAAGACCACGACATCTAATTTAAACAGCTACACACAAGAGCTGGCCTTAAGCTCTTTTCCAAAAACACTCTCTGATGCTATCAAAGTCTGTCGCGAGGTCGGCGTGAGGTATATCTGGATCGACGCCCTTTGTATCGTTCAGAATGATCCGAATGACAAAGTGAAGCAGATTAGCCAGATGGGTAGAATCTATAAAGACGCGACATTCACAATAATGGCTGCAAGCGCTAGGAGTGTATCCGAGGGTTTTCTTGACAATGCCAAAGTCGATGCGCCTGAAGCCAAACTCCCTTTCCACATCGACGAGGACACATTTGGCGCAGTTTTCGTTAGGAGCTGCTTTAATAGTCACCCCTATTTCTTGGACAAGGAGCCGATCTTTAACCGGGCTTGGACGCTTCAAGAAATGCTTTTATCTTCCCGAATTTTGATGTTCGACTCGTACCAGGTAACTCTTAAGTGTGGCCAAAACGACTTTTGGCCAGCTATGGAAACCTATCTCCACCCCGAATTGCGCATCAACTCCAAGACTAGTCTTGAATATAGCATGCTACAAAGTTTTCATCTAAAGAGTCTAGTGAAAGAATACGATGAGAACGCTATTCTTATAAAGGAGGACATCGATGGCTTCACTACGCGGGGCTATAGTAGACAGAGCCAAATTTGGACCAATTTGATGGCCGAGTATAGCAGACGTGATATGTCTGTGATTGATGATCGCTACCCGGCTTTAGCAGGTATTACGGAGGAGCTCCAGAAGATATGGGGCGGCGAATACCTTGCGGGATTTTGGAAAACCTCAGTAGTGCAACATCTGGGCTGGGTCGGAGGCGCCATCGAAGAATTTGGAGGCACGAAATGGGAAAGTAGGCTTGAGGGTCCTAGCTGGTCATGGATGAGCCATCCATCCTCCATCAGCATTAATCCTGTCGCTATCACGGATGTGAAAGTCCTAGACTGTGTAATAGAGCTAGCATCTGTTGACCAACCGTTTGGAAAAGTCAAAAAGGGGATGTTGACCTTAGAAGCTCGTACGCTACTGTTTTCAGATCTAGGAGCCAAATTACGCCCAAACTTTAATCGAAACTGGAAGAGGGTATTGGCCACAATGCCAGATGCCATAGATGGTGTTGCACTGGACTTTCCTGAGCAAGGCATTCCAGAAGGAGACTTGAAGGCGCTTGTATTAGGCTTGACGTACAGCAATGTTGGAGAACATTGCCTGAGTCTATTAGTGCTTCATAAGCTAGAGGGCGGCGCATATGAGCGTGTAGGCCAGGCAATTATGCACACTTCTGAGGGCGACAGGTCTGAGCAGATAGGCCATTCAATTATCCACACTGCTGAGACACTACAGTCAACACAAGCAATACTAGCTAAGGCTAAGAGGGAAGTAGTTATTATAGAATAACCACTGTAGTCTCAGACGAATCCTCATCTCACTAAAGTAGCTAATACCAAGGCAAGGGATTATACTAGCACTTAGATTGCACTTTAAAAGGAAGAGTATTGCTTTTAACATGCTTAACCCTGCTCTTACATCTCTTCCTGCTATTTCATTAGAGATAATTCTAATAAGCTATAATTATATATTTAGATTAGTTATGTTAGAATCTAAGGCATAAATAGGTGTGCAGTGAGAGTATTAAAAGCAGGTAAGCAAGATGTATAAAACAGCAACAGAAGCTGCCCTTTTTAGCACCCTCCTTGCTGTCACATCGTTAAATAGAGCAAGAAAAGGAAGAGATGATATAATATCATATAGCTTTATTGTCTCTCTATATAACTTTCTACATACCCAAACACATCACAAGGTGTTTTTCTTAATCATAGTAAAGAAAAGGTATAGCTGAAGTTAAAAATTAAAACGCAGAGCTTCCCCCCTTCTCCTCTCCCCTCCCTCCTCTCCATGCTCTCCGGTCTCTCCTCCCCCTCCCCCCCAAATCTCCCCTCTCCTCTCCTCCCCCCTCCCCTCCCATCCAGTTTTCTCATCCGCAAAGCCTCGGCCAAAACCGAAAAGTGCATCCACAGACCCACTCTGAAGACAACAGACAGACAGATACGCACAGAGAGAGAGAGAGAGAGAGAGAGAGAGAGAGAGATGGAAGCGTCTCCTAAGTCCCCCTCTCGCCGTCATATCCAGGCAAAGACACCTTTTCTGTGGGAAGGAATAGAATGAATACTACAATTATAGTGCTGCTCTGCTCTGCTCTGCTCTGTTAAACCTTATATCTATATACAATACTCTTTCGCTCGTCTCATCCATCATCGCTCATCTCTCATCACACCATCACAATTACAACAGCATCGCCGCGCCCACCGTCGCCGCCCCCATCACCACCAACACGGCGCCGATGCCGCCGCCGTTCAACACCTCGCGACTCGGCATCGCCGCGCCCTTGAACACGACCGTGCTGTTGGCGGCGCTGCCCTTGCTGCCCCCGAGCTGCGCCGCCGTGCCGGTGGCGTTGCTGCTGCGCCCCAGCCCCAGGCACGTCGCCATGTTGAAGAAGATGTCGATGTTGTTGTACGTCCCCTGGAACAGCTCCTGGCACGGCCCCATCGCGTACACCGGCACGTCGGTGAGCGAGTGCACGCCCTGGCTGTCGCTCGTCGTCAGCGTGCCGTTTGACAGGAACCCCTTGGCCCCATCCGCCGGGTTCACGTAGACCTCGCTGCCGGCGCTAATGGCCGGGAGGCGCGGCTGCTTGTGCACGACGAAGTCCTCCTGCTTGTCCGGGAAGGCCACCGTGCCCTGCGCGAGCACGTAGCGCGGCGACCAGTTCTGGGGGAACGAGACGCCCGTGTTGTACTTGACCGCCGGGTCAGAGACTTGGTACTGCGACTGCCCCGAGTTCTGGTACGTGCCGATGGCGTTGCGGCGGTCGCGCTCGTCGGCGATCGACGCCATGTACTTGGTGTCGGCGGAGCCGTAGACGTCGAAGCCGTGGCCGTGGTCGGCGGTCACGAGGATGAGGGTGTCGTTGAGGACGCCGAGCGCCGTCAGCTTCTCGATGGTGGCCTTGACGGTGTCGTCGAGCTCGAGCAGCTCACCGAGCGCGCGGTCGTAGTCCAGCGTGTGCATCTGCTTGTCGATCGACGCCGCCTCTGCCATCATGAAGAAGCCGCGCTCGCCGCCGCGCTGATGCAGGATGTCGACGGACTTAAGGACCATCTCCTTAAGGCCGGGGAGGTCGGTGGCAGCCGCCTTGTTGCCGCTGGGGTGGTTCTTGGCGCTGGCGATGTTCGCGGTGTAGATGTTGCGGTCGAGCCAGGTGGGGAGGTTGGAGGTGCAGAAGAGGCCGAGGGCGCGCTCGGTGTTCTTGAGCGTGGCGAGCGAGGTGTTGTTTTGAGAGAACTGGTACCCCTTCTTCTGGAACTTGGCGACGTAATCCAGGCCCTGATAGGAACCCGAGCCGGCGATGAAGTTCTCGGCGCCGGCGCCCATGACGACGTCGGGGCCGTCGAAGGGCGTCCAGGTGTAGTTGGTGACGCCGTTGAGCATCTGGTCGACGAGCGGCCCGTAGTGGCCGCGGGTGCGGGTGTGGCCTGTCAAGGCAATTGGGGTGGCATCAGCAAGGAAGGCGGTGGAGACGACGCCGATGGCGGAGCCCCAGATACGAGTCAGCAGCTCGACGATGGTCTCGACCTTTGGATCATCGAAGGCGTCGGGGGAGGAGTCGGCGTAGACGCCCATGGCGTTGACGGTGCTCTTGTGGCCGCTGTAGATGGCGGAGGCGGAGTTGGCGGAGTCGGTGAGGTAGGTGTCCATGGAGTGGGTCATCTGGTGACCGATGACGGGGAACGTGTCCATGGCCATCTTGGTCTGGTACTTGCCGTTGATGGCCTTGTGTCCGATCAGACGGGCGGCCGTGATCATGGCGGAGGTCATGCCGTCACCGATGAAGAGGATGACGTTCTTGGCCTTCTTCTGCTCGGCGAGGTCGCGGACGACCCAGTTGGCGACCGTCTTGGTGCCGTTGTAGTATTTCAAAGTCGCCGTGTACTGGCCTGGCTCGTAGAGCGCGACGCGGCGGTAGGCCTTGGCGGCAACGTTGACATGGGAGGGGGTCTTCGCATCCTCGGCGAAGAGGTCCTCATACCACTTGAACTTCCAGGTCTCGAGCGCTGGCTCGGCGACGCCGAAGAAAGTGCTGACTGGCTGAGCAGCTCCACCTGCCTTCTGGATGGTGAGGGCGAAGTTCTTGTCTGGGACACCGCCGTTGGCTGTTCTCAAGTTAGTTATAAGTGGCAAGGCAGAGGCGCAGACGCGCAACACTTATGGACTTACCCTCGGAGCCATTGACTGGGGCGTGGACCTCGACACGGATATCGAAGTATTGACCAGCCAAGAAATCAGCCTGATCAGGAGGGAAGACACATCCCAAGTCGGGGCAGCCACCCAGGCGCTGGAAGGTCTGGGCCGAGACGAGGGCAACGAACGTAGTCGCCGCAGCGAGCTTGGAGAAAGCAACCATGATGACGAAGGACGAAGGACGAGGATGAAACGATTGGAGAGAGACGGCGAATGCTTGGAGACGAGGCCTGAGCTGCAAAAAGGCAGAGCAACGGGGGAACAAAGTGTTTATATAATGGAAAGCGACGACCTACCTCTTCCTGGCCCAGCTAGCTAGCGCCTCGAGGCCATGTGCTGCCGGAGATGTGAGACTCCATTGGCCTAGTGGCACTTCGGTCCCAGCAACAGCAGCAGCAGAAGAAGCAACAAACAACAAGAACAACAACAACAATCTCGATGCGCGATGTACATGCGGATAGCGAAGTGTGGCCGTCGCGGCCTTGCACCTCGCAGCCTTGCAGAACGTGGGATGGGACGGGGATGGGTATGCAGCTCGGCAGCGCGGTCCATGCATAATGCATAGGTCCATGCATAGGTCCATGCATATATACCTAGGTCTGCTCGGCAACATCCCAAAGAAGCAGGTCCGTAATGGCGGCGAGCAGGAGGAGGCGGGAGAAGGCAGGAGAGGCAGCATGGGTCGAGGAATCAGTATCGCGCTCGCGGGCACGTTGTGGCAGCTCGTGCGGAGAGCTTCACAGCGTGCATGGGGCCGTCCGGTCTGCAGGCAGAGTCGAGGATTCTAGTGTTGTGTTAGTTGGAAGGGATGCGGTCGTAGTCAGGACATGAAATACGATAATACAGTACCATACCATGCAATAAAAAGATGCAGAGGTGCAGGTCTACTGCAGTAGTATTCCCGCTCGGCGCTCCAGCTCGAGCCGACATCATCATTCATTTGAGTTTAAGTCTCTTGGGGCGCTTGCATTCGCATTAGCAGGTCCGTTAATACGATTAAGTATGAGCATAGGTGGAGAGGTACATAGATGATAGGTGATAGATGCATACTCCATCATCTTGGACATCTTGGATATATTTCTAGATGTATGTATACTTCCATGTATACTTCCACAGTCCGCGCTTGGCGGCTCCATTTCTGGACTCCGACACCAAAAGTCATAGAAGTCTTGGCGCCTTGGCGCTTACGATACGCGACGTCGTGGTACATTCTGTTCCTCTGATTGGTCCGCCACAACGACATGTCGTCCTCCTCCGCGACCTGTCAAAACACGTGCTCCAAGCGCGACGGAGAGCCTTTCCTCTCTTCCTCTCTCTCTCTCTCATCCATCTCTTCCCTCTCTCTCTCTCTTCCTCTCTCTCTCTCTTCCCAATCCTTCTCTTCCTCATCTCCCCCCTCCCCCCATGGCCCATCCCCACTTCCAACCATGGCACTGGGAGATTTTCATATGTTCATCCTCTATTGCTCCACTCCAGATCAGGTACAGCATACAGAATAGGCCATCGTTCCCGACCTACATATGTACTCTGTGCTTCTTCATACGGAATCTGTATGGAGCTGCCCCCTCTCAAAGATCAGATCAGATCAGATCAGATCAGGATATCATCCCCGGCCAGCGAAACTTCCGGCGAGACTTCCAACTTCCCTCTAAGGCTTTCGGAGATTGCCTGGAATGAATGCTCTTTGCTGCTGGCCATGTGTCGTGGAGGCTGTGGAGCATGGCACTGGAAGATAAGATCCCATGAGTCGCATGACGGATCCATTTCATCTCCTCTTTTCAGCTCTTCATTCATGTTAGCTCTTCAGTACTCATTCGCTTTCCATGCCTGCTCCAGCCGTCTGTCGTGAAATCTCGTCCTATCTCGCCTTTCCGTCCATCTCCTGTCGTCTATGTCGTCTATGCCCTCAGCGAACCTTACTTCTGCTCTTCACCCCTCCATCCAATTTCCAATTTCAAAATTCTTCGCGACTTCTCGCATGTGAAGCAGGCAGCACGCGTCCCAGACGATTGTTTGCTCCATCCACTGAATCATCTGTCGTGCGTTTTCAACAGTGCTTCATAACACAAGGTGTAGTAGATTCCGCCCGTCTCCGTCTCTGTCTCCATCCTTTGAAGGCCTGACTGATCTCGATGTCGGTAGGACAATGAAGCGGACTCTTTATCCACAGCATGGAATCCCCCTCGCCCATGCTCCCATTCAAGATCCGGCAAGAAAGCCGTCCCAGCTCCGCCTGCATCTCCCACATCTCGCGCCTTGCGTCGCCGCGCAGCAGAGGACGCATGGCACTGGCTCTCGACTGCACCCCGCCGTGCAATTGCAATTGCAATGCTGATTGTACCCAGTCCACGCCGACGCTTCGCGAGATATCCAACTCTCCACCACTTCCCCCATCGAATCCGCGCTCCCTCGCCGTCTGCACGATCGAGAGCCCCCGCGCATATCCGTCCCGGCCTGGCGAACTAGCCAGAAGACCATCGAGAAGCCCTCTCTCCCTGCCCTGCATCACTCGCACTTGCTTGCCTGCTTGCGAATTCCACAAGGCTGCCATGAAGGCAAGCCCCGCACTCCTCCGTCGCTGTTGTTGTTACGGGTCCCACGACGACGCCCTCCCTGCAGCGTCCCCGAGGCCGTTACTCACCACCGCACCTGCGTTACCTTGCGATGCCTCCACCCCCTCCCTCCCCTCGCTCCAAAACAAAATGCGCCTACCCAACAGCCCGCCTGAGTAGCCGGCCACCGCAGACACAGACCGCACATCTGGGATCACTTCGCGGCACCTCAAGACACAGAGAGAACGCCAGAAACACCCCTTCAACCCCGTAGCCCTATCCTATCCCACATCCCAACCTCGTAATCGAAGCCCATCTTCTTTCTCCCCACGAACCCCGTCTCCCTCCCTCCCTCCCTCCAAGCCTAGCTAGCTACCCTGCCGGCATCGCAGCAGCCGCGCGGGATCGAGGGAAGGGCGCGTTTTGTTGTGAAGCTGGCGAGCTAGGTAGGTAGGCAGGCAGGGATCCGTGAATCACAATCCACAGTCCACCATCCACACGAGCTGCCTGGGAGTCCACCACCCACACGAGCCCGTCCGTCGGTGTGTGGAAACCGTGCACCTCATCCCACCTCACAACCACCACATCACATCCCATCCCATCGCATCAAGAAATCGCGTTCCGTTGCATCTTATTGTCAAAAACCTTTGGATTTTTTTTCCTGGCCCCCCCTTGGCCCTCTCTCTCACAACCGCTCCCGCCTGAGTCCGGACTATCTAGAAAGAATCGAAAAACAATTACAAAGATATAAACAACTTCCTCCCCCCCCTGCATCCCTTCATCGGCTCCCTTCCACCCCTGCTCGCTCACACACACCCTCCTCTCCCCTCCTCTCCCCTTGCATCCTCCCCAATGTGCAAAAGAAGGAGGAAGGGTGTCTGTCTGTCATAACCATCCATATCCAGTCCACAACCCCCCCCTTCCCTCCTCCCTCCTACATCCCTCCCAGCAGACCAGAAAAGCGCTCGCTTGCAAGTATGTATGTACATCCGTGTGTAGTCGTGTCATAATGTCGTATCCCCCCACATCCGCATCCGCATCGCCCCCCCCCCC
>Ga0209512_1004159_pt1 | contig 12894 bp, 9 predicted proteins | sample frozenSSSSmetaG_FD_184142 | JGI IMG/M metagenome (GOLD analysis project Ga0209512, IMG submission 184142) | Glacier valley bacterial and archeal communities from Borup Fiord, Nunavut, Canada, to study Microbial Dark Matter (Phase II) -... | ecosystem: Environmental > Aquatic > Freshwater > Ice >... | reverse complement strand
GATAAACTTTTCGCGTTTTTTCAGCAGGGACATTGGCTTCAAGGCTGTACATGCGTTCTGTAACTGGATTCACCAAAAATGCCGGGCCAAACATATACTGGTCGGGAATTCCATTTACATTTTTATCATTTCTGAAGTCGAATGCCAGTGAACGCATGATCGTGTAACCTTCGTTGGTTACTTTCCACGAAAGTGAATAGATGTAAGGGAGAAGCCTGTATCTTAAATTGTCATAATTCAGCAAAATAGCTTTCGTTTTTGCATCCCAGTTATCCGAAAACAGGGCGCGTTCACCTTTTCCGTGAATTCTGAAAATCGGTGAAAATGTTCCAAACTGAAACCAGCGTGTAAATAGTTCTTTTTGAATCGGAGTTGACCAGTCGGCTGCTGTCCAGTTTAAATGATACCCGCCAATGTCGGAAGTCCAGTAAGGAATACCGGAAGCACATGCATTGATTCCCTGTGGCACCTGACTTTTATAAGCCCTCCATGTACAAGTAATGTCCGATGACCATAAAGTGGCGGCATTTCGCTGTGCGCCTGCAAATGATTGGCGTATCAGGAAGAAAGCGCGTTTACCTTCAATATCTTTCCGCCAGTTTTTGTACAATCCTTCGGAGTGCATTAAAGAATAAGTATTGAAAAAGTCGATCCCTTTTCCAGTGGCGAAATTACTTTGTTTCCTAAGATCGAAGAGTTTGCCATTGTCAGGCTCACATTGGTCAACCCACCATGCATCCCATCCGTGACGACCAATCAGGCTGTCTTTTGCCTGGCGCCAGTACATGTCGCGTGCTTTCGAACTATGTGCATCGTAGTAATTATCAAAGGTATGGGTCATTACATTGTCCCAGGTAATGTCTGTTAAATTACCGGCTTTTGCCATTTCGTCGTAGGTTTGCGTCCCTTTTGCAAAAACTGGCCAGATCGAAATCATCGCATGAATGTTGGCTTTATGTAATTCATCGACCATTAATTTTGGGTTCGGATAACGCTCAGGCCACATCACATGCGAACCGATCACATTGGGTTCCCAGTAAAACCAGTCCTGAACAATACAGTCAACCGGTATCTTATTGTTGCGGTAACCATCTTTCACTGATAGCACTTCTGCCTGACTTTTGTACCGGTCCTGCGACTGAAATAACCCGAAACTCCATTTAGGATACATGGGCGCTGCTCCGGTTGCATTGCGGTAAGAGGCAATGATCTGGTCGAATTCGGGACCATAGATAAAATAGTAATCAACCATGGTTCCGCTTTCGGAAACATATTTGTATTTGGTATTCCCGACTTCTGCACCGTAAAAATTTGATGCCGCGTAATTATCCCAGATCAAACCGTAACCTTTGTTTGATAAGAGAACTGGAATCGCACCTGTCATATATTTGATGGCCATTTCCTGGTCACGACCTTTATAGTTGATTGACAACGTATCTTCGGGATGGCATCCGAGGCCGAACAGTGCTTCGTCAACCGGAGAATTGAACTGCGTTACGCAATTGTAAGTTTTAATTCCGGCAACAGTAGCTTCAGACATGCTTTTGCCATTTGCCTGATCTTCAGAAAGGATCACACCATTTTTCGGATCGGTGTAACTGATTGATTGATCGTTTCTGTTTACTTTAACCTTTAGTTTTGCAGTCGAAATAATTATTTCATCCGTGGTTTCCGAAACTGTAAATTTGGGAGTAGACTTCCAATCATTGATGATAACGAGTGATGTTTTGGGAGGGAAGGAAGGCAAGATGGTATATTTCACCTCTACGACATTGTCCTTGCATATTTTTACTTTCATCAATCCTTTATCCAATGTGAGTGTTATTCCATCAAATCTTTTGTAAAAGACTTTACGGAAGCCTTCGCCACAATTGAATTAGTAAGGATGTTAAGGGCTAGTAATAAAATTGTTACCAGTACTCTTGATCTAATCAGCTTCATTGTTGAATGATAATTTTTAGTGAGCGTTAAACGATACAGTAAAAAATTCTATTGTTTTGATGCCCAAAGATAAATGATCTCTTTTACTATGCATGTACTTTTGTTGCATTTTTGGTACTAAATTTGTATAATCCTATCACATTATTTACGTTATGTCTTAAGCTATGCAAAATTCATTGGTCAAACGAATTGCTGTTTTTTCTATTGTTCTACTATTTAGTTTGTTCTGTAGTTTATCCGTAGCTGCTAAAATAAATCCATCTTACACTGAATTATGGAAAAAGGTCGACTCGCTACTTCAGATTCAGCAACCTGAATCGGCTTTAAAGTTATTAGTGGATGTTTATAAGAAATCGAAAAGTGAATCATCACAAATTCAGCAAATAAAAGCTTTCGTCGGCATAGAACAAATAAAGTTGGAGACGAATGATGAAGCAGTTCCATACCCATTTACAGTCTGGGAAAAGGAAATGCAGCGTCTTAAACCTGAAAACCGGAGTGTTTTGCTGGCTTACCAGGGAGAATATATGGTTCAGATCTTCAATCGCAACCGTGGTGAGATCTACCAAAGAACCAAGGGTGCTGCCCAACCCAACGATGTGGCGACATGGGATGTATCCTATTTTAAAACCCGGATTGATAGCTGTTTTTTGAAATCGTTTGATAATCATGAAATACTTGCAAAAATATCCTCAAAAGAATATGTTGCGTTATTGGATACGGTTGAATTCACCTGGCAATACCGGCCTACGTTACTTGATCTCGTAGCATCCAAAGCACTTGAATTTTACCGCAATGATGGGTTTGATCTGTCGCCGGTTCCACTTCCCTGGGCAAAAGATGCAAACCTGTTTTCGGAGCGTTTTGTTCCAAAATCCATTGAGAATGGAAGGTTTGACAGCCGGATTTTTTATATTTTCACACTGCTTGAAAATCATCATCTGAAAAACGGCGAGTCAGATGCTTTGCTTCGTCTTAAACTGGATCGTCTGAATTATATCTACGAAAGTTCTTTATTGCCGTCAAAAGATGAGTTATTCCTTGAGGCGTTAAAGGTATTTGAGAACCAGATTGGTAATAATCCCTTTAAAGCTGAGATTCTTGAAAAGCATGCGGATATCCTTTTATCAATGGCGAACCGGTATGAACCAAAAAATCCGGTTTCGGAAATTTACCGGATGAAAAACAAGGAAGCCGCTGAAATATATCATTCAGTGATTCAGCAATATCCTAATGAGCCTTCAAGTATCCGGTCTATCAATAAACTTCGGCAACTTCAGCAACCACAACTACAGCTAACACTCGAAAATATTGTGCGAAAAGGTTTCCCGTTTGCTGCTTCGGTTCAGTACAGCAATCTGGCTACGATTAAAGCTAAGCTATACAAGATCAACCAGTCGGAATACCTGGCTGTATTGAAATCTGATCTTTATGGCAGACGATTCGTAAATCAGAAGTTTAAATCTGAAAAGTTAATATCGGAGCAGAACTATCAATTGGTTAAGGACGAAGATCTTCGGAACCACAGCACCGAATTGATTTTCCCGAAATTAAATTCGGGGTTGTACCGGATAAAATTGGAGAGTATTTCAGGAAACGACACCTGTAACTCAAGCGCTTTATTCACCGTTTCGGGAATCAGTTTCAGTGAGCAGGCCGGCAAGTTTACTATCATGGACATTGAAAATGGAGCGCCTGTGAAAGGGGCAGAGATTGAAATAATTACGCGGAAGAATCAGGATTGGTCCACCAGTAAATATAAAATCTCTGGTGACGGTATTGTGAAAGCTCCAAGGCAAAGCAACCTTATCCGCATCACTTCCGGATCGGATACAATTACAATGCCATGGAATATAAGCAATTATCCTGAACCTGTAAAAGCGGCCGTTCAGCAACTTTATCTTTTTACTGATCGTAGCATATATCGTCCAGGTCAAACCGTTTTCTTCAAGGGGATTTTATTCGATAAAAACGGAGTAAGAACAAAATCGATTGAAAAACAGTTGGTAGAAGTTATTTTAAGAAATAGTAACTACCAAAGCATTGATACTTTAAAACTAACCACCAACCGTTTTGGAACTGTCGCAGGGAAATTCAGAATTCCATCAGGCGGTTTGGCTGGTAACTTTCAATTGACTTCAGATAAAGGATCGGTTAATTTTCGGGTTGAAGAGTATCGACGTCCTGGTTTTAAAATTGAGGTTGATGACCTGAAAGGGGAGTACAGGCTTAATTCACAGGTTGAATTGACGGGAAATGTTACCTCATTTTCCGGCGTTCCGCTTAAAAATGTGACGGGAAAATACCGGATTTCACGGAGTCAAGTCTGGGTTTGGCGTTCATGGGGAGAACCTGGGCAAATTGCAGAAGGCACTTTTACGACGGATAAGGATGGAAAATACCTCATTGATTTTGTTGCAAAACCCGATGAACGTTCTATTGAAACAGCCACCTATCCATATCGTTTTGAGATGGAAATTGAGGTGACAGATATTACCGGCGAAACACAGACTGCCACGAAATCGCTGAATATTGGAAAAGAAGCGTTAACTGCTTCGATCGGTGGACCCGCAGTTTTTGACCTTGTCAATACCAATAAAAAAGAAGAATTTAAATTCTCTTTCAAGGTGATCAATTCAGATAACCAGGAAGTTAAATCGAAGGGAAAAATAGAACTGATTCTTCTGAAAAGTCCCCAATTGCCACTACGCAAACGACAATGGATGAATCCCGATAGACCAATCTATTCCAAAACAATGTGGGATCAGCTTTTTCCTGGAAATCTGTATGGAGATGAGATACTTCCTATTAATTATCAAGAGGATAAAATTGTACAGACAATTGATTTCGGGAAACAGGATACTTCATTGGTTAATTTTAATACCACGAAATTAGAGCAAGGATATTATAAATTAAGAATCACAACGATAGATCAGTTTGGGTCGCCGGTCAAGGCGGAACATCTTATCAGAGTTTATGATAGTGCGAAAAAGACCTTTTTATTTCCCGAAAATTCATGGGTTAATCTTTCTAAAACTTCAGCATTGCCGGGTGAAAGTATTGAATTGCTTCTTGGGAATTTTGGAAAGCAGTTCTGGAAAGTTCAGTTGCACCGAAAAGATGGAGCTGTCACTTTGTTTAATGGTTTGGTTGAAAAGACGATGGAAAAAATATCCATCCCTGTTGAGGTAACCGATCAGGGCGGTTTGATAATCAGTGTTTCTTCAATTAATCAAGGTATTGCCTATAATGAGGTATTTAATGTGGATGTTCCATGGATTCAAAAGGAGCTCAAACTATCAGTTGAAGATTTCCCCAAAATTATTATCCCGGGAAAAGAAGCCTCCTGGAAAGTTCGCGTGGTTGATTCCGAAGGGAAACCGGTAAAAGCAGAGATCGCCGGAGTCGTTTACGATGCATCGCTTGACAAAATACTTCCTCACAACTGGCAATTAAGCCTTTGGGAAACCTCAATCGATTTTAATCGTTCGCGCTATCCCGGAACAACGGTCTGGGGAGTCGGTCAGTGTACACAACCTGTTTGGATGGCCGAAAAGCCGGAAGTTCTCCCTGAATTTAGTAAAGTAATAGATTATCAGATATATCATAACAGAAGATTTTTAAATTCCAGGCAGGATGGGGTAATGATGAAGTCTGCCGCGATCATGGATGTAATGGCTCCACCGCCGCCTGCAGCAGAAGAAGCTGTTTTTATGGTTGTGGAAACCGGAAGTCCGAATCAAAAAATGAAAGAGAATAAACCTATTGAAGTTCGCCGTGATTTTCGTGAAACTGCCTGGTTTAATGCGCATTTGGAAACCGATGAATCGGGTAGGGCAGAGGTACGGTTTAATCTTCCCGAATCGGTGACCGAATGGAAGTTTATGGCGCTTGCTCATACACCCGAAGGATTATCAGGAACGATGACCGATAAATTCGTGACCCAAAAGCAATTGATGGTTGAACCATTCCCAACCCGCTTTCTAACAGTCGGTGATGAGGTTAGTTTTCCTGTAAAGGTGACCAATCTGTCAGGCAAATTATTAAGCCTTGTCGTGAAGATGGAGCTCATCAATATGGAGACTGGAAAAATCATGGGCACCGCTTCCAAATCTGCAAAGCTCACTTTGGCTGACAGAAAATCGGATGCAGTGAACTGGAAGCTGTCAGCTCCTGCTGAACCGGGTCTTTACCAGTTTAGGGTTACAGCACTTGGAGAGGGTTATTCCGATGGATTTGAAACAATACTTCCGGTTGAACCCGACCGGAAATGGACAACCGAATCGAAAGCTTTTACCGTGAAACCTGGTGTTGATTTTAAGATGGATTTCAATAAACTTGGTGGCGTAAATCAAATGAATGAAGGGAAATGGAATCTTACGATGATGACAAATCCGTTAGGTTTGATTTTGGATGCAATTCCGCAACTGATTGGTTCCGAATCGTTCACAATATCTGGTGTTGCATCCCGGTTAAATGGTGCGCTGATCTTAAGAAAAATACTTGCTGATCATCCGGAGATTGCGAAAGAACTTGAATCGCAGCGAAGTAAATTAGTAAATTCTCCTGATTCTTTTAAAACCCGTCTTGAGAAAGCGGAGCAATTCACAAATTTAAAATTGAATGAAACCCCCTGGTTGCAGGAGTCCTTGTATGAAAAGGAAAAACTGGCGAAATTCAATCCCGATACAATTAAGGTAACGATTTCAGAATCAATTGAACGTCTTGAAGTGGCCCAGTTGCCGGATGGCGGTTTTGCGTGGTGCCCCGGAATGGAGTCTTCGGAATGGATGACTGTTCAGATTCTGAGCGATATCGCCCAGATGAGATCGAAAAAGCTATTGACTGAATCGGAGCGTGTCCGGTTGATGGCAATTGCTGTAAAAGCGGTCAGTTATTTAGATTTGAAAATCACAAAGGATTTCCATCAACTGAAAGAAAATGAGAGGATAATTTATCAGCCAGATGGATATATTATTGATTATCTGTTTGCAAGAAGCGCTTTCAAGGATTTTGAATATACTTCAGGTGCAAAAGAATCGTATCAATTCTATTTGGGAAGAGCTTCGAAGAACTGGGCTAAAACCGGGATCTGGCAACAGGTTCAATTGGCTTTTGTCTTAAAAAGAGAAGGTAATGAAAAGCTGCTCCAGGTGATTGTGAAATCAATTGAGGAGCGCGCCATTAAAAATAGCGAGTTGGGGATGTATTGGAAGCAATCGGGCAGTGCATGGTTCTATCGCGAACCCGATATTTCATTGCAGAGCAGGATGATTGAATTGTTTGGTGCAATAAACGCTCCTACTGATAAAACCGATGCGATGAAACTTTGGTTACTTCAACAAAAGCGGACGCATGCCTGGGATTCACCATCTGCTACTTCAATGGCTGTGTACGCATTAATGTCTGATCACAATGAATCCATTAGAAACCAGCCTTTGCCGGAACTATACCTTGACGGAAAGAAGATAATCATTGAAGAAAGTAATTCGATGGATGGTTTTGTGCAACTAGCATTCGACCAGAAAGATATAAATTCAGACAGTAAGCTGGAAATCAAAAATTCAGGGAAGAGCATCTTTTTTGGCGGACTTTATCATTGGTATTTCAAACAGGTGAACGACACCGTGCGTTTTGGTAGTTCATTAAAAATCAAAAAAGAGATCTTTAAGATTGAAAGATCGGCTCGCGGGGATTCGCTTGTTAAAGACCTTTCCGATAGCCGTCCAGGCGATTTGCTGATGGTTCGTTTGCTGATTGAAAATGACCGTGATCTTGGGTTTGTTTCACTCGATGATCAGCGACCTGCCGGAACGGAACCTTTGAAGCAATTGTCGGAATATGAATACAAGGGTGGTCTTTGGTACTATCGTGTGAATGTTGATACGGGAACGCGATTCTTTATTGGCAATTTACCCAAAGGCCGGTTTGTTCTCGAGTATCCGGTGCGGGTAAGTCATTTGGGCATATTTTCGGGAGGAAGGGCAAATATACAATGCAGTTTTGCACCAGAATTTGGGGCAAATCACTCACCAGGAAAGATCAGCTTTTAGACATATTTCAGTAATCTGAACCCTGAAATACTGTATTTTAGTATCTGATATCTTTTTGTTTTTTATTTAATAAAAACCGTTTTAAGAAGAAAAAAAGTATGAGAAACAAACCGCCTAAAAACGGACCCATTCCAAGGTTATTAAATCCGTGGATATATTCATAAATACCGATTGCAATAGCCAAAGGAGCAAACCAAACAATATAGCTAATACGCTTTGGGATGATAAACAATAGAATATTATTTATGGTGTACTTGTGATTCATATTATCTATTTTAAAAAGATAATTTAATTAATTCAGGTCCACATGAAATTGGAAGTTAACGAAAACCTCGGCTAGCGCCAGGATCGGTGTTAACTCTTACACTATCAACAAAATATACGTTTTCGCCTTTCCATGGAAGTGTTCCATTTTTTTCGCGGTAATGAACGACAATGCTTTCACCCTGCACTTTTTCAAGCTGTAGCGCAACATTTTTATCTGTCACAGAAAAGAAAAACTTTTCGGAAGCAATGGCGACATTGGTATTACTTTGAACACTGCTAAGGATCATTTCACCCTCATACGTTTTGAATACATTTCCTTTCAGGGAAAATTTCTGAAGCAGTCCGGCGCGATAACCTTCACTATAAGTGAAAGCGTATTTCCAGTAAATGAATGAACCGAGCACCAGTACGATGATTAAGAAGAAAAAAATTGCAAACTTTTTCATATGGCAATTGATTTGATTTTCATTTAACAAATTTAATGTATTTCTGTTTATTATCCTGTTTCCGTTGAAAGAAACTTAGGACTAATTTGTTGAAAATTAATTAATTTACAAAGGTTGTTTTATTTGCATAAATCGTTTGACAAATCTGATTAAAAATACGAATTTTGGCATTCGAACCAAAAAAAAATTCCATGGCAGAAGATAGACAAATTATATTCTCGATGTACAAGGTGAGCAAATCTTATCCGCCTCAAAAGCAGGTAATTAAAGATATCTCACTTTCGTTTTATCTGGGAGCAAAAATCGGAATTATCGGTCTGAACGGATCGGGTAAATCCACTCTTTTAAGGATAATTGCAGGACTTGAAAAAGACTTCCTTGGCGATTTGTCATTTTCACCAGGGTATACAGTCGGCCATTTGTCGCAGGAACCTATTCTTGACAATACAAAAACTGTGATGGGGATTGTTCAGGAAGGGGCGCAGGAAACAGTCGATATCCTGAATGAATATGAGGAAATCAACCAGCGGTTTGGTTTGCCCGAAGTTTATGAGAATCCTGATGTGATGGATAAACTGATGGACAGACAGGCTGTGCTCCAGGAAAAGATTGACGCGACTGATGCCTGGAACCTCAATAACCGGCTCGAACGGGCAATGGATGCGCTTCGCTGTCCCGATGGCGATACGCCGGTGAATGTTTTGTCTGGAGGTGAGCGCCGCCGTGTTGCCATGTGTCGGTTGTTGTTGCAACAGCCCGATATTTTGTTACTTGATGAGCCTACCAACCACCTTGATGCCGAATCGATTGATTGGTTAGAAGTTCATTTGCAACAATATAAGGGAACTGTGATCTGCATCACGCATGACCGCTATTTCCTTGATAATGTGGCTGGTTGGATTCTTGAACTCGATCGTGGCGAAGGTATTCCGTGGAAAGGGAACTACTCAAGCTGGTTGGAGCAAAAGTCAAAACGGTTAGAGATGGAGGAAAAGGGAGTCTCGAAACGACGCAAAACCCTTGAGCGTGAGCTTGAATGGGTGAAGATGAGTCCAAAAGCCCGGCAGGCCAAATCAAAAGCCAGGTTGGGAGCTTACGAAAAGTTATTAAATGAAGACGTTAAGCAGAAGGAAGATAAACTTGAACTGTTTATTCCCAACGGACCTCGTCTTGGTTACAAAGTAATTGAAGCGCATGGTGTTTCGAAAGCATTTGGCGACCGGTTACTGTTCGAAAATCTTGAATTTGTGTTGCCTCCGAATGGTATTGTAGGGGTGATTGGTCCAAACGGTGCAGGAAAAACCACACTCTTTAAGATGATTCTTGGACTCGAAAAGATTGATTCAGGAAGCTTCTCTGTCGGTGAAACGGTAAAAATCGGTTATGCAGATCAGGGACACGAAGCGATAGTAAATGATAAGACTGTTTACCAGGTGCTTTCAGGTGGAACTGACGAGGTGATGGTTGGCGGACGTATGCTCAATGCTCGTGCCTATGTTTCGCGTTTCAACTTTAGCGGGGCCGATCAGGAGAAAAAATGTGGAGTCCTTTCAGGAGGTGAACGAAACCGGTTGCATCTTGCTTTGACCTTAAAATCAGAAGCCAATGTACTGCTTCTCGATGAGCCGACGAATGATATCGATGTGAATACGCTTCGTGCACTCGAAGAGGGACTCGATAGTTATGCAGGATGCGCTGTGGTAATATCGCACGACAGGTGGTTCCTGGACCGTGTTGCAACACATATTCTTGCTTTTGAAGGTAATTCGCAGGTTTATTTCTTCGAGGGAAGTTATTCGGAATACGAAGAGAATAAGAAGAAACGGCTTGGCGACAATACTCCTCACCGGATCAGGTATAAAAAACTAGGTGATTAATTATATAAATACCTTTAATGCAATTAAAACAAAAAATCCGGGTTTATATCCCGGATTTTTTTGTTTTACGTATTACATCACATCAGCTTCCTAAAATCGGAAGCATTGTGTTTATCATTGTAAACGACTGACAATTAACTTCTCCCAGAAAAAACGGGGCGGGCTTTTGCAAACGAAGAGGATCGCGAAATGGTGCGACTCATCATTTGTGAGCTGTAAACTCAATTCATGATATAATGAAATACTTTAGTCCATCTGTTTGTTTAACTTTTCTCTGTTTAGTCCAAGATAATTTTCCAAAAAATTGGCGCAATGAATAGATGAAGACGAATTGACCTTCATGATTTTTTTTAACTCGAATAAATCACCACATCCAGCCTGACAGAAAACCCGTTTTAAATTTTCGTTCGATTCGATATCCGAATTGATAAACGTATTTAGGTTATCAATTCCCAGGTATTTTTTATCTAATTTCTGAATGCCCAATAGATTTGCCAGCTTTTTACCTTCAGGAGTTCCGTTGTTGGTAAGAAATAAAAAAGTGCGAAAAATCAATTGGTCACCGAAGATATCTGCTTTTAGATATCCAAGTCTTTTATTCATATAGGTATAAGGAAACAAAAAACCACCATCACCCGACGGAAAAGTATGATGCTTCGAGACCATTCTAATAATTTCTGTATAAGTTGTTACGGTAAAAAAATCACCAATACGCTCAGTTATTCGCTCAAGCGCATGCCTTTGTATATAAACTTTCAGTGGAATATTTTTTAACAGGCCATTGATTCCCAACTGTTCGGGTGTTAGGGTTAGTCCTATAAACTCATTTTTATGGTATATGCCAATCCGAAAAATAGCGCGCTTATGTCGATCAATTTCGAATAATTCAGTCTCCGGTTTCTCAAGATAAACGATGTAATTGTTATAAAAGGCTTTGGCGTTAAATGGGGTTGTATTTAATTTTAAAATTTCTAACTCTATCCGAACATAAAAATGCCCTAGCTTAGTAAATGCCCATGAAATAAATCGAATATAATCATCTTTTATTGAGTGAGCTTCAAGTCTTTTGTCTTCAAAATCATTGAAAATAGGAAACTTTTGCTTAAAGGCTTCCGGATTTAAACAGGTTCCCTTATCGGCATGTCTCCAGAAGAAATAAATGGTTTCGGAGTAACACATATAATCATAGAGGCTTATTTGTTTTTTTGAGGGGTTTATACTCATCAATTTTCCACGAAGTAGCTGGTTTAGTACTTCGTTCAACGCATCTAAGTCATTTTTGGAAACTTTTAAAGCGGGATTATCCGAACTTATTAGTTTTACCGGACGAATACGGGTCAAATATAAAATATTAACTCCTGCCTGACTCAAACAATCGTAAGCCGAAGCGTCTCCAAGGATTTCCATCATTGCTTTTATGCGTTGCAAATAGCAATTCTTTTGATGAATCTCATCCTGTTTAAGCTGCTGTGAATTTATTTTCTTCTCTTTTTTCTTCACAATCTTTATGTTTGGTTATAATTTTAGTTATCGAACACTTCCACATAACCTAAGCCAAATTACATAAATAATCAATTAGAATTATCCTGGAATTGCAAATTCCACATCTGAAAGACGCGGATTGCAAATCAGCATCAGCTCAGTTAGTACGGTCATCACCGTTTTTCATTTTTTTTGAAAGGTAAGAATTTATGTTTTACAAATTGTCAAACTATCTTAAATTATTTTCAATCTAAAATTCGCATAAAATCTCAATTATTCCCTCCAATTTTCACTTTAGGTAGCATAAATACCATAAATATTGAAAGAAATACGGTTTTGCTGCAGATTCTCGGCAAAAAAACATGTTTTTCTCGCAATTTTGCTGAATTTTGCATTAGTTGGTTATTTTTTTAGTATTTACATTTAAGGACAATGATTATGGTTGTAAAATTGATTACCGTAGTGCTTAATTTTCCTACGGTTATTGCTATTTTCATTGTCTATGCGAAGGCAATTTATATTGAAATGTTCGAAAATCCGTGCTTCACAGCTTAGGCTGCGAAAGTAACTAAGCTTAACACCGACATCGCAGCACTCAAGAAGGTAAAAGCCGATTTACGCTCGCTGCGCAACGATGTACAGGAGCGTGCCGATGCTGATCCCGCCAATGCCGGGGCAATTATTGCCAGTTCAGGTATGTCGGCAAAGTATCAGGGTCACCATGGCAAGCAACAGAATTCGGCTGAAGACGGCGTTGATTAGGGTTCGGTTGATTTAACCGGAGAAGGTGCTGGCGCTTACGTATGGTGGTTAAGCACCGATGAAATA
>Ga0209512_1004157_pt1 | contig 12899 bp, 9 predicted proteins | sample frozenSSSSmetaG_FD_184142 | JGI IMG/M metagenome (GOLD analysis project Ga0209512, IMG submission 184142) | Glacier valley bacterial and archeal communities from Borup Fiord, Nunavut, Canada, to study Microbial Dark Matter (Phase II) -... | ecosystem: Environmental > Aquatic > Freshwater > Ice >... | reverse complement strand
ATAGACGCAAACGAAATTGTGCGCGCAAGGTCCGCCAACCGGTTTCAAGCTGGCCAAGATTGATAATAGCAGAATCGAACGAAGGCGAGTATGAATTTGAGATCGTTACCCTTCCCTAAAGGCATTGCGCCTAGTCGCTGTGGCCGATCTCAATCCTGCCACGCTCGAGTGGTTTAAAATCATCCCGTCCGCGAACCAGCTCGTCACCGACTATCAAGAGCTGTTAGCTAATGCCGAAATCGATGTCGTCTATGTCGCCGTGCCCCACAACCTGCACGAGAAAATTTACACTGACGTCCTGGCCGCCGGGAAGGATCTCTTCGCCGAGAAACCCTTCGGCATCGATCTCGACTCTGCCAAGCGCATCGCCGAAGCAGCGAAGACCAGCGGACGTTTCGTGAGGTGCAGCTCGGAAATGCCGTTTTTCCCCGGTGCCCAGCGCGCTCTCGCGGTGGCCCGCTCCGGGGAGATCGGACGCGTGCTCGAAGTTGTTTCCGGCTTCCACCACTCCAGCGATCTCGATCCCACCAAGCCCGCCAACTGGAAACGCAGCAACTCAACCTGCGGCGAAGGCGGTGTCCTCAACGATCTTGGCATGCACGCCTGCCACGTTCCGCTGCGTCTCGGCTGGAAGCCGAAGCGGCTTTTCGCCCAACTCCAGCGCGGCTACTCGCAGCGTCCCGACGGTCGCGGCGGCATGGCCGTTTGCGACACTTGGGACAATGCCCAGATTCATACGTGGACCGACATCGCCGGCGAGGAAACTCCGCTCCGTCTAGAAATGAAACGCCTCGCCCCCGGCGCGACCAACACTTGGTTCATCGAAGTCCTCGGCACCGAGGGCGGCGTCCGCTTCAGCACCGCCGAGCCGAAGACGCTCTGGCTCTTCGAACGCGGCAAGGAGCAATGGTGGAAACGCACCGAACTCGGCTTCGGCACCCAGTTCAAGACCGTCACAGGTGGCATTTTCGAACCTGGCTTCCCTGACGTGATCCAGCAGATGTGGGCGGCCTTTCTCATGGAAAGAGAGGGCGAACTTGGCGATCGCTTCGGTTGCGCCACCCCGGAAGAGGCCGTCGATTCCCATGAGATCTTCGCCGCCGCCCTCGAGTCCCAGTTATGGCAGCGGCTCGCCATCGTGGCGGAAAGCGCCCTCCAGCTCAAAAATGCGCGGGCTACGGGCGCTGTTCCGTGATATGAGACGATAGTGGCGGAATGTGGCAGGTTAGTGGTAGAGGTCGCGGTTCACGGCCATTACCAACGGTTGGAGTTCGGGGACACGATTGAATACATGTCATGTGACCAAGGCGCTATCATCGCATCACTCTTTGGCAACATGATGAAACAGAGAATAAACATCCAACGTCGGAGCTCTTATGGGTTCACTCTGGTTGAGCTCCTTCGGCAAAGCTGGACGATGCTGCTCACTGAAGCCAAGACAGGTCCGGTAAGCTGCAATATTCCACCGACGGCAATGCGGGATCAGCTGGTTGGGATTTACTCCCCTACAATATTGTGAGGAATGTGCTCGGCACGAATCCAACTGGAGCAGCTTCCGATGCACCTATTTGTGAAATCATGCACTGGGACAGCTCCAAGTTGAAACCACTCGTTTACCGAAAGAATTGTTTCGGTGTCAATTTCACCACCGATATTCCAGAAGAGGTCACTTGGTTGGAGGAAATCATGCCCGAGTCCGGGAACTACAAGGTGAAGACTCTGGTTTTGGCAGCGGTCGCCCGCCCGGACAATTACCCCCTTCTGATTGATTCATCGGATTCAAAAGGAGACGAAATCTTGCAAATTCTGGAATCTGTTGGTGGTTCTGTTGGTTTATGCAATTCGGGTAAAGCTCACGGATATTTCCTCGATGGCTCTGCCCGTGAGCTCAATCCGGTCGATTTGAAAGCGGCTGGATTCAGTAAAATCTACGACAACAGCACAAGACTACCCAAGGTCCGGACACTGTGAGATGGGGACGGATTGATTCACACCGGACAACACCCGGAAACCAAGAGCCCCCGCAGCACATGCCTGATCCATCACCACCCGCCACCAGGGTCCCTACACTAGAAAGAGAAGTTTTTCGAGGTAGGTGATGTCGCTGGTGGCGCGGAGTTTGCGTTTTGGCAGGCTTTTGGGTTTCTTGCCTTCGAAGGACATGCGGTTGTGGGCGTTGACGCCAGCGTAAGCGTCAAACGACCTACGGTGCAGGGAGCAGATGCAGAGCGTCGAGAGTCAATTCTTTAGAATGTTTGAACGTAGGCTCGAAAAACAATATTCTGAATGATATTGATTTTAGTTTGGGCACCATACGGGCACTTTGCGAAATTCTGCTAGTCCTCAATTTTTCGTAACTGGCTTAGATCCAATGGGTGGGCCCGGTGGGGATTGAACCCACGACCAAAGGATTATGAGTCCCCTGCTCTAACCGCTGAGCTACAGGCCCTTCAAGGGGTTCCGATGATTGATTTCAAGAGGGATTCCGTGGTCGTCAAAAATGCCACGACATGCAAGCTGCCGTGCGGATTTCGAAGATTAGTGTTCCATGCCTTGTCGTTCATCGGGGTGGCAATTACTAGGCGAGCGTCAAGGTGGCAGGCAAGGTCATTCGTTCACAGTTGGTTCCGAATCTCTGGACCAAGAGGATTTTCCTGCATAGGGATGGACGCGCTTGGCCGGAAGAGGAGGAGTTCCCGAAGAAATTGCGGTCTCCTGGGCTGGTAAAACCGGCGCGTTCCCGACGCAGGATCCTCGGGATGCGTCTTGGGATCCAGAGAAGCATCCTCCCTATGGCAGCCCATTGTGGGAGCTCTCCGAGTCGTTCGTAGCTTGGTCTAAACGCATCGTGAATCCTAAGCGGCGCGACTTCGACTTCGTCGCGCTCTCTTGGGACGGCAAAAAGGTGATCGAACATCCTGCCAAGTCGCTCGCACCGAAAGCCAAGCCGGAGGATCGCGAATCCCGTAAGACCCCAGCTTCAAGTAACCTGATGGAGCGGAAACCCGGCGGCGGTGCTTGAACTAACGGAAGTCTATGGATTATCGTGGCTGTCATATTAATTGCCGTCCATTCCATTTTCCGGTGGCTGACGCGAAAGTCTGCGGCGTAGATTTGAGCAGTGCCATGCGATAATTCCTCGCTTGCCTGTTCTCGGGTTCGTCCGCCGCCACACTCGGTTGGGTGGAGGAACTGATGAAATCGTAGTTTCAGACCAGTTCGGGGTCGGCGCCGATCATTCCTATCAGACTCGCGCGGTAGGCCGGTGAGTTGATGTGGTCGAGCGTGGCCCTGGCCGTGGCGATGCGCTCGTGAATGCCGAGTCGCTCGAGTTCACTCTGATAGTTGGGCTTCGCGAGGAATCCCTCAAGGTAGGCGATGTGGCGTTTCCATAGGTTCTGATCGACCTTTACCTTCGCATCAAGCCGTGCCTGATACCAACCCGAAGCCATGGTGGTCTCGCGGGTGAAGAGGGCACGGATGGCAGGATCGGTGATGGTTTTTCCTTCAAACTCGCCGTAAGCCATGATGTTCAACAGTGCCTTGAGCGGAGGGATGGCGGCGTCGATGCTACCGTCTTGGAAGTAATTCAGCGCGACGGTCCTTTGCGTTTCGATGATGTTGTCGAGGCCGTCGATGAAGTCCTCCATCGACTGGAGCTCGGGCTTGAGCATGTCCTCGCTGAAAACGGTATCCGCGGCGGAGAACATCCGGCCGAAGAAGGTGGTCACGAATGTTTCGGTGATGCGGTAACCGAGTCGGCTGGCCCCTATGGTTTTCCCCTCGTGCGTGAAATCGTCCATTTTCTCCAGATAACCGTTCTTGATCAGATAGGCCGGCTCGCGTTCCGGGATGAACATGCGTGACCACACTTCGGGGACCAGCAGGCTGATGTCGTGATCGACGCGGTATTTCCGCCCGATGTGGCCGGCGGCGCTGGTGAAGCCGTGGTAGTCGGTGATCAGATAGGAAACGAGCGCGGCGTTGACATCGTGGATTGGCAGGATGGCGTTGAACGGGCCTTTGGTTAGGGCTCCCTCGCTGCCGGCGCCGGTGGTGGAAGGGCTTTTTCCCGTGAGCGAGGAGATGAAGTCCATGAACAGCTCGGGCAGTTCCTGATAGTGGATCGGGTTGTAAACGGCGAGAGCGCGGATGCCAGCGGCTTCGTCCGGCGGATTGTTGCGGCGTCCGGCGAGCACCGAGTTCACCGGCATGGGAACCGGCGCGCCCAGCGGCAGGCGGCGGTAGAGGCGCGAGCCGAGTCCTGCCAGATAGACGGAGCGCGGATCCTCGAGGTCCGGGCGGTTCTGCAGGTAGCGCGGGTTTTTTGTCGGCTTGCCATCGACGATGCGCGGCTGGTGAGAGCTGACGACATATTCGGGTTTCCCTGCTTCGACAAAAGCCGTAAGCATCTTGCGCAGCGGCGAGGTGAACTGTTCGAAGCGGATAGCGTCCTTCGTCATCGCTTCGGCGGCGTGGCGGTGGATTGGCTCGTAGTTGGAGAAAAACATCCCGCCCTGGCTGAAGTCGCTCTCGGTCTTCTTGTCGTAGCCGCGGATGACGGCGTCGTCCGGGCGCTGGAACAGCCGATATTCGCAATTTCTAACAAACTTGAGCGACGGGTTCTTCACGTCCGGATGGAGTCCCTCGACCGACGCGTGCGGGACGACCATGGAGGCGCTGATGTCGTCCTCGGTCTGGACTTTTTTCGCCGGTGCGAAATCCTTGCGGATGCTGAAGGTGCGCCACGTGCCGTCCTCGCTGAAGCCGACGCGCAGGTATTGGGTGACGAGCCGCTGGCGCCGGTAGATGAGCTGGCGGCCGGGCAGACCGTTGATCAGATCGACGCTGAAGCGCTTCTGCCAGTCGTCGCCCCAGCGGGGTTTGTAAAAGCGTTTGACGATGAAAACGAGGTCGCGCACCGAGCTGCCGATGGTGGCGAGCCAGGCGTTGTATTCGTCCGTGTAGGCGGTGTGCTGGGTGAGCAGGCGGATGACGGAGCCCAGCGAGCGCTCTTGGCTGAGCAGCGGGCGGCCGGGTTTGCCGGGATCGCGCGGGTTCTTGTAACGGTTGGAAAAGTCGCGGTTGATGATAGCAGTCGCGGCTTCGATGTCCTTTTTCAGATCATTGACGATGACCGCGGCGGTGATCATCGCGTCTGATAGTGATTTGGAAATTTCCGATTTTCCTCCGCCGGAAACGGTGCAGGGCTTGTGGCAGAACGTCCCTTCCGCCGTAGTGCCGATGAGCCGCCAGCGCTGGCCGGCGGAGGGTTTCACCATCTCCACCTTGTAGCCGGAGGGAAGGACGTAGGTGATGCCGGGCTGGAGCTGGATTTTTTGGAAGCCATCGTCGTTTTCCCAGGCGAGCGACTGGCTGTTGAGGTCGATGTGGACGTCTTCCGGGACGTAGAGGATGTTAGGATACTGCTTGTCGATACCGTAGCCTTCGAGCTGGAGATTGAAAATCGCGCCGTAACGTTTGGTGAAGCCAGCGAACGCATGATCGACGGGGCGCGAGTAATCGCTGAGGGAGAAATCCTCACCGAGGTCGAAACTCGGAAACGCGATGGCTCCGCCTGCGTGTTCCTCCTCGGCATTGCCATAGAGGTTCGTGGCGTAGCTGAGCTGGGTTTTCACCTCTTTCTTGCAGTAACCGTAATAGTTGTCAGCGATGATGGTGACGATGATGCCGCGCTTGTCACGGCAGGTGATCTTGAAGGCGCTGCCGTCGTTGTAGAGTTCGTCGTCCGAGGTCCAGCACATGCCCTCGAGCTTCTGGCGGTCGGTGGCGTCAGTGATGTTAGGAAGGCCGAGGTCTTTCTTTCTGAGTGATGTGAGATGAGGCGCGAGGATCACGCAACCGGTGTGGCCGGACCATCCTAGCACATCGAGGCGGGCGTCGTTGTCCGGTAAATAGGGATCGCCTGCGTTGCCAAAGATGCTTTCGACGAAGTCCAGATTGCTGACAAGATTTCCCGGTGCGAAGAAGCGCGTCTCCATCGATTTTTCTGAAGAAACACCGGGGATTTCCGGTGCCACAACGGGACGGAGGAGCAGCGAAACAAAGACCTTCGCCGGATTCTCCGAAGTGCCGGTGAATGGCAGTGTCATCAGATCCTTCGGCGGATTGAGCGCGTTCTTGAGCAGGCGAGCGAAGACCACTTTCGGAATCGCCTTCTTATCCGCTGGAATCGGCAGTCCGCCCTCGGCGACATGGAAAACGCCCTCGGTTGTCCGACGGTCGTTCGCGGGATTGTGACAAACTCCCTGATGCACGCGATACGAGCTGAGTATGGAGGATTTGAACTCGTCCTGGTCCGGCGGCAGCGAGAGCATGCGGCTGATGCCGTGGCGTTCCATCACCAGCGCGCCGACCGGAAGGAGGTGAGGCGTTTCCGGGAAAACTTCGGCGATGATTTCATTGCCGAGGTAGTCGCGGAGAAAGTTGTCGATGTAGGCGTCAGCCGGGCAGAGGTAGTCGGATAGAAGCCGAGTTTTTTCCTGGAAACTGGCGATCAACGAGCGGCCGAGATCGAGGAATGGGTAGTCCGCTTCGTTGCCGACGATCGAGTATCCACGGGCGGCGAGCTTCAGGTTCACGAACTCGCGCAGGCGGTTTTCCTCGTCGGAAGAGGCGATGGCGGGACCTGCATCTGTGAAGCCGATTTTGTCTTTGAGGTTGGGCATGGGAAGAAGAGAGAGCTTTGATTTCGGATGGTAAGCAAGTGACGGGCCAATGGGAATCAGCCCCAGTCGCAGAGGGATTCGAGAAAGGAAGCCGAGCCGTCGCGGAGCCAGCCATCGAGCTGCGACGGGTCCTTGAGCTGCTGGCCGCGGACGCGGGGGACGGCGATGTATTTCGTTTCGATGGACGGCAGGTTGCTCATGTCCACCCAGAGTTTTTCGAACTGGCAGACCGGGAAAACATCTTCCTGGCCGTTGCCCCAGCGCTTCTTCACGTCCTTGAGCGTGATGTAGGTCGGCATCTTCGCTGCGAGCGTGCGGATGGCCGAGTTTACTTTTTCCAAATCCGCCAGATCGGCGCGACCGAGATGGAACGCTTCCAACAGGGCGTCGATCCGGACCCAGCAGGTGTTGCTGTTATAATAGGAAAGGTGGAACTCGTCCTCCTCGCGTGGCATGGCAAGACCTTCGACCAACTGCGTCCGGCCGTTCACCCGGGCGAGGCCGCCGCCGCGGTCTTCGAGGCGGCGGGTGATGACTTCGAAGCTGAGTCCGGCGTTGGTGGACAGGTGGAATCCTAGCAGCGCGGGATCCACGTTCATGCCGACGGTGTCGATGTTGTGCAGAACGAGCGTTTTGAGATTCGGTCGCTCGGCTAACAATTTTGCAAGCGTGCCGTTTCTCAGGAGATTCGGCACCTCGTACCAATGTCCGACCGGATGCAGGCACTGGAGAGGGAGATTGTCGGTGTAGTCGCTGGCTTCTCCCGTGGTTTCCGCCCAGTGGATGAGCGCGGTGCGCAGGCTGTCGCGGACCTTCTGCTGTTGTACGTCGAGCGCCTGCTGCTGGATTTCCTCCCAGGCGAAACGCAGGTCGCGCACGGTCGGAACAGTGCGCAGGCCGATGGATTTCCCCTGTGATAGAAACAGCGGACCTTCGTAGGAAAACCGATCGTGCTCGCTGAGAAAACGCTCGGTCGGACCGTGGGAAAAATAGCTGGTGGTGAAAATATGCGGCAGCGTGGTGCCTGCAAGCTTGCCGATTTGGCGGCTCTTCGCGAGATGGGTTTCGACGAACGAACGATGGCGGCCGCCGAGTTTGCAAAACGGATTGAGCGCCTTGACCACACCCGCGCCTTGGGTCCAGCGGGAGCCGGCACCGGCGGCGAGCGTGACGACGGCGACTTCACCGTTTTTCAAAGCCGCGAGGCCGAGCTCGCGGTATTTCTCCGGCAGTGAACCGGAGGTCGCATCTGTCAGATCGCCTTCACTAACGTCCTCGATGATCGTGTTTGCCGGCAGCCGGTTCTGCGCGAGTCCGATGCGCCCGGCCCTGAGATCCTCGCGGATCTGCTCGTGGGCCGTGCGGTCGAAGCCGTTTGCTTCCAACAGACTTACCAGCGAATCCCGGCTGTCGTTTTTCCCATGACTGCGCGGGAAAATCGAATCGAACAAAGTCTGCACCATGTCGCCCAGCTCCGGATGATTGCGGCAGGCGGCGGCGAAATGATCGAGCTCGGCCACCCGCAGGGCGCTGAGTTCTTGGCGGCCTTTGCGCAGCAGTTGCGGTACGATGAAACTGTAATAACCGGCAGGCATCAGCGCGTCCTCGCCGCTGAGCAGGTCCGCCCAGGTGCCGCGCTCGTTGATGGAGAAATCGTAAACGACGGGCTCCATCGCGAAGGGCAGGGCGGAGCCGAGCAGCGCCTTGGTTTCCGACATGATCTGTTGGAGCCGCCGCTGGCCTTCCGCTTTCCGTGCGGGAGCGAAGATGAAGCCCATGCCGCCGCCGGCCATGCCACCTAACATCCAGAAGCCCCAGAAGTCCTTGCCGAACTCCGCGCTGATTTTTTCGATCAACGTTTCCGTGTAGAGGTTGCTCGCCCACGGGATGATGGTCTGGATCGGCTGGCGGAAATTCTCCATGGTCGCCGCACCGATGGCGGGGATGTCGCCCACGTGGAGCGCTTCGAGAATGCGGTCGAGAATGCCGTGGGTCTGCTCCCGCGCGATCCATTCCGGACCACTGCGCAGGAGGTATTTCTCGGTGACCATTTCCAAAATTGGACCGACGTTCTGCGCCATGCCACCATGAACGAGGACGAGCGAGTCCTGAAGTTTTTTCCGCGCTTCGGCGGGGACGTCGGTGTTGTCGAGGACCTTGTGTTTCGGCATCAGTCGGCCGCGGCTGATGCCGAATTCCGGATCACCTTCTTCTGAAACCGTGCCCTCGATGAGTTTCATGCCCGGCCACACGCCGCCGGAATCCTGCCAACCGCCGCCAGAGCCGCCGATCCATTCGCCCAGCAGCGCGCGGGCGAGCACGATGCGGCGTTCGTTTTCCTCCAGCGGTCCGGTTAGCGAGTGGGCCTGGCCGGTGGCGCGCATGCAGACGCTGATCAGCGCCGCTAACAAATTCGTCGAAACCGCGAGGCGCGAACCTTTCGGTATGTTGTTCACGTTGCTGACCAGCTCAAGCCCGCGACCGGGACCGACCACGCGCGCTAACAAATCCGCGAGACTCTGCCCGGAACCTTCGATGCCCGGGGGAACAATCCCGCTGGCGATCACCGCGGCCTTGAGCAGGCCGAGGTAGTCTTTTGCAAAATCGAACACCTCGTTCAGGCTGGAAATCTCGGCGCTGCACGCAAGGTCCACGCTGGTGAGGCGCAGCACAGGTTCCTCGATCACTCGCAAACTCGCCTCCACCGGCGGGCTCGGCTCCTTGTCACGACCGTGCACCGCGAGATCCACGGAAATGTTCAGCACCTTCGCGCCTTCCGGATAGTCCATGCCGAGGAAAAAGATATCACTCCAGCCGCAGTGCGTCAGGTCCATACGGACCGGCGTGCGCTCGCGGAGAATCGGATAGGCTCCCGTAAGCGGATCGCGGCGGGTGATTTCCGGACGGATGCGCAGCGGCTGGTCGGCCGGGTGGCCCATGCGGAACATCCATTGATTGCCACTCACGCTGCGCACGCTGCGGCGGACCTGGTCGGCGAGTGTTTGGAACGCAAGCCGCTGATAGGCGGACGCGAGCGCACTGGAAATGCCGTCGCCCGGACCTTCGCTGCTTTGCTTTTTCAGGAAAATGTCGATGGCCTCCTCGAAACGGCGTTCCAGCAGGTTTTCATATCCTTTGAACGGAATGGAACCCGCCTTCTCCGCTTTTTCCGCGAGGCGGGCGGGGAGGTGGAAGCGGTGGATCGAGTAGAGGAAAAGCAGCGCGCGGACGCGGTGATAGAGATTCTCGCTCTGGCGGCGGAAGGCGTCGAGCTCGCCTGCTTCCGATAGAAGTTCGTCGATGCCGAGTTTCGCGCAGGCGGTGTCCAGTGATTGGTTGCGGACGGCGTCGTCCGGCGAGGTGATCAGGGGGAGAAGGCGGGCCATGACGGTTTCAGGCTTGGGATTGGGCGAGCAACTCGACTATGTGAGTGAGCACTTCATCGCGGTCGTTTCCTGCTAGGCCGAGGGCGAGCTGAGCGGTTAGCAATCCGTAATGCAGGCCGATGTCATGGCGGCGGCCGTGGAGTTCGTGGGCGAGGTAGCGCTCGCGGCGGGCGATTTCCGAGAGCGCGCTGGAAAGATCCGCACGGCCGTCGGCGAGCTGGCGGCCGAGGATTTCCATGACTGATGGCGTGAGCACGTGCAGCCCGAAAAAGCACAGGTAGTTGCCCGCGCGCAGGCCGGGGACGACGAGTTTCTGCTCCGCCTCGGTGGGGGTGGGTTTTTCGATGACCGCTTCGATTTCGTATAGCCGGTCGCTGCCGGTCACGCGGCGGCCGCCGATGGCTCCGTAGTTCGGCAGTTTGCTTTCGTGAGTCGCCTGGACGGCGGAAACGGCGCACTTTTCCGCGAGGGCGGTGGCGAGAAGCTGGGCCGTGCACGACTCGGCGGTGCGGCTGAGATAAAGGTGGTCGCCGACCATCAGCAGAAACGGATCATTGCCGGTGAAACCTGCGGCGCAATGGACCGCATGGCCGTAGCCGAGTGGCTCGGCCTGCTCGATGAAGCGTATTCTCCGGGCATGCGGGCCGGCAGCGGCAGCGTAGGCGGCTTCATCGCCCGGGCAGATGATCACCGCGATTTCCTCGATCCCGGCGGCGGAAATTTCTTCGGCGAGGATCGCGAGCGCGGATTTTGAAACGCCATCCCGGTCAACGAGAGTCTGGAGGGGGAGGGTCCGCTGGTTTTTGCCGGCAGCGGTGATCACAGCTTTGCTAACTTTCACGGACGCATGCTGAAGAAACGGAGCGGGTTGGCAATACCCGAGCGGCGTAAGGCAGTTTTTCCGGTCCTGTATGGCGGAAAAGCATCTTCTGTATTGCCGCAACTCGCTTCAAGTCATACGAATCCACCATGCAAACACTGGTTTTGCGTATCCCTGACGACCTCGCCAGAGAACTGGATGCCGAGGCGAAGAAGTCACACCTGACGAAATCCGATGTCGCCCGCAGGCGCCTGATCGCTGCCGGTCCGCAAAGTCATGATGCCGCCTCTGGTTTTGATCTCATCGCGGACTTGATCGGAACCGTCGAAGGTGGCCGCCCAGACATGAGTGCTGGGAAAAAGGAATACCTGAAAGCGACCGGCTACGGGAAATCCCGTCATCGTTGATGCGTCGTTTCTCGTCGCCCTCTGGCGGAAGAACGATCAGAACCCCGCGTGGGCCGTCCAACAGGCCCGCCTTCATCCGCCGCCATGGATCACCTGCGAGTCGGTTCTTTCCGAAGCGGACCACCTGCTCGCACCCGAGGGTTGCGCCACCCTCCGCCTCGCCTGCCGCCGGGGAGCCCTCCGGATTTCTGCGCTCCATGAGGATGCCTTCATCCCGGTCCTCGATCTCTTGGACAAATACGCCGATATCCCCATGAGCATCGCCGACGCCTGTCTGGTCCGTCTCACCGAAATCTTCCCTGAGCCTCTTCTCCTCACCCCCGACTCTGATTTCAAAATCTACCGCCGCCTCGGCCGGCGGGTGATCCCCACGCGAATGCCTTGAAAAACAGCTCGAATGCATGAAAACAGAATGCCAATTTTTGTTAGTCGGGGCTGGCCCCGCCGACGGTATCGGAAACCCTGGCTCGCCGGGCGGAGGAGATCGAATCCCTCGGCATCACCGGCTTCGACGCCCTCCACCTTCCCGCCGCACAGAAGCAGTCGGATGCGACTATACTGCTGCGCATGAAGATTTGTGGAATCCATGCAAGGTGGATTCAGATATGGAGAAGGGGTTTGAAACCCCTTTCACTGGCAATGATCTTCCCGGTGCTTCTGGTAAAGAAAGGGGTTTCAAACCCCTTCTCCTCATTACACTAAAATCCACAGATCTTCATGCGCGGCAGCATATCGGGTCACTACCGACGGCGGACTTCTTAAAAAATCCAAGCAACATCCAAGCCAACTGAAGGCATCCGTCCTCAACCCCATCGACATCGTTTCACTGCCATGACACTCACCGCCGAACTCAATCAGAAAGCCAAAACCATCCTTATCCGCGAGCTTGGCCCCGTGGACTACGCCCGGTTCATCCAGCAATACGATGAGGGAAAAGGGGACCACACCGCTGACGCTCACCAATGGCTCGGCGAGGAAAGCGTCCGCACCCTTCACGAACAAGCATCCCAACTCGCGGCCGACAGCAAACTAACACGTCCAGCCGGAGCCGGATTGCTAGGTCCGGCGGATTGAAATTGGCTGCAATCAGTTCGCCGAAAGTTAAAATACGAAACCCCAATCTTTGCGTCCCTTCGCGACCTTTGCGCCTCCGGGGTGAACCCTTCCGACTGATGACCACCTCGTCGCAGAATATGCGCTGTCCGCTCCCCGACGCATGCCCAGGCATAGCGATAGCGACGACGGACGCCCTCCCCGAACAGCTCGACACCTGAGGTGAGCTAGATTTCTGGACCATCAACCGCTAAACTAAGCACCAGATGAATCAGAAGACACGTAAACGCTACACACCCGAGTTCAAGGCACAGGCCGTCGAGCTGCTCACCACCGGCAAGCCCATCCCGCAGGTAGCCGAGGAACTCTGCATCAGCAGCAATCTTCTCTACCGATGGAGACAGGACTCGCAGGACTCGCAGGTCGGTAGCGCAGGACCGCGAGCCGAAGGCGAGGGGTCCGGAGCGGACGACCTGCGCGCCCTGCGACGCGAAAACGCCCTCCTCAAAATGGAGAATGACATTTTAAAAAAAGCCGCGGTTAT
>Ga0209512_1004156_pt1 | contig 12903 bp, 12 predicted proteins | sample frozenSSSSmetaG_FD_184142 | JGI IMG/M metagenome (GOLD analysis project Ga0209512, IMG submission 184142) | Glacier valley bacterial and archeal communities from Borup Fiord, Nunavut, Canada, to study Microbial Dark Matter (Phase II) -... | ecosystem: Environmental > Aquatic > Freshwater > Ice >... | reverse complement strand
TGCCACAGTGGGGGTCATTCTGCCACAGTAGGGAGCGCGTTGCTCTGGCTACAGGGGCGAAAGTCCCCTTGCCGAACTACTGCGCATAAAGCGGCCTGGCAATCAGCACCGGCGAATTCAAGTTCAGCAGTACATCGTGGGTTACGGAGCCGATGAATCCCGCGTTTGCAGGACTTCGCCGACTTACCCCGAGAATGAGCGCCGATCCCGTGTGACTCGCATCGAGCAGCGCCTCGGCGGGTCGGCGTCGAGACAACCGGCTACGAACCACCATCCCCGGGGACGTTTCGACCGCGAGTGCTGCGGCGGCCGCGAGCAGCCCGCGGCCCTGCTCAAGCAGCAACGCTGCCGAGTCGTCGTCGCGTGCGGGCGAGGCGTGCACGAGAGTGAGATCTTGGGCGAGGTTTTCGGCTTCGTGACTGCCAGCGATCACCGCGTCCCTCCAGAATTCCCCCGGAGCTAGGCCGACCACAACTCCTGAGCGCCCTTTCGAGGTCTCCTCGGGAACGACCGCGACGGTACACGACGCGATGGACGCGACCACGATGCTCTTCGTACCGAGCACACGCCCGTGCAGGTAGCCCGTCTTGTGAGTGCCGATCACGATGAGGTCGTCGTCGTGCGCGGCATTCGCCAGCTCCCACGCAGCGCTGCCGTGCAGGAGCTGTGACGTGACCTCGACCCGGGGCGCCGTCGCGCGGGCAGACTCGACGACGTCGTCGAGAAGCTCTTCGCCTACTGCGGTTTCGGCGTCGGCATACTCGGTTCCCAGCTGCCCCCATTCGTCGTCGACGACATGAATCGCGACGACGGGTGCCCCGGTGGCGCGAGCTCGGTTGAGCGCCCAAGTCATGGCCGCGCGACTCGGACCCGAACCGTCTGTCCCAACAAGGATTCTCACAACAGCTCCTCGTCGAGTACCTCGGGGAGGATATCGATGGGCTCGCGAGACGCCGGAACGACCGCGACCGGGGCAGGCATGTTGATGAGGGCGGCATGGCTGACCGACCCGAGGAGAAATCCCGCCGCACCGCGCGAGTGCGTCCCGACAACGAATAGTGCTGCGCCGTGGGCCGCCGCAATGACTTCGACCGCCGCGGGTCCAGCGGCGAGCACCTCCCGCACCACGAGCTGGGGGTACGCCCGCCTCACCGTTATTGCCGCCTCCGCGAGCACGATGTGCTCGTACCTGAGTGCTTCGTCGAAGACGAGGGTCGCGCCGTCCGCATCGAAAATCTGAGCCGAGGGGACCGTGAACGAGTGCACGATTGTGAGTGGCTCTAGACGTCTGCTCGCCTCGCTCGCTGCGAATATGAGGGCCGAATCGGCAGAACTGTCGTCATCCCATGCGACCACCACCCCGAATCCCGAGGGGCGCCAATCGCTCGGCACCACAACCGTCGTGCACCGAGTCTGCCCGGCGAGTCTGAGCGGAAGCGTTCCGTGCACCATTCCCGCCAAGAGTGACGTCGGGTGATTTCCCACCACGAGGAGGTCAGCGTCGCGGGATGCTTTGACGAGCGCGTCAACCACGTGTCCGTAAATCACCGACTTCTCGATGACGTGGTGCGGAAGCATCGGGGCAATTCGCGCGACGCTCGAAACCAGTGCGCGCTCACGGCGGATGCGGTACGAATCGCCGGTCTCGTTGGCGGAGTGACCGTCCGGCTCGATCACCGTTGTGACGTCGAGACGCACGTCCAAATGTGCGGCTCGGTCGAGCGACCAGTTGAGTGCCGCATCGCTTGCGGTCCCGCCATCGACGGCCACCATCACGGTTTCGACCATGCTGACTCCTTCGACGCGCGCTCACCCGACGGGCTATGTCAGACTTACAGCGATACGCACAAGCGGGCAGGGCCGAAAGTCCCGCGACGCGGTGGATGATCTACACGGGCGTGAGGTCACAGTGGCTGAAGAGAAGCACAGTCTCGCTTTTCCTGATGTTGCGCGAGCACAGCTCGATGAGTCCATCGCCGCTCTCGTCGCCAACGCGCATCGGGTGCTTGGAAGTCAAGGTCGATTGCGGAGCTTGCTCGACGCGAGCCGATCGGTCGCCGAGCAAATCGAGTTGCCTGTGGTCTTGCGCACCATCGTAGAAGCGGCGGTGTCGCTCGTCGGTGCGCGGTACGGCGCGATTGGGGTAATTGCACCGGATGGAACGCTCGAGCAGTTCATTCATGTGGGAATGACGGACGACCAGGTGGAAGCGATCGGTATGCTTCCCGAGGGCCGCGGCATCTTGGGTGCCCTTACTGAGGAGCAGGCGCCGATTCGCCTAGAGCACCTCAGTGAGGACACACGTTCGATTGGGTTTCCCGCCGCGCATCCGGCGATGGACAGTTTTCTCGGCGTTCCCGTGCGCGTGCGTGGTGAGGTCTATGGCAACCTCTACCTTTCGCAGAGCGAGCGCGGTGCTTTCAGCGAAGAGGACCAAGAGCTCTTAGTTGCCCTAGCAGGCACGGCGGGAGCGGCAATCGATCACGCACGTCTCTTCGACGAGAGCCGCCGCCGTCAACGGTGGTCCGCCGCATCCGCTCAAGTCGCCGCGGCGCTGCTCTCTGACGAGTTCGAAGACTCGCTGTCGATTCTCGTGGATCGAGTTGCCGCCCTGGCCGATGCCGACCTCGTGTGTGTTGCGGTCCCCGCAACAGCAGGCTCGATGATTGTTCAGGTGGCCCGCGGCGCATTCGCCAAAGACGTACAGGGCACCGTCTTCGAGGCGGCGGGAACCCACGCGGGACGAGCCAGTGAGAGCCGACAGCCGGTGCTGTCCGACGTCGATTCGGAGAGCCGAATTCACCCCGCTGCCTACCTGGGGCCGACCATGGCACTGCCCCTGATGTCCGCGGCGGAGCCCAGCGGTGTGCTCACAGTTTCTCGCTTAGCGGGTCGCCCGAGGTTCACGCGAGCCGACCTCGAGATGGCTGCCGACTTTGCCTCTCAAGCAAGTGTGGCGCTTCGCCTTTCTGCGGCGCAGCGGGACCGTCAGCGGGTGGCGCTTCTCGAGGACCGTGGGCGGATCGCTCGTGATCTCCACGATCACGTGATTCAGCGACTGTTCGGGGCCGGGTTGAGTCTGCAGGCGATAGCGAAGTCGATACCGGATGCCGCGGCCGGCGCACGCGTGACCGATCAGGTCGACGTTCTCGATGCCGCGATCGCTGAAATCCGGACGGCGATCTTCACCATCACAACGCCGAGCAATTCCGACCGCACCTCGATTCGACACCGGGTCATCGATCTCGTCGCCGAGACCTCGGACCTTTTTGCCAACTCGCCCCAAGTGAGATTTGTCGGGCCGGTCGATCTGCTGGTAGTGGGTAACCTTGCGGACGATGTCGTGGCGGTCGTGCGCGAAGGTCTGACGAACGTCGCTCGCCACGCTGCCGCGCATCAAACGACGGTCTCGGTGGGAATCACAGATCAGCTCCTTTCGGTTGTCATCATCGACGATGGGGTCGGCGTAAATCCCGCGACCGCCGGGGTCAGCAGCGGGACGGCAAACTTGTTGCGTCGCGCGCAGTCGCGCGGCGGTACATTCGCGATAGCGAAGCGAGAGCCGAGTGGAACCGTTCTGACGTGGACAGTTCGGCTCGACCAGACAGAGGTGTCATCGTGATTCGGGTGTTCTTGGTCGACGACCACGAGATTGTGCGCCGAGGAGTCGCTGACCTCATCAACGCGGAGAAAGATCTCGAAGTCGTGGGTGAAGCGTCGACCGTCAAACAAGCGGTCGGGCGCATTGCCGCAACGCTGCCGGATGTCGCAGTGCTCGACGTACGGTTGCCCGACGGCAACGGGGTTGACCTCTGCCGTGACATCCGCTCGGCGTACCCTCAGGTCAACTGCCTCATGCTCACCGCATATGACGACGATGAAGCGAGCTACCTTGCCGTGCTCGCTGGTGCGGCCGGTTACGTGCTCAAGGACATCAAGGGCCAAGGGTTGCTGGATAGCATTCGACGCGTCGCACGCGGCGAAGTGCTCGTTGACCGGGCCGTGTCACGCCGGGTAGTCGAGACGGCAACGGCCGTAGCGAGTCCTCTCGCTGCGTTGAGCACGCGCGAGCGGCAAGTGCTCGAACTCATCGCCGATGGCATGACCAATCGCCAAATTGGCGAGCATCTTGAGCTTGCCGAGAAGACCGTGAAGAACTACGTTTCGGGACTTCTCACGAAGCTCGGCATGGAGCGGCGCACGCAGGCGGCTGTGTACGGCGCACAGCACAAGCAATAGAGCCAAACACCCTCCTCCGCGCGGCGGAATTGCGACACCGCGCACACTCTGGGACACTTGACCCACTTCACAAGGGGGAACAGTGACTCGACTACCTGCGAGCGAGCGACGGGCGCTCCTCATCAGCGCGGCCCTGCGCGTCATCGACGCTCGGGGAGTCCATGCCGCGAGCACACGAGCCATCGTCGCCGAGGCCGGGATGTCGCTCGCGAGCTTCCATTACGCATTTCGCTCCCACGAAGAAATGATGCGCTCGCTCGTTGAGTGGGTGCTCGAGGCCGAATCCTCCGCCGCGTTCGCATCGCTCGTTCCCGGGGCGGACATCCGAGACACACTCCGCGACGCGCTGCAGGCATTTTTCGAGTACGTCGTTGCGGAACCCGGCCACGAGCGTGTGATGCAGGAACTGGTGCAGTATTGCCTCCGCACCCCCGGCCTTGAACACTTGGCTCGCGAGCAGTACGAGCGCTACTACGCGTCGGCTGAGCAGCTCCTTGCCGCGGGCGCCACGGTATCGGGAACGGCGTGGCGCATCCCGTTGCCCGATGTGGCTCGACTCGTCGTTGCCGCGACCGATGGGGTGACGCTCGCGTACCTCGCGAATAGTGACATTGCGGCGGGCGAGCGTGTACTCGACTTTGTTGCGGATGCGATTGCGGAACTCGCCCTCCAACCAGTTTCGAGCACACGATGATCGCACTCTCGCCCGACTCCGACCTGCCGTGGCTCGACCATGCCGCCTACTGGGGCGGGCTTTCGGCCGCGACAACGGCACTCGACACCCCCTTCGGAGCGATCTCGGTTCCGGCTCTCGCTCACAACGCGTTCGACATGCTCAGTCGTGCAGGCGGCCGCAGCATTCGTGTCGCCAGTAAGTCGGTGCGCGTGCGAGGCGTGATCGATGCGGTGCTCGCGCTCGACGGCTACAAGGGTGTGCTTGCGTTCACCCTTCCCGAAGCACTGTGGCTAGCTGAGTCCATCGATGATGTCGTGGTGGGGTACCCGACGGTCGACCGTGGTGCGCTCGCCACCCTCGCCGGATCGGCGAAGCTCGCCTCCCGAGTCACCCTGATGGTCGACTCCGTGGCGCAGCTCGACTTCATCGACTCGGTGGTTCCTGCGGCCAAGCGCGAGACCATTCGAGTCGCGATCGACCTCGACGCATCGTGGGATTCACGCCTTCTCGGATTCCTCGGTGTGTATCGCTCACCAGTACATGAGGTCGACCAGGCGACGGCACTCGCGCGCGCAATTGTCGAACGGCCTGGCTTCTGCCTCGTCGGGATGATGTCGTACGAAGCCCAAATCGCGGGCGTAACCAACCGACCGACCGGGCGACCGTTTCTCGGTCGCACAGTTGACTACGTTCAGTCCAGGTCGACCTCAGAGCTTCACGAGCGACGGGGCCGCGTCGTCGCCGCGGTGCGCGAGGTCGCCGAGCTCGAGTTCGTCAACGGGGGCGGCACCGGTTCTCTTGAGAGCACAGCAACTGATTCCTCGATCACAGAAATTGCCGCCGGGAGTGGATTGTTTGGTCCCCACCTTTTCGATGGGTACGGACACTTCCAACCGGCCCCAGCCGCGGTATTTGCGCTCTCGGTGGTGCGAAAGCCCACGCCCTCGATGGTCACGTTGCTCGGCGGTGGGTGGATCGCATCCGGCCCGCCAGCCGACAATCGGATGCCGCAGCCGGTCTGGCCCGCCGGACTCACCTATGTACGCCGCGAGATGGCCGGCGAAGTGCAGTCGCCTTTGCGGGGCAGCGCGGCGACTCAGCTTACGGTGGGGGACCGGGTGTGGCTGCGCCACACCAAGGCCGGTGAATTGAGCGAGCACCTCAACGAGTTCGCGCTCGTGGACGGTGACCGTATTGTGGATTCCATGCTGACGTATCGGGGCGAGGGGCGGGCATTCTTGTGACGGCAACGGTAGCCGGTTTAACGAGTTCGATGATTCGCCCGGGGACACGCTGGCGTAACTGGGGTCGTTCGGTGGTTGCGACCCCGAGCTACCGCGCGTTCGCGACATCGGCCGATGAGATCATCGAGGCAGTTGCCTTTGCCCGCAGGTCAGGGCTCACGCTGAAGACCGTCGGTGCTGGGCACAGCTTCGCCCCGATTGCCGCGACGAACGGCGTACACCTCGATATCTCCGCCTACGACGGTGTGCTCGCGGTTGACGGCAACCTCGTCACGTTTGCGGCAGGGACGAATCTCTACCAACTACCGGCGTTGCTGGGATCGCTCGGGCTCGCCCTCGAGAACATGGGCGACATCGATCGGCAGACGATCGCCGGAGCAATCTCAACCGGGACCCATGGCACCGGCGGTCGGTTCGGGGGCCTCGCGACCCAGATCGTCGCGATGACACTCGCCACCGCTGACGGAACGATGCTCCGTATCAGCGAGACCGAGAATGCCGAACTCCTCCCGGCCGCCCGAATCGGACTGGGCGCCCTCGGCGTCGTCGTTGATGTGACGATTCGCTGCGTCCCCGCGTTCATGCTCCATGCCGTCGAGAAGGGCGAGCCGCTCGACGATGTTCTCGACAATTGGCTCGAACGGGTCGCCACCGTCGACCACTTCGAGTTCTACTGGTTCCCCCACACGACCTCGGCTCTGACCAAGACGAACACCCACCTGCCAGCTGACACTCCACGCAAACCACAAGGTCGCTTCCGAGCGTGGGTTGACGATGAGTTCCTCCCCAATGGCGTGTACGTCGCCCTATGCCAGCTGGGGATTATTGCGCCGGCGACGACTCCACCGCTCAACCGGTTGTCGGAGCGACTCATCGCGCAACGCGAGGTGACCGACGGATGGCATGCGGTTTTCACTTCGCCGCGCCGGGTGCGATTCCGCGAGATGGAGTATTCGCTCCCGCGCGAGCATGTACCCGCGGCGCTGAGGGCGATCCGCGAGCTGATCGATGCCCGCGGATGGCGCATCACGTTCCCCATCGAAGTGCGTGCAACCGCGGCCGACGACAACTGGCTCTCCACCGCACACGGGCGTGCGAGCGGCTACATCGCCGTCCACCGCTACTACCGCGAGGATCCGACCGAATACTTCCGCGAGGTCGAGGCGATCTTGCGCGACTTCGAGGGCCGGCCGCACTGGGGCAAAATGCACAATCGGACAGCGGCGGACCTCCGCCCCGCGTATCCGCGATTCGACGACTTCCTCGCGGTGCGGGATCGCCTCGACCCCGACCGATTGTTTGCGAACGAGTACCTCACGCGAGTGCTCGGGGAATGACGCGCCTCTCGGATTGGCTTCACGAACCCGAGGCCTTGGGAGCGAAAGCGCCCGCCGGATTCACGTTCGGAGTGGCAACCGCGGCATTCCAGATCGAGGGTGCCGTGCGCGAAGGCGGCCGCGAGCCCTCGACGTGGGACACTTTCATGGCACAACCGGGACGCATCGCCGACGGCTCGGATGCGTCCGTCGCCGCCGACAGTTATCACCGGTTCGGTGAGGACGTTCAACTCATGGCCGAGCTGGGGGTTGACTCCTACCGGTTCTCACTCGCGTGGCCGCGCATCCAACCGGGCGGCACGGGGGGAGCCAATCGTGCGGGTCTTGACTACTACAACCGGCTCATCGATGCGCTGCTCGCGCGCGGGATCTCGCCCATGGTCACGCTCTTTCACTGGGACATGCCCGAGCCGCTGCAACGGGCCGGTGGGTGGATGTCGAGGGACACGGCATCCCGTTTCGCCGACTATGCGCTGCTGACGGGAGAAGCGTTCGGCGACCGCGTCGACAAGTGGGTCACGCTCAACGAGCCGACGACCGTAACGCTCAACGGCTACGCGCTGGGTGTCCATGCCCCCGGCGCCACGCTGATGTTTGACGCGCTCGCCGCAGTGCACAACCAGTTGCTCGGACACGGGCTCGCGGTTCAGGCGCTCCGCTCAACGGGGATCTCCGGTGGAGTCGGAATCACGAACGTGCACTCGCCCGTCGAGCCGGCGAAAGACACCATGAAGACTCGGGGCTACGCCGAAGTCTTCGACCTGCTGCACAACCGGATCTACGCGGATCCCGTGCTGCTGGGCCGCTATCCGACGTTTCCCTTTCTTGCACGCAAGCTCTTTCGTCCGCTCATCGAAGTGGATGACGCCGACCTCGCGACGATCGCGCAGCCACTCGACTTCTACGGTCTCAACTACTACATGCCCACGCGGATCGCGTCTGGCCCCCCGGCCGACAACTCCACACCGGACGGCAGCGAGTCTGCCGGGATGTCGCAGCTCCCGTTCCATCTCGCGGCCTGGCCGGAGTTCCCCACCACTGGGTTCGGCTGGCCGATCGCGCCGGAGTACTTGGGGGTAACGCTGCGCGACTACGCCAAGCGCTACGAGGGGCACTTGCCACCGCTTTACATCACCGAGGGCGGCGCGAGTTTCGCCGATGAGCCCGACGCCGCGGGCTACGTCGACGACACTGACCGGGCAAGTTATCTCGCTGAGCATCTGGAGGTGGCCTTCGAGGGAGCTCCAGGACTCGAAGTACGGGGCTACTACGTCTGGACCCTCATAGACAACTGGGAGTGGGCGGCAGGGTTCCGTGAGCGGTTCGGTCTCGTCCGCGTCGATTTCGACACGCTTGCCCGCACTCCCAAACGCTCTTATCGCTGGCTGAGGGATGTGATCCGCTCACGCCGCTAGTCCGTGCGCCCGCTGTGAAGGTGGACCGGATTCAGGTTCGCCATGGCTTGGTTTCGGGGGCTCCCGTATGATTCAGATTATGGAAATCTGGATTGTTCTCGGCATTATCGTGCTCCTCGTCGTCATCATCGGCGGGTACCTCTGGTCGACATACAACTCGCTTGTCACGCTCAACGTGCGGGTCGATGAAGCATGGAGCGACATCACGGTTCAGCTCAAGCGCCGTGCAGACCTCATTCCCAACCTCATCGAGTCGGTCAAGGGTTACGCAACCCATGAGAGCACGGTGTTCGAGAACGTCACGAAAGCCCGCGCCGAGACCCTCGCGGTGACGGGCCCAGCGGATGCCGCGGTCGCCGAGAACCACATGCAGTCGGCCCTCAAGTCGATCTTCGCAGTCGCTGAGGCATACCCGCAGTTGCAGGCGAGCCAGAACTTCCTCCAGCTTCAGGGCGAACTGGTCGACACGGAAGACAAGATTCAGGCGAGCCGCCGGTTCTACAACGGCGGCGTGCGCGAGCTCAACACGAAGATCAAGATCTTCCCGAACACGCTCTTTGCGCGGAACCTTGGATTCACGGAGCGCGATTTCTTTGAGGTGACCGACTCGGCTGCGATCGCGGAGCCGCCTCGCGTGCAGTTCTAGTTGCGCCGCGCGTTCTCGACACCACGAAGGATCGTCACCTAGATGTATAGCGCCATTGCCGCGAACAAACGCAACACCGTTTTCATCATCCTGATCTTCATCGTCATCATCGGTGGTCTCGGCTACCTCGCGAGCTACATCTATCGCAATAACTCGATCGTGATCATCACGCTCGTGGTGGCGATCGGGTACGCGGTGATTCAGTACTTCGCGGCGTCGAGTCAGGCCCTGTCGGTCAGCGGGGCGCAGGAGATTCAGAAAGCCGACAATCCGAGGCTGTACCGAATCGTGGAGAACCTCGCAATCACGACCGGTACACCCATGCCCAAGGTCTACATCGTCAACGACCCCGCGCCGAACGCGTTCGCGACCGGTCGCGATCCGCAGCACGCCGCGGTCGCGGCGACAACGGGCATCTTGGAACTTCTCGACGATCGCGAACTCGAGGGCGTGATGGCCCACGAACTCGGACACGTACGCAACTACGACATCCGCGTCTCGATGATCGTCTTCGGTCTCGTCGTCGCGATCGGATTCATCTCAGACATGTTCCTGAGGTTCGCGTTCTTCGGCGGTCGCGGCAATAACAACAACAACGGCGGTGGCAACCCCATCGTCCTCATCTTCGGGCTCGCCGCACTCATCATTGCTCCGCTGGTCGCGGGAATCGTTCAGGCCGCAATTTCTCGTCAGCGCGAATATCTCGCCGATGCGACGGGCGCGCTTACGACCCGGGACCCCGAGGGTCTCGCGGATGCGCTTCAGAAGTTGGGCGAGTACGGCCGTCCCATGGCCAAGCAGAACTCGTCGATGGCACACATGTGGATCGCCGACCCCAACAAGCCCGGTGTGTTCGCGCGCCTTTTCAGTACTCACCCGCCGATCCCAGACCGCGTCAACCGACTCATCGAGAGCGGCAGGAAGTTCTAGTCGCTCTCCACGGCCGATGAACGTACCTTGGTCCCGTCGGGGTCTCGGCTCCACGGGATCGCCCGAGTGTTGAGCTCGGCCGCGAGAGTCTTGCTCACGTCGCCGCGATCGACGACCTCGATTCCGTCCATCCCCTGCCATGCAGCCGTCTCGCGGAGCAGCAAAACCAGCCTGCCGGGGTCGACCCGATGTCCCGGTTCTTCCCACGCGGACTGCACCCGCAGCACCCCGGCCTGCCGGTCGGTCTTGAGATCGATGCGCCCCACGAGGGCGTCGTCCATGAGCACCGGGAGCGTGTAATACCCGTGCACCCGCTGGGGTTCGGGGGTGTAAATCTCGATTCGGTAGTGAAAGCCAAACATCCGCAGTGCCCGGTCTCGCTCCCACACGATCGGGTCGAAGGGAGAGAGCAACGCCGCCCCATCGATTCGACGGGGTACCCGAGCGTCCCGGTGTCGCCACGCGGGTTGTGCCCAGCCCTCCACCGTCGCCGGGATCAACTCCCCGTCGGCAACGAGTTGCGCAATAGCGACCTTGGTTGGAGCCTGCGCAAGCCGAAAGTAGTCCGCGATGTCGCGAATCGTCCCTACGCCGAGGGCTCGAGCGCTGATCCGCACGAGTTCACGCACCGCATCCGGCTCCGGGATGTCGCGCCCAAGATGTTCCGCCGGCACGACGTCCTCGGTTAGCGCATACCGCCGCTCGAAGTTGCGGCGGCCCGCGGCTGCGACCTCCCCGCCCATGAAGAGCGCCTCAAGCCCGGTCTTGACCTCCGACCATCCCCACCACGGACCGGTTCGGCGGTTGGCCTCGTGCTCGATCTCGCGCGCGGCGAGCGGACCGTTTGCCCTGAGTTCGGCACGGAGAAACTCAGCCATTCGGGGGTTCGCACGCACCCATCGTCCGGACTCCGACTTCTCGGAGCGGAAGTGCGCCATCCGCCACTCGAACAGTGGTCTGTGCTCAACAGGGATCACCGACGCTTGGTGCCCCCAGTACTCGGTGTACGAGCGCCCAAAGGCGAGCCGATCGAGATCGGCCTTGCGGTACGGACCCAGCCGGGCGAAGAACGGCAGGTAGTGGCTTCGTTCGAACACGTTCACCGAGTCGAGCTGCAGCACTCCGAGTCGTCTCAGTGCGACACCGAGCTGACGTGTACCGACAGCGGGGCTTCGCGTTCGCCCGACGCCCTGCGCGGCAAGTGCGATGCGCCGCGCCGCGGGGGCGCTGAAGGAGTCGACCATGTCACGTTGACACTACCGGCGCCCACCCACACCGCGTCTAGGTGGGCCCGAGCTCCGGCAGTGAGAGCACGTCGACGACGCTGTCGAGAAGATAGTCGTGGGGCTCGGTCTCGAACTCTTCGCGCGACAGTTTGCCCGTGAGCACACCGACGGCGATGGCTCCGGCGTTACGCGCGGCCCGGACGTCGACGAGAGTGTCGCCCGCGGCCAATACCTGGCGAACGTCGTGTACGTCGAGTCGCTCCATCGCACGGTGGATGAGGTACGGCGCCGGTCGCCCGGTTGGCACGTCGGAGCTGGTTACGACGGCATCGAGTAGATCGCCCGCGCCGGGACCACAGCTCCAACCGAGTGCAGCAAGTATCGGCAATGCGATGTCGGCTGAGAATCCGGTCGTCAGGGCGACCTTGATGCCGCGCATGCGCAACGATCGCAGCGCGTCTTCCACCCCGGCGATGGGCACGGGCACTCGGTCCCGGTAGGAGTTGGCGAGGATCCCGCGGAAGCGCGTGAAAGCGTGGCTTACCGAATCTGGTGTCGGGTTTACGCCCCCCAGCGACATGAGGGCGGTGATGGCCTCGACCTTGTCTGTGCCCATCCACAATTGCAGGTCTCTCGCGGTCACCGAAGCGCCCGTCTCCTCGACCGCTGCCTGAAGGGCCTCATACACTGATCCGTGGTCGTTGATTGTCGTGCCCGCCATGTCGAATGCGACCATTGTGATCATCCGCTACCCCTTGGATTGCGCCTTCGATTGTGCGCACTCTGACGATAGTGCCCAGCACCTGACCCGGGATAGGAATGCCGTGACTGCCACCATCGCACGCTGCGACGTATTGATTGTCGGCGCCGGGATTGTTGGTCTCGCTCACGCACATGAGGCGATGCGGCGAGGTCTCTCCGTCGTGGTGATCGATCGTGACGCGCGGGCGGTGGGTGCGTCGGTACGCAATTTCGGCCACTGCTGCGTGACGGCGCAGACGGGTGAGTTGCTCGATCTAGCGCGGGTGGCGCGCGAGACCTGGTTGCATCTGAGTGCGGCAGCCGGCTTTTTCTCCGTGGAATCGGGGGCGATCGCCGTCGCGCAGACCCCCACCGAATTCGCCGTGCTCGAGGAGTTGGCGGCGCAACGCGACCCAGGGGAGGTGGTGCTGCTGAACCGCGCGCAGCTG
>Ga0209512_1004154_pt1 | contig 12905 bp, 8 predicted proteins | sample frozenSSSSmetaG_FD_184142 | JGI IMG/M metagenome (GOLD analysis project Ga0209512, IMG submission 184142) | Glacier valley bacterial and archeal communities from Borup Fiord, Nunavut, Canada, to study Microbial Dark Matter (Phase II) -... | ecosystem: Environmental > Aquatic > Freshwater > Ice >... | reverse complement strand
CCAGCTGGCGGGCCAGTTCGGCCAGCGCGGTCGCGCCGAAGGTGTGGCCGTTCGATTTGAGCGAGTGCGCCGCACGCCGGTAGCGCTCGGCGCTGCCATCGGCCAGCGCGCTGCGCAACTCGGCCAACATCAGCGGCGCTTCTTCCAGGAAGGTGACAACCAGTTCGGCCGCGAACTCGGCGCCGGCGGCGTCTTGCAGTTCGGCGTAGATGGCGGTGTCAATTGAAGGGGCGGGTGCGGGGGCGGGCATGTCAGTTGTCCTTGCGAGCGATCAAGTGCATTTGCGCGTCAATATCAGAGTGCGGCGAGGTCGCGCAAGGCGTTGAGGGCGTCCGTTCGGGGCACTGGGCGTTTCGCGATCAAGAAGCGCCACGGCCTGGATTTACAATCTCGACTTCCAACTCCGAAACTGTAAAGATGATTCCCCGCTTCGCTGCTGCCCGGCTGTCGCGCCTTTTGGAAGGCTTTCCGATTGTCACGGTGACGGGCCCTCGCCAATCGGGCAAGACCACGCTCGTGCGCGCAGTGTTGCCCGACCGGCCCTACGTGTCGCTCGAATCCCCGGCGCAACGCGAGTTTGCACGCCAACGGCCGGCAGAGTTCTTGCAGCAGTTCCCGCAGGGTGCGGTGATCGACGAAGCGCAGCACGCGCCGGAGCTGTTCTCCGAGATGCAGGGCGTGGTCGACGGCGCCGGGCGCATGGGCCTGTTCGTGCTGACCGGCTCGCAGAACCTGTCGCTCCTCGCGACAGTGATGCAGAGTCTTGCGTGGCGCACGGCGCTGGTCGAGTTGCTGCCGCTGTCGATTGCCGAACTGCGTGCGGCCGGCCGGCTCGAAGCGAACTATGTGGGCCATCTGGTCAAGGGTTTCTTCCCGGCCATCTACGCACGCGATCTCGAACCGCACGAGTGGTTGCAGGCCTACCTCGTGACCTACGCCGAGCGCGACGCACGGCAACTTGCTGCGATCCAGGACCTGGGTGCGTTCCAGCGCTTCCTGAAGCTCGTCGCCGGACGCACGGGCCAACTGCTCAACATGCAGGCGCTGGGCAGCGACGCGGGCGTGTCCGACAAGACCGTGAAGCATTGGCTGTCGATCCTCGAAACCTGCTACCTGATCCACTACGTTCGGCCGCACAGTGCCCACTTCGGCAAGCGGCTGATCAAGATGCCGAAGCTCTACATGACCGACGTGGGCCTCGCTGCAGCGCTCATCGGCATTCAGCACGAGAGTCAGGTCATGGCGCACCCGCTGCGCGGCGCGCTGTTCGAGACGCTGGTGGTCAACGAGCTGCTGAAGGCACGCTGCAACGCCGGCCTGCGCGAGCCGCTCTACTTCTGGCGCGACAACATCGGCACCGAGGTCGACGTGGTGCTGGAGCGCGGCAACGAGATCGCGGCCATCGAAATCAAGTCGGGTCCGACTGTCGCGTCCGATGCCTTTGGCGCGCTCGCCAAGTGGCGCAAGTACGCCACCGAGCGGGGGCATTTCGGCGTCATCCATCCGGCGCTGGTGTATGGCGGCGACGCGCGTTTCACACGCGACGGCGTCGACGTGATGCCGTGGTCGGGGTTGTGATGCGGTCATCGCGTCAACCCGCGCGTTGCGGCAGCGTGCCCAGCAAGGCGGCTACCAACGCATCGACCCGGATCGGCTTGGTGACATAGTCGTTCATGCCTGCGGCGAGGCAGGCTTCGCGGTCGCCTTGCATCGCATTCGCGGTCATCGCAACGATGCGCGGGCGCTGGTTCTCGGGCCAACGTTGCACGATGCGGCGCGTGGCCTCGAGCCCATCCATCTCGGGCATCTGCACGTCCATCAACACCACGTCGTAGGGCTGGCGCGCGGCGCACTCGACCGCTTCGATGCCGTTGCTCGCCAGATCGGCGCGGTAGCCCATCTGCTGGAGCAGGCGCATCGCGAGCTTCTGATTCACCACGTTGTCTTCAGCGAGCAGGATGCGCAGCGGGTGGCGCGCCGCCATGCCGGGGTCGAGCGTCAGTTTGGCGGGTGCGGCTTGCTTGGCTGGCGCGTGGCTCGCAAGCAGCGTCATCAGGGTGTCGAAGAGCTGGCTTTGCCGCAGTGGCTTGCCGAGCACGGCCTTGAACAGCCCGTCGCCTTCCGCTGCAGCCTCGCGCCGGCCGAGCGACGTGAACAGCACCATGGGCATCGCGGCGTCCACTTCGCGCAGTGCGCGGGCCAGCGCCATGCCATCCATCTCGGGCATGTGCATGTCGAGAATCGCCAGGTCGAAGCGCTCGCCGCGCTTGGCCCATTGCACAGCCTCGGCAGGCGACCCCGTCTCTTTCGGCACCATGCCCCAACTCGCTGTCTGCAGCATCAGGATCTTGCGGTTCGTCGCGTTGTCGTCCACCACCAGCAAGCGCTTGCCGGCAAGTGCCGGTTGCTCGCCAACGAAGCTGCGGTGGCTTGCAGTGGGCAACTCGGCGTGCGGCGCGCGGATCGTGAAGCGGAAGGTCGAGCCCCGCCCCGGCCCGGCGCTCTCGACCCACATCGTGCCTCCCATCAGCTCGGCCAGGCGCTTGCTGATGGCCAGGCCGAGCCCCGTGCCGCCGTACTTGCGCGTGGTGGAGCTGTCGGCCTGGCTGAAACTCTGGAACAGTTTGCCGATGCCGGCCGGTGTGAGGCCGATGCCGGAGTCGCGCACCGCGAACTCGAGCTGCGGCTCGCCCGAGCCCACGGTGCTGGCCCGCACGGTCAGCACCACTTCGCCGCGCTCGGTGAACTTCACCGCGTTCGCCAGCAGGTTGAGAAGCACTTGCCGCAGCCGCGTCACGTCGCCGTTGATGGCCGCCGGTACGTCGCCTTCGAACTCGTAGGCGATGTCCAGGTGCTTCTCGGCCGCACGCCCACCGATCAGGTCCAGGGCCGACTCGACGCATTCGCGCAGGTCGAACGGGTGCGACTCCACGTCCATGCGCCCGGCCTCGATCTTCGAGAAGTCCAGGATGTCGTTGATGATGGTCAGCAGCGAATCGCCGCTGTCGCGGATGGTGCTGGCGAAGTCGCGCTGGTCGTCGGTGAGCGCCGTGTCGAGCAACAGCCCGCTCATGCCGATGACGGCGTTCATGGGCGTGCGGATCTCGTGGCTCATGGTGGCTAGGAAGGCGCTCTTGGCCTCGTTGGCGGCTTCGGCTTGTGCACGCGCTTCCTGGGCGTCCTTGAACAGACGTGAGTTCTGGATCGCGATCACCGCCTGGTCGGCGAATGTCGCGAGCAGGGCGATCTCGCGGTCCGTGTAAGCCTTGGCGCGCGTTCGGCCGACGAGAATCGAGCCGATGCCGCGCTGCTCCCGCAGCATCGGTGCCAGAAGCAGCGAGCGCAGATTGGCGCGCTGGCACATCGCAAGCAAGGTGAGCGGCACGTCTTCGGCGGCTAGTACGTCGGGGAAGTGCAGCACGCGGCGTTCGCGGATGGCCAGCTCCGTGGCACTGCCGCTGTACGGCCGCGTGTAAGTGGGGTCGCGGCTGGCGCCGTCTGGCCCGAGCGCCGCGCCAAGATGCAGCTGTCCGTCGTCGCCCACCAGCATTGTGATCAGCTCATCGCTGCCGAACAGGCCCTGGCAACTCTGCAGGATTTTGCGAAAGACAGGGCGCGCATCGGCCATCGAACCACTGATGACTTCAAGCACCTCGGCGGTGGCGGTCTGCTGCTTGAGCGCCTCCTTGGTCTCGTTGAACAGTCGCGCGTTCTGGATCGCGATCACCGCCTGGTCGGCAAAGGTCCGCAGCATCTCGATCTGGTGGGGCGTGATTTCGCCCGCTTCAGCACGCGTCACGCTGATCAGGCCGACGGCGGCGCTCTCGCGAATCAGGGGCACATTCACGAGCGATCGATAGCCGCGCGAGCGAGCCAGCGACCGGTGAACATCGGTCACGCGAACATCCGTCAGCAGGTCGGCAATCTGGATGGGCTGACCAGTGCGCAAGGGGTCGAAGATGAACCGGTCGTCGATGACGAGGTCCTCCCCGAAGCGCCGCAGTTCATCGTCGGCCAATTCGTTCGTCTGCGTGAAGGCCGTCAGTCGGAGGCTCCCACCCTCGACCTGCCAGATCGTTGTCGAGTAACCGTCCACCAGACGGCGGGCGCTGCCCGCAATGGCGTCCAGAACCGGCTGCACATCGTCCGGCGATTTCGCGATGACCTTCAGAATGTCTGCTGTGGCGGTCTGCCGTTCAAGCGCCTCCTGCGTCTCGTTGAACAACCGCGCGTTCTGGATCGCGATCACCGCCTGGTCGGCGAAAGTCTTGAGCAGCGCGATCTCCTTGTCGGAGAACGGCTTCGGCGGAAACCGCCCAACGTGGAGCGCGCCGATTCCTTTGCCCTCCCACACCAGGGGCACGAATACCTGGGAAGAGTTGCCGTAAGGCCGTTGGGCTTCGCGCACGGCATGGGGCACACCCTCGCCGTTCAGGGTGTCCAGGTAGTAGACGACCTTGCGCTTGTGCGCCACGTAGCCGTGCATGGAGTCGCGTGCCGGGCGCGGGTGGGCCTCTCTCAACAGTCGGATCACTGTGCGGTAGTGGTCGTCGATCGGGAACTCGGGCTCGTCCGTCACCTTGATGTGCGCCAGGCCGTCATCGCCGATGAGGACCAGGTTCACGAAGTTCGTGCCGAGCAATCGCTGGCCGCTGCGGAGGATCTTGTCGAACACCGGCTGGGTGTCGGCGACCGAGCTGCTGATGACCTGGAGCACCTCCGCGGACGCGGTCTGTTGTTCCAGCGCCTCCTTGGTCTCGTTGAACAGTCGCACGTTCTCGATCGCGATCACGGCCTGGTCGGCGAAGGTCTCGAGCAGCGCAACGAGCTTGTCCGGGAACAATCCGGGCTCGCTGCGCGTCACCGCGACGCTGCCGATGACTCCGCCGTTGAGCATCATCGGGACGGCCACCGAGGCGCGCCAGTTGCCCTGGTCGGCCGCTGCTCTGAGTAAATATTCGGGATCGAGCCGGATGTCGGCGATCTGCGCCGGCGCCTTCGCGAGGATGGCGCGCCCGTTGATCGAACCGCGGCCGGGCTTCATCGGGAAGGCAGCGCGCATCGCGGCTTCCGCTTCGGGCGACGCTCCGTGGTAGCCGACCATGTGCATCAGCGTGCCGTCGAACCGCGTCGTCGCGCCGAGGCTCGCGCCACACAGCACGCGCGCGCGCTCGGCAATCGCGTCGAACACCGGCTGCACGTCGCTGGGCGAGGCGCTGATGACGCGCAGGATCTCGGCCGTGGCGGTCTGCCGTTCGAGCGCTTCCTTCGTCTCGTTGAACAGTCGCGCGTTCTGAATCGCGATCACGGCCTGATCGGCGAAGGTCTTCAGCAGCGACTCGTCGCGGGCGTCGAAAGGCTGCGGCGGCCGGCGCACGACGTGGATCGTTCCGATGCCCTTTTCGCCCCACAGCATCGGTGCGATCAACATCGAGAAGTTGTCGACCCGCCGCGCCATGTCGCGCATGCCTTCAGGCACGCCGGGGCCGTTCAACATGTCGGGGTAATGCACGACGCGCCGTTTGCGCAGCGGGTACGACTGGTAGCTCTGCGCCAGTGGGCGCGGGAAGCCCGCGTTCAACTGGTCGTAGTTGCTCGCGTCGATGTCGTCGCTCGTGCCGCGGTGGTGATGCACCGACCCGTCATCGTCCACCAAGGAGAGCACCGACTGAACGCCGTTGAACAAGTGCGTGCAACTGAGCATGATTTTGTCGAAGACCGGTGTGGCGTCGGCCATCGAGCCGCTGATCACGCGCAGCACTTCGGCGCTCGCGGTCTGTTGTTCCAGCGCTTCCCGCGTCTCGTTGATCAGCCGTACGTTCTCGATCGCGATCACCGCCTGGTCGGCGAAGGTCTTGAGCAGGTCGATCTGGCGCTGGGCGATCTCGCCTGGCTCGGCCCATGCAACGACGAGCACCCCGACGGCCACGCCGTTCTTGAGCATCGGTGCACCCAGCATGCGGCGCCACTGGCCGGTACGGCTGGTCTGCTTGTCGTAGTGGGCGTCGGACGCGGTGTCGGCGATCACCTGCACTTCGCCCGACAGCAGCACCCGGCCGGTCATCATCGCCGCGTTGGGAGCGCCCGGGTAGAAGCGGCGCGCGTCCTCCAGCGCGTCGGGCGACCAGCCCGCCGTCGCCATCAAATGGACCTGGCTGCCGTCGTAGCGGAACACCGCACCGATCGACGTCCCGAACAGCCTGGCAGCGCTGTTCAAGATGGCCTCGAACACGGGAGCCACATTCGTCGGCGACTCGCTGATGACACGCAGCACCTCGCTGATGGCGGTCTGGTAGTCGAGCGCCTCGGTGAGCTCGTCGGTGCGAACCTCGACCTTGCGCAGCGCATGCTTCGTTTCGTTGAACAGCCGCACGTTCTGGATCGCGATGACGGCCTGGCGGGCGAAGGTCGACAGCAAATCGATCTCCTTGTCTGCGAACTGGTGAGGGTCGCGGCGCGATACGGCGATGGCGCCGATCACGTCGTTGTCCAGCACCAGCGGCACCGCCACCGCGCTGCGAAAGCCGCGCGCCCGTGCGTAGGCGTGCAATTCGGGCCCTACTTCGGTCGCGGCCTCGTAGTCGGCAATCGACGCCGCAACGCGGTCGCGCACCACGGGCGCCAGCAGCGGATTGCCGCGGATCGGGCGCACCGGGCTCGCCGTGACCGCCTCATTGCCGACCTCGCCCAGATCGGTGAATGCGATGCGCCGCATCATGTCGCCTTCACGCAGATGGACGACGCACGAGAACCCGCCGATCAGCGGCGGCGCAGCGGCCACGATGGCGTCCAAGACCGGTTGCACGTCGGACGGCGAACTGGCGATGACCTTGAGGATCTCCGCGGTCGCGGTGCGCTGCTCCAGCGCCTCCTTCGTCTCGTTGAACAGCCGCACGTTCTCGATCGCGATGACGGCCAGGTCGGCGAAGGACTGGGCCAGCGCCATGTCCGTCTCGCTGAAAGGCTCCGCCTTGTCGCGCTGGAAGATGAGCACGCCAAGGCTCTCTTGATCGCGCCCGCGCAGCAGCGGCAGCATCACCGACGAACAGACCCCGGTCAGCCGATGGATGGTCTGCTCGTGCTCGGGCAAGTCGATGGCCGACCAGTCCGGGATGTGAAGCCGGGCGCGCGAGACGAACGCACGCGACGGAAAGTTGTGCTCCGGGTCGAGCGGAATCCGCTCGACCCGGCCCGGCGCCACCCCATCGACGGTGGCACGCAGCAGCGAGACCAGCGCGTCGCCCTCGCGGCGCAGAAAGGACGTGCGGTAGCAGCCCAGCAGCCGCCGTGCGGTGGTGACGATGACATCGAGCACCGGCATCACATCGGTGGGCGACTGGCTGATGACGCGCAGGATGTCGGCGCTGGCTGTTTCGCGTTGCAGCGCCGCCTGGGTCTGGTCGAATAGGCGCGCGCTCTGCAGCGCCAGTCCCAGGGCGGTGCTCACCGTCTCCAGCAGGCGCAGGTCGCCTTCAGTGAAGGCGTGCTCACGTTCGTAGTTGTCCACGTTGACGAAGGCGATGACCCGTCCCGAGGCGATGACCGGTGCCCGCATGAAGGACATCGGCAACGAGGTGCCGGGCACCGGGCCGCCGCTCATTTCGGCGCGGGTGTTCACGACAAAGGCGCGACGTTCCCGCAGCAGACGACCGGTCATGCTCTCGGGTGTCAGGGGGTAAGCAGTGACATCGGTTCGCCGAACGCCGCGCTCGTAGTAGGCCAGCGTGAGCATCATCGCCTCTTCGTCCACCCAGACGATGACCAGGTCGTCGGAGCGAAACACCTCGCGCAGCTTGTCGCCGACGAGGTCGATGATCGCGTGGATGTCGAGTTGCGCCACCAGCCCCTGCTGGATGCTGTTGATCACCGCCAGCTCGGCGTTGCGGGCTTCGGTCTCGTTCAGCAGGCGCTGCGTCTCGTCGAACAGGCGTGCGTTCTCGAGCGCGACGCCCATGCTGGCGGCCACCGTGCCGAGCAGGCGCACCTCGGCGTCGCCAAAGGCGTTCTCGCGCTGGTGGTCGTCGAGGCTGATCCGGCCGATCAGCCGGTCGCCGACCATGATCGGAAGCAGGATCGTCGAGAGGGCTTCGTCGGTCCCCCGCAGGGCGGACACGCCGAGTTCGCGTCGGGGCACGGGGTTGTCGAGAACCACCCACTCGCCCTTCATCAGCCGGCGTACGAGGGGATTTTTCGGGTTGTCAGGTTCACTCGGCAGATTCTCGAGACGCACGCCGTGCTCGTAGGCGTAGTGGTGGCGAGCCACGCCTGCGGCTTCGTCGCGCCAGACGATGCCGATGTCGCTAGTGTGGAACACCTCGCGCAGCTTGTCGCCCACCAGATCGACGATGCCCTGGAAGTTCAGCGACCGGGCCATGCCGTGCTGGATGCTGTTGATCACCGCCAGCTCGCCGGCGAGTTCATCGGCCTCGCGCTTTTGCTCGATCGCGATGGCGACCTGCGCGGCGAGTGCCACCGCCATGCCCCGGTGCTTCGCATCGAAGCGCCCGAAGGCGCCGTCGATGTCGGCATACAGGAAGCCGATCACACGCCGATTCGCGACGAGCGGGGCGACGATGCACGAGCGCTGCGCTGGGGGCGCCGCGCCTTCGGGCCCGTGGCGCAGGCAAGGCGCGCGCGTGCTGCCGGCCTCGGTGAGCCACGGCGTGATGGCGCGCAGCAGCGTCGCGACGTCTTCGCCTCCGGGGAGGCGGCTCGCTTCGACGCGCATCTCGGGGCCGGTGCCGAGCACCAGCAGCACGCGGCGCGCGCCGAGGGCTTGCGCCACCTGCGCGACGAAGCGGGAGTGCTCGACCGTGTTTCTTCGCCGTGCGCTCAGGCGCGGCCAGGAAGCTGCGGGCATGTCATTCGGCAGGTGGCGGCGTGGCCGGCTGCCAATGCCCGTTGACCAGTAACTGGTGCGGCCCGAACTGCGACTTGTAGGCCATCTTGCCGCTCTCGCCGATCCAGTAGCCGAGGTACACGTTGGCGAGCTTGAGCAGCTTGGCCTGCTCGATCTGCCACAGCACGTTGTAGGTGCCGTAGCTCTTGCGCGGCTCGGGTTCGTAGAAGGTGTAGACGGCCGAGAGGCCGTCGTTCAGCACGTCGAGGATCGACACCATCTTCAGCATGCCCGGGCCGTCGTTCGACGGCTCGCGGAACTCGACCAGGCGCGAGTTCACGCGGCTTTGCAGCAGGAACTGGGTGTACTGGTCGACGGAGTCGTGGTCCATCCCGCCGCCGAGGTGGCGGCCGGCCTGGTATCGCAGGTAGAGCTGGTAGTGCTCGGGCACGAAGCACAGGCGCAGTACCCGGGCTTCGAGTGTGTCGTGGGCCTTGTGGGCGCGCCTCTGGCTGCGCGTGGGGGTGAACGTGGCGACAGGCACGCGCAGCGGCAGGCAGGCCTTGCAGCCGTCGCAATAGGGGCGGTAGGTGAACATGCCGCTGCGCCGAAAGCCATTGGCTACGAGGCCCGAGTACGCGTCGGCATGGATCAGGTGGCTGGGTGTGGCGACCTGGGAGCGCGCCATGCGGCCGTCGATGTAGCTGCACGGATACGGTGCCGTGGCATAGAACTGCAGCGAGGCGAGCGGAAGCTCTTTCGGGTGCGTCACGGGCCGTTGTCCTCGGGGGCTTGCTCGGGGGTTTGCTCGGGGGCTTGCGCTGCGGCAAGGTGCCGCCAGAGCGCCAAATCATAGAGCCAATCGACCACCGGCGGCTCCCCCAGACTGTGGGTCAGCCTTGCCTCGAAGTCGGCGCGCGGCAGCTCGCGGGCGCCCATCGACGCCAGGTGCCCGGTGTGTTGCTGGCAGTCGATCATCGGCATGCGGTGTTCGCGGCAGAAACACACCAGTGCCGCCAGCGCGATCTTCGAGGCGTCGCTCGCGTGCGAGAACATCGACTCGCCGAAAAACATGCGCCCGATGCTCACGCCGTACAGGCCACCCACGAGTTCGCCGTCGACCCAGGTCTCGACACTGTGCGCCTGCCCGAGCGCATGCCAGGCGCAATAGGCCTCGACCATCTCGGGCACGATCCAGGTGCCGTCCTGCCTGTCGCGCGGGGTTCCGGCACAGGCGCTGATGACGCGCCGGAATGCGGTGTCGATGCGCACCTCGCAGCCCGGCACCAGGGTGAAGCGCGCAATCGTCTTGCGCAGCGACCGGCTCAGCTTGAATTCGTCGGTGAACAGCACCATGCGCGGGTCGGGCGACCACCACAAGGCCGGTTGGCCGGCGCTGTACCAGGGGAACACGCCCTTGCGGTAAGCCTCGCGGAGGCGCTGCGGTGTCAGCTCCCCGCCGGCCGCCAGCAGGCCCGGCGCGTCGCTGCCGCGCGGCAATGCGCGGCGCGTGTCGGGCAGCGGGTCGGAGGGGTTGGTCAGCCAGGCGATCAAGGTGCAGCGGGCGGTCAAGCCGCCGAAGGGTGGCGGGCTGCAGCGATCATACGAGCCGCACCGCAGAATCGACCCTTCACCACCTGCGGGAGTTGCCATGGCGCTGTGCCGAATCGAAGCCTTGTCCAGGGCTCGTCTGGTGTGCCTTGCGGCCGCCCTGGCCCCCGGCCTGGCGGCGGCCGATGAAGACGCGATCACGCCGTACCGGCCGTCGGTATCGAGCCCGGCGCAGTTGCCGGTGGCGGGGCAACTCGAACTCGAACTCGGCGGCATCCATGTGCGTTCGGCGACACGCGGCGCACCGGGTTGCCGTATCAACTGAAGCTCGCGTTCAACGCCGATTGGGGCGTGCTGCTCGGCGGCGAAGCGCAGGTCTGGCAATACGACGGCGTGGATCACGTGCGCGGCGTGGGCGACACGAACCTGGTGCTCAAACGCGCCTGGGTCGTCGACGACGCCAGCGCGTTCGGCATGGAGTTCGGCGTGTAGCTCGCGACTGCTAAAGCCACCATCGGCAGCGGGCGGGCCGACTACACCGTGAACACCATCTACAGCCGTGACCTCGGCGCCGTGCACATGGACGCGAACCTGAACGCCACGCGGCTGGGGCTGGCCGATGCCGGCACATCGCGCACGCAGTTCGGGCTGTCGGCATCGTTCGCGACGCCGCTGTCGGAGCACTGGGGCATCACGGGCGAGCTGTCGGGCACGCACCGGGGCGGCGTGGACAACTCGCTGCAGGTGTTGGCCGCGCTGGCCTACAGCCCCACCAAGCGCCTCACGTTCGACATCGGCGTGGCACGCTCGCCACGGCCGTCACCGGCCAGTACATCGGTGTTCGCGGGCATGGTATTTCTGCTCGCGAAGTTGTGGTGAGGTGAAAGCGTGACGGCAGGCCGCGCGCGGCCTGCCGCGGCTTTGTCTACTGCATGAACCACCCATGGCTCACCACCAGCGACTGCCCGGTCAGCGCATTGCTTGGGAACGAAGCAAACAGCAGTGCCACCTCGGCCACGTCGCCGGTGGTGGTGAACTCGCCATCGACCGTCTCCTTCAGCATCACGTTCTTCACCACGTCGGCCTCGCTGATACCGAGCGTCTTCGCCTGCTCGGGGATCTGCTTCTCGACCAGCGGCGTGCGCACGAAGCCGGGGCAGATCACGTTGGCGCGCACGCCCTTCCTGCCGCCTTCCTTGGCGATCACCTTGGCCAGCCCGATCAGGCCGTGCTTGGCCGTGACGTAGGCGCTCTTCAGCACCGAGGCTTCCTTCGAGTGCACCGAGCCCATGTAGATGATGCTGCCGCTGCCCTTGGCATACATGTGCGGCAGGCAGGCCTTGGTGGTCAGGAAGGCGCCGTCGAGGTGGATGGCGAGCATCTTCTTCCAGTCGGCGAACGGGTACGCCTCGGTCGGGTGGACGATCTGGATGCCGGCGTTGCTGACGAGCACGTCGACCCCGCCCCACGCGGCCACCACCTCGGCCACGGCGGCGTTCACCTGGTCTTCGCTGGTCACGTCCATCGCCACGGCCATGGCGCTGGCACCGGTCGCCTTGATCTCGTCGGCGGTGGCCTGCGCCGCGGCCTTGTTGAGGTCGGCGATCACGACCTTGCCGCCTTCACGCGCGAACAGGGTGGCGATTTCCTTGCCGATGCCGCTGGCGGCGCCGGTGACGATGCAGACCTTGTCTTGAAGCTTCATGGGTGGGTTCTCTGTGGATTGAATGGGAAGAGAAGGAGGCGGCGCGCCAGGCCAGGTAGTCGTGCACGACCTGCCCCATGCCGAGTGTCATGTCGGTCAGCAGGTGCGTGCCCGAGATCACTTCCTATTGGGAAGGCCGGGCTGGTGAGCGGCAGCGCGAAGGCGCTGCGTTTGACATCAAGGACGTTCATGGGTTCAGGGCTTCATGGCGAGATCTGTTCCCGGTCCGAAGGGCTGTCGGAGGTCAGGTCGAACACATGCACGCCCGTGGCACGGCGCGGGTGGTTCAGCCAGCGCGGGTCGTGCAGCGTGTGCGACATGTCGGCACGGCCGGTATCCCAGTGTTCGTTCATCGACAGTCGCGAGAACTCGTAGTCCTTCGACTGGCCTTCGTAGTGCTTGCTGCGGTAGATCAGGTGCACCACGTCCACGGCAGCCTCGCAGCGCACCTTCGAGAGCGCGCGCACATCGGGGTCGTCCCGCAGGGACGCGGGCAGCTTCGCGAGCAGGCGCTGCGCGGCCTGCGCGATGACCTGGCGGTCGAGCTCGTTGGTGGTGTTCAGGCGTGTGCGGCTGGAGAAGCGGATGTCTTTCTCGCGCTCGGTCACCTCCGCGAGCGTGGCCGGCAATGCGCCGCGGGCCGCGAACAGGTCGACCTGGAACACGACGCGGCGCTTCTTGCCGGGCTGGTCGAGCACGTACTGCAGCGGCGTGTTCGAGACGATGCCGCCGTCCCAGTAGTGCTCGCCGTCGATCTCGACCGGCGCAAAGCCCGGCGGCAGCGCGCCGCTGGCCATGACATGACGCACA
>Ga0209512_1004153_pt1 | contig 12907 bp, 12 predicted proteins | sample frozenSSSSmetaG_FD_184142 | JGI IMG/M metagenome (GOLD analysis project Ga0209512, IMG submission 184142) | Glacier valley bacterial and archeal communities from Borup Fiord, Nunavut, Canada, to study Microbial Dark Matter (Phase II) -... | ecosystem: Environmental > Aquatic > Freshwater > Ice >... | reverse complement strand
TCGGTTTTTTCCTGCTGTGTATGATCTGTGGGCTTCTTCATGTGTCCACTTTAGCAGATTTCCCGCCCTCTATCATTTTTTACCTGAATCCTTACCATTTGAGAATCAAGGGATTATGACATTAAAAAATATCGAAAAACTAGTAGTACTTGCTGAAGAACACGGGATTATGTGCCAGATTGCTCAAGAAGAATGCTTGATAGCCACTCTGCCAGGAGATGACGATTTCTTGCTTGCATTTACTTGGGCAGGCACAGTTGAGGGTGAGTCACCAGACCATGAATTAGTAGCGGTGACAGTCAGTGATTTGTTGACTGAAGTTACAGTTGCGGCTTGGCAGATTCCGACATATTTATTCGGTTTAGTTCTACGGCAAGCTCAGATGTTAGTCAGTGCCCACAGAGATTATGTTAGCTAGTGTATTGGTTTGTAACCCGCAATCTCCCAGAAAATAATTTTTCTAATACGTTCCCAATAGCGGCAAAACCTTTTTCTTTAACAACTCAATTAAAGCTAAGTCCATATACTCATACTCATCCGCAATATCCAAACAAATAACTTTCTTGTTTTTCAAAAAAGGCTGAAACTTTCTTGATAGCTTTTGTCGATGCGACTTTTCCATCACAAAAATAACATCAGCCCAAGCGATGCTTTCCGTTGATACTGGAACTTCGGCATCTACATCTAAACCAGCAGATTCTACCTCAAGTCCCTCATATTCAGAAAAAATCGCCTCGGCTGTAGGGCTTCGCAGCCGATTACGGCTACATAAAAATAAAAGCTTCATGTACTGAGTAAAAGTAATGGGGTATATCTAACGACTAATTTGTGCGGGACAATAAAAATGATTTGCACTCGGATTATGCAAGTTAGGGACCTGAGCGAGGAGAAGTCTATTGATTGCACGCGTACATCGATTTTTAACTACCAGTGCGGCACCAAATAGCCCCCGCACGGTGTTTTGGTTCAGTTTAAGCTTAACTTTTGCTCTTCTTTACGGCATCTTCGCGCTCAAAGCCGCCTTTAGCAGCAATTATTTAGTGCAAAATGATGCCCGGATGTACGTGTTTTGGCTCCAACGATTTATCGATCCAGATATCTTGCCTAATGATTTAAATGTTGCTTATCATAGCTCTATCTCGCCACCTGGATATACTGGGCTTTATTATTTAATGGCAAAGTTGGGCGTAGAACCGTTGCTATTGAGCAAACTCTTACCGATCGCTATCGGAATAATTGCCACAATATACTGCTTTGGTCTTTGCCTACAAATATTCCCAGTCCCAACAGCAGCATTTATCGCCACTTTGTTGATGAATCAAGGTCTGTGGCTCAAAGATGACTTAACCTCCGCTACACCTAGAGCATTTGTCTATCCGTTTTTTCTGGCATTTCTTTACTATTTGTTGCGAGGATCGTTGATCAGCGTCATGGTCGCGATCGCTCTCCTAGGATTATTTTACCCCCCGATGATGTTTATCGCAGTCGGCATCTTAATCATACGACTGGGACGTTGGGACAAGGGAAGGTTACGCTTTTCTCCACATCGCTACGATTATCTATTATGTGCGGCTGGACTAGGCGTTGCCGGAATTGTCACTTTACCCTATGTCTTAAGTACCTCAGAATTTGGTCCTTTAGTGACAGCAGCGCAAGCAAAAAACTTACCCGAGTTTTCGACTGACATCGGACGGATACCTTATTTTCACGACAAAGATGCGTGGGCATTTTGGTGTAAAAGAATGCACAGTGGTTTTCGGTTATCTATCAACCCACCTCTTGTAGCTGCGGGTTTTTTATTACCCTTGATGCGGCGATATCCGTCTCGCTTTCCTGCCATCAAACATCTAAATCCAAAAATTATACTCTTAACCCAAATTCTCTTAGTATCCTTCTGCCTATATTTTGCCGCTCATCTTTTGCTATTTCGCCTCTTTATGCCTAGTCGTTACACAGCACATAGCCTGCTGATTTTAATGGCAATCACCGGCGGAATAGCTCTATGCGTGCTTTTGGATGCGATTTTACATGCTTGTGAACAACCGCAAAGGCGTCAGGGAATACGGTTTTTAGTACTGGGATCAACAGCCTTAGTAGCGGCGATCATGCTTCTGTATCCAAACATCTTCTGGAAAGAATTTGCTGACTCTGGTTACTTTGCAGGTAGAGTACCAGCCTTATATGAGTTCTTTCAAAAACAACCCAAAAACATTGTGATTGCGTCTTTAACAGAAGAGGCGAATAACCTACCAGTATTTTCTCAACGTTCAATTTTAGTTGGTTGGAAATACGCTATTCCTTTTCATTTAGGCTATTACAACCAAATTCGCCAACGAGCTACTGATTTGATTCGTGCTCAGTACAGTCCCAACCAAGCAGAAGTACAAAATTTTATTCAAAAGTACAAAGTAGATTTCTGGCTAGTAGAGCGGCAAACATTTGAACCGAGTTATCTGGACTACCATTGGTATAAACTATTTGAACCAGCACGTTCAGAAGCTCGTAACCACTTAGAGTACTCGCATCCGGCTTTAGCTCAGATGATGAAGCGCTGTTCTATTTTAGAAGTTGAAGAATTTGTGGTGTTACAGGCAAAATGCCTTTCCCAAGCCGAACAGTAAAAACACTTAGAGAATGCTCAAATAAGTTTGCTCAGAATTCATTGGCAGTATCCGCAAGCAGCGATTTTTCAGGTCTGGTTCTAATCCCAAAACTTCCATTGGCGTTACACCTAATAAAGCAAAGGGTACTTCTGTTAGTTCCAGACAATCAAAAGTTCCTTGGCGTCCAGCAATCGAGAGATCAACATCGCGAAAAATTCGCCCTTGCTTCACCCCAGCAGTTGTCTCGGTACTGGCTTCACCTCCTTGAACTAAACCCAGTTGACTAATAATTGCCGCAGGTAAGCACAACAAAGTTGCACCTGTATCGACGATGACATCATCAAGGATACAAAAACGAACTTCTTCTGCAGGGATAAAGCCTCTTTGAGCTAAAACTTGATCGATTCGATTGGTAACACTGAGGGTAGCGATAACTTGCCCCATTTGCTTACCTTGAAGATTTGGGATTACTAACTTACTCATATCAGCGCCCTCAAGACTTGCTTACAGGACAAGGGCGCAAGCATTGCGCCCCTACGATACGAGACCTTTGACTGTAGTTATGCTGTAGGCTGCGGCTGCGGTTGGAACTGGAACAGGGAGTAGACAACATCGCGGCGGATGTTGGTCATCATATCTAAGAAGAGTTCGTAACCTTCGCTCTTATACTCGATTAACGGGTCTTTTTGACCGTAACCGCGCAATCCGACTGACTCGCGCAGGGCATCCATTTGTTGCAAGTGTTCCCGCCACAAAGTATCAATCCGCTGCAAGATGAAGAAACGTTCAGCTTGGCGCATCAGTCCGGGTTGGTATTGATCGATTTGAGCTTCTTTGAGGTCATAGGCGATTCTCACTTGTTCGTGAAGGAAGGTTTTGATCTCGCCGACTGAAAGATCTTCCAGTTGGCTTGGTTCCATATCTTCTAGCAGATAGACAAACTCTTTGACCTTCTCCACCAACTTAGGTAATTCCCACTCTTCGTCGGGTAAATCTGGGTTGATGTAGTATTCAACGATGTCATCCATCGTTTTTTCGGCGTATTTGATCACTTGTTCTTTCAAGTCTTGACCTTCTAATACCCGACGGCGTTCAGCGTAGATGGCGCGACGTTGGTTGTTCATTACCTCGTCGTACTCAAATACCTGCTTGCGGATGTCGTAATAGTAGGTTTCGACTTTTTTCTGTGCGCCTTCTAAACTGCGGGTGAGCATTCCCGATTCGATGGGCATATCTTCCTCTACATGGAACATATCCATCAATTTTTCCACGCGATCGCCCCCAAAAATCCGCAGCAAGTTATCTTGCAAACTTAAGAAGAAGCGTGTGGAACCAGGGTCGCCTTGTCTTCCGGCGCGTCCGCGTAACTGGTTATCAATCCGGCGCGACTCGTGGCGTTCTGTCCCAATTACGTGCAAACCGCCGAGTTGAACTACTTCTTCGTGTTCTTTACTGGTGAACTGCTCGTATTCGTCCTTTACCAAGTTGTAAGCTTCGCGTAATTTCTGAATTACAGGATCGGGTGTCGGTGCTTTTTCGGCTGCAACCGCGACTTTATCTTCTGCTTCCAATTCCGGCAAGCTACGCTCTCCGTACTCTTTCACAGAAAATTCTACTGCTGTCTTCAGCAATTTTTCGGTGTCTTGCTGTAATTTGGTAGGGAATATTTGCGGTGATGCTTTCCAAGTCTTGACCTTTTTTCCAGGGACAAAACCTTGACCGCCACTACCGCTGGCTGGTAGTCCGGTGGCGCGGTTGACACTAAAGTTATCTTCATCGTCTGGCTGGACAATCCGAGGCATAAAATACTCCCGCAGTTTCAGTCTTGCCATGTATTCTGAGTTACCACCCAAAATAATGTCAGTACCTCGACCTGCCATGTTAGTCGCGATCGTCACTGCGCCCTTACGTCCGGCTTGAGCGACAATTTCTGATTCGCGTTCAACGTTCTCTGGGCGAGCGTTGAGCAGTTCGTGCGGAATTCCTTGCTCATTTAATAACTGGCTGAGTAGTTCAGACTTTTCCACACTCGTGGTTCCGACCAACACAGGTCTACCCTCGGTGTGCATTTCAGCACATTCAGAGGCGATCGCTTTCCACTTGCCAAGTTCCGTTTTAAACACCATGTCGGATAAATCTTTCCGACTTCTGATTCTGTTTGTGGGAATAATCGCCACTTCGAGTTTGTAAATTTTTTCAAACTCAGCTTCTTCTGTCTTTGCTGTCCCGGTCATTCCGCCCAACTTCGGATACAACAAGAACAAGTTTTGATAAGTAATTGTCGCTAACGTTTGAGTTTCTGGCTGAATCTCTACATGTTCTTTAGCTTCTATCGCTTGGTGCAGACCATCACTCCAACGTCTTCCCGGTAAAACTCGTCCGGTAAACTCATCCACAATGACGACTTCGCCGCCACGGACAATGTAATTCACGTCCGTCAGGAATAATTCTTTAGCTTTAATCGCATTGAAAATGTAGTGCGCCCAAGGATCTTCCGGGTCGTATAAATCTGTGACACCTAATAAACGTTCAGCTTCAGCAAAACCTTCATCCGTCAACAGTACGTTCCGCGCTTTCTCATCGACCTCATAATGATCTTCTTTGTTCAACGCTGAGGAGACTTCAGATGCTTGGATGTATTTTTCCGTTGGTCGTTCTACCTGCCCAGAAATAATTAGCGGTGTCCGAGCTTCATCAACTAAAATTGAGTCTACTTCGTCAATCACACAGTAATTAAATGGGCGTTGAACTACGTCTCCCATCGCTGTCGCCATATTATCCCGCAGGTAGTCAAAACCGACTTCACTGTTGGTAACGTAAGTGAGATCACAGTCATAGTTCTTTTTACGTTCCGGTGGTCCCATACCCTGCTGAATTAGTCCCACACTCAACCCCAGAAAACGATGTACCTGTCCCATCCACTCGGCATCTCGACGAGCTAGGTAATCGTTCACTGTCACAATATGAACACCTTTACCAGTCAAGGCATTCAAATAACCGGGTAAGGTAGCCACGAGGGTTTTACCTTCACCTGTTTTCATCTCCGCAATTTGTCCAGTGTGCAGGATAATGCCACCTAACATCTGAACATCAAAGTGTCGCAGTCCTAACACTCGCCGTCCGGCTTCCCGCACTACGGCAAATGCTTCTGGCAAAATGTCGTCTAAGGTTTCGCCTTTGGCGAGTCTTTGTTTAAATTCAGTGGTTTTAGCGGTTAGGGCTTCATCCGAAAGCTGCTTGATCTCGTCTTCTAGGAGGTTAACATCCGTAACAGAAGGTTGGTATTTTTTCAGCTTCCGAGCATTTGGATCGCCCAGCAAGGTTTTCAGCATGGTAGGTTATTGAGCTATTGAGAAGGAATATGGGAATTATCAGGTGAGGCAGTAAATCGTGCTTGAAACTACCCAACCGTCTTTCGGAAAGCTTTTAATGGGTTTTAAATAAGAATAAACTCATGCGCCAACAGCAATCCGAGCCAGTCAGTCTCCTAAATGATTTTTTTTAACTGATAGCTGATATTTAGACTATCTTCATCTTATCATTTAGACCCCAATCCTAGGAGTGGGGGTATTCATTGCGAATTCTCCCACTCTGGCGTCAGGCTGCGGAAATTATAGTCGCCAGCGCCAGGATGACAGGTGACACAAGAGGTAAGTTGGACAGGGCGGGGTAGTTTGACGCGCGGATGCAAGATTTTAAAATAACGAGAGTCGTTAACGTGATAAGGTTTTTGTTCGTCAGTGAGTACGGAGCGGGAAAAGGTAAGTAAATATTTCCACACTAGTATGCGCGGCGGATCGATTAAAGGAGTGAGTTGGGCACCATAATGTTGTGGGTCTTGTAACAAATCTTTCCAGGTTTCACTGGGTAGTACAGATGGTGGTACGGCAATGTGACAGGTGGCACAGTTTTCTAAGTAAAGTTGTTGCCCTAATTGGTGCCGTGCCGGGACAACATCGACAGTGCCAATCGATGAAGTGGGGGTTGCGCCTTGGGCATTGGTTGCTAAGGCTAGCAGCCATCCCATCGCTAAACTCCAAACTAAGATTAATAATAATAAACCCATAGGCGATCGCCGTCCGACGCGGCGAGATTTACGCTTCATCAAATTTGACATACATCTCACACTCACATAACAGGTCCCTTCAGCTATTACTGTATGTTTAGTTGATGAGGATCACAATCACATTTGTGTTAAGGAATGGAAATTGATCGCAATAACCGTTCAACAATCGTTTTTGCTTTACGTCCGCCGGAGGGTATGAGGCGATGGCAGAGGACATGAGGCGCGAGAAACTTGATATCATCGGGGATAGCATAATCGCGACCTTCTAGAAAAGCTAGGGCTTGCGTTGCTTTTTGTAAGGCGATCGTGGCGCGAGGGCTGACGCCGAGAGTAATTTCTTCATCTTCTCGGGTTGCCCGTACCAAGTTGAGGATGTATTTTTGTAAGGAAGTTTCTACTTTAACTTGCTGGCAACAAAAGCGTAATTTCTCTACTTCTTCCAAGGTAATGCAAGGCTGCAAATCTGCTAGATGAACTTGATTTTGAAAGCGTTGCAGCATTTGGAGTTCTTCTAACTCACTCGGATAACCCAAGCTCAGGGATAGCATAAACCGATCCATTTGGGCTTCTGGCAGAGGAAAAGTGCCTTGATACTCAATGGGATTTTGGGTCGCAATCACAAAGAAGGGTGTAGGTACAGGACGGGAAACACCATCGACTGTGACTTGTTCTTCTGCCATAACTTCTAGCAAGGCTGACTGAGTTCGGGGTGTCGCCCGGTTGATTTCGTCAGCTAGCAGCACGTTGGCAAATACTGGTCCAGAAAGATATTCAAATCCGCCATTTTTCGGATTCCAGATATTGGTACCAGTGATATCTGTTGGCAGCAAATCGGGGGTACATTGTAATCTTTGAAACTTGCCAGCGATAGAACGGGCTAAGGATTTGGCCAGTAAAGTCTTGCCAACGCCAGGGACATCTTCAAGTAAAGCATGACCACCGGCGAGGAGGGCAACGATTACCAAACGAATTGACTCGGCTTTTCCAACGATTGTCAGACCGAGGTTTTCTGTTAAAGCGTCAATTTTTTGTCTCATGTTCATAATTCAGCACTTCTCTCGCTGTCATGCTGTCAAGTTGAATTTGGGCTTTCAAGGCGTCGAGATCCGGAAATTTTTGTTCTGGTCGTAAAAAATGTTTTAGCTGTACTGTCAGTGTTTTACCGTACAAATCTCCAGACCAATCGAGTAAGTGTACTTCAATAGTTGGCTGTGTACCATTGACCGTAGGGCGATTGCCGATATTCATCACGCCAAGCAAAGTAGATGCAGTTGTTTGGTTGTCTGTATCAATTGTTTGTTTTTCTATAAAGACGTATACAGCATAGACGCCTTGGCGAGGTAAAAACTTTTCTGTTGGTAGTTGCAGGTTGGCTGTGGGAAAACCAATGGTTCTACCAAGTTGTTTACCTTCAACGACCGTACCGCGCAATTGGTAAGGGCGTCCTAAGAGGTGGTTTGCTTGTGATATATTGCCGCTTTCTAAGTTCTGGCGAATGGCAGAACTACTGATCCTCAGATGTGTGCCATCCGAAGTATCCTCGGTACAGATTTCTAATGGGACTATTGTTACGGGGATATTGTACTGGGCGGCGATGAGTTGCAAGTCGCCCGCTGTGCCACTACGATGACGCCCAAAACGGAAATCTTGCCCAACACTAATAGACTGTACGTGTAGTTGCTGCACTAAAATTTGCCAGACAAACTCCTGGGGAGTTAAAGCTGCTAATTCGCGGTCAAAGGGTAGGAGTACTAGCTGTTGTACTCCGAGAGATCGCAATTGAGAGACTTTTTCCTCCAGAGGAGTTAACAAAGCCCGAGGTTGTCCTGTAAAAAACTCTTGCGGATGAGGATTAAAGGTGACAACGGTGCTGTGGTTAGGCGAAGTACTTTGTTGATGCAAGATTGGTTGAATCACTCGTTGATGCCCACGATGTAGACCATCAAAGTTGCCGAGAGCAATAGCAGTCGGCGTTAGCGCTGTTACGGTTGAGTTAGTCACCCAGACAAAACACTCATTTTGAGATAGATTTAGCACATCGATTTAGGATTTGAGATTCATCACCAATCTACAGTTTAAAATCTAATTCAAGCAGAAACTATTCTGGCACTGATTGTTTCGGCGATTGGTTCGGCAGTTGGTACTTGTAGGACAAGTCCTTCTTTTGCCATAACCGCGCCCGGAAACTTCACGGCGGCTTGTTCACCGACACGATCTAGAAAATCATCGTCGTGCAGCGGATCGTGATGGAAGATCACTAAAGTCTTGACATTTGCCGCTTGAGCTAGTTTAATCGCTTCTTGCCAAGTAGAATGACCCCAGCCAATTTTTGGTGATTTGCTCGAGTAATATTCCTCATCAGTATAGGTACAGTCGTAAATTAAGATGTCGGCATTGCGGGCGAGACGGAGCAGATTTTCATCCACGCGATCGCTAAAATGTTCGGTGTCTGTAGTGTAAACAGCAGATCCACCTCGCCAGCTAACCCGGTATCCCAAGGCTTCTCCAGGATGGTTTAGAGGTGCGGTTTCCACGAACACATCATCAACCTTGATCGTCTGTCCCGCTTTAATATCATGGAATTGCAAATCGGCACCCATAATCTGTAGCGGTACAGGAAAATTTGGGTGTAGCATCTGATCGTTAAGACGTTGTTCTATAGTCGAACCATCAGGTGCGATCGCGCCATAAATATGAAAGTTATTTCCTCTGACAAATCCGGGAGTAAAAAAGGGAAACCCTTGAATGTGATCCCAGTGAGAGTGAGTGAAGAACATGTGTGCTTCTAAAGGCATTTCGGACAAGAGAGATTGTCCTAATACACGCAGTCCGGTACCACCATCGAAAATTAAGCGTTTTCCGCCCACTTTCATTTCAACGCAAGGGGTATTACCGCCATAGCGTACCGTGTGTGGTCCCGGACAGGGTATGCTACCTCGAGCTCCCCAAAATTGCACGGTAAATAGATTTTCTCTGCTAGACATGGGTATTGCTTGCCGTAGTGAGCGGACGATCTTTCCTCAAATTTCTTGACGTATTTGTCAAGTTTATGCCGGATAATAACAAATTGGTAAAAATCCGTTTGATCAGACAGCATAGCTCTTTTTTTTGGCAAATGCCGTGATGGAGATCATCATCTTGCTGTTAATTGAAGACAGTTAACAGGAATGGTGTGTAAATTACTTAAGGAAATTTAAATTCCCATTTTTGTAATTGATCCAAGCCAGCTCCATAAGTCAGGTTGTATTGTAATGGTGTAATAGTTATGTAATTTCCCCGAATAGCCTGCACGTCAGTAGGGATGTTCTGAGGCAGATTTAAGTCTAAGTTGGATTCTATCTCTTCTAATAATTCTCCAGCCAACCAATAATAATTTTTACCCCGTGGGTCGACACGTTTTTCAAAAACATCAATATAACGTCGCACACCCTGAGACGTAATCGCGACACCAGCAATTTCGGAGAGACTCACAGGCGGAATATTGACATTCAATAGCATCGAATGCGGTAATGGTTTTTGTGCCAGTTGAGCTACAAGAGTTTTGGCAAAAGTTGCACCAGGTTCAAAATCCTGAGATGTGAAACTAGCTAGACTCAGCGCCACGCTAGGAATACCCTCAAGTACCCCTTCCATTGCTGCTGAAACAGTTCCAGAATAAAGAACGTCATTGCCTAAATTTGCACCTTGATTAATGCCCGAGAGCACCAAATCTGGTCGTGAATCAAGTATTGCCCATAGTGCTAATTTAACACAGTCTGAAGGCGTACCTGAACAAGCCCAAGCTTTTACTGTCGGTAGAAACACTGATTCCACCACATCCGCGCGAATCGGTTGGTGCAAAGTTAATCCATGTCCAGTCGCGGAACGCTCACGATCCGGACAAACCACGGTGACATCATGACCAGCAGCGGCGAGGCTATTGGCTAAGCTACGGATACCTAGGGCAAGAATACCGTCATCATTGCAAACTAGTAATTTCATTTGCGCTCAATAAACAATTATATCAACTCAAAAGTCAAGTTAACACGCCCTTCTACCTGTTTGCTCTGAAACTGAGATTTTGGGGACGGAGTTACAACTGTAGAAGTGTGAGTAGATCGATGGCATATTAGTTATTAGTCCTTAGCTTATGGCTAATGATTGTTGACTGTAGACTATTGACTAAATAAAATGACGAATCAGCCTAGCAATTTAGAGGCGCAACTGGAAGCACTGCAACTGTCCGGGAATAAAGCGATCAAAGAAGCCGATACCCTAGAAAAAATCGAGGAACTGCGAGTCAGCTACCTCGGTAAGAAGGGAGAACTGAGTGCATTGTTACGGAGTATGGGGCAGCTAAGTGCTGAGGAACGACCGAAAATTGGGATGATCGCCAATACCGTCAAAGAAGCCCTGCAAACCAGTCTGGATCAGCAACGTACCACCCTGCAAGCCGCACAAATTCAAGCTCAGTTAGAGGCGGAAACTCTGGATATCACAATGCCAGGAATCTATCAGCCTCAAGGTCGGGTGCATCCGATTAACAACATCATTGACACTGTCCTCGATATCTTTGTCGGCTTGGGCTATACGGTGGCGGAAGGACCAGAGATGGAAACAGATTATTACAACTTCCAAGCTCTAAATACACCACCTGACCATCCAGCACGGGATATGCAGGATACTTTCTACCTCCCAGACGGAAACCTACTGCGGACTCACACCTCCTCGGTGCAAATTCGCTACATGGAAGCCGACGAACCACCAATTCGGATTGTCGCCCCAGGACGCTGCTATCGCCGCGATACTGTTGATGCGACCCACGCGGCGGTGTTTAATCAAATCGAAATTTTGGCGATTGATGAAGGGCTGACATTTACAGACCTTAAAGGCACAATCAAGGTATTTTTGCAACAGATGTTTGGAGATTTACCAATTCGTTTCCGCGCTAGTTATTTTCCTTTCACAGAACCATCCGCCGAAGTTGATTTACAGTGGCAAGGTCGCTGGCTAGAGGTGATGGGTTGTGGAATGGTCGATCCTAATGTCTTGAGTGCCGTAGGCTACGACCCAGAAGTTTATTCTGGATTCGCCGCCGGATTTGGCGCGGAACGCTTCGCAATGGTATTACACCAAATCGACGATATTCGCCGATTGTATGCTAGCGATTTGAGGTTTTTGCAACAATTCTAAATATTGTAGAGATGCCCAACCCAATTTGTGTGTCTCTACACTCAGCTATACCGAAGTTGAAACAAGGAGCGACTTTTTTCCAGTTCCAGTCAGGGAAATTCCCCAATTTATGTAAAAAACTAAAAATAGTGGTGTGACTAGATCCCGTTTTGATTACGCTTGGTCAGACAGTACCACCTATGAGTCGATGCCGTATTCTTCTTGACAAAAGAAGTAACAAGCTTTAGCATCTAATAAGGTGTTAATTAAATGCTGTATGTAATGATTAATCTTGAAAACATTCACTCGCTGACTGACTTTAAGCGCAATGCCAAAGACTACGTAGAACAGCTAAAGGATACAAAGAACCCATTAGTACTTACCATCAATGGGGAAGCTGCTCTGGTGGTGCATGAAGCTCATGTCTTTCAAGAGATGATGAATCGTCATCGGCTTATAGAGCAAGAGCTTCACAACCTTAAACTCGAAATTTTACGCGATGAAATTAATATTGGCGTAGAGCAGATCGAGAAGGGTGAGTTCACCACATATACTACTGAGTCTCTACCTACTCTTGCCAAACAAATTAAGGACAGAGCACGTCACAAAAAATCGATTAAAGATAGTACCAAATGAGCCGTTTTCAGCTTTCTGCTCAGGCAGAGCTAGATTTGGAAGATATCTGGGCTTACATTGCGCGAGATAATGAGCAAGCAGCCGATGCTCTGATTGATGAAATTATCGAAAGGTTTCCAAAGCTCGCGAATTTCCCAGAGATGGGAAAAACCAGGAATGAATTATTAGAAGGGCTTAGAAGCTTTCCTGTAAAACGGTACGTAATCTTTTACCGCAGAATAAATCAAGGCATAGAAATATTCAGAATCCTGAATCAGGCAAGAAACATTGAAAGTGAGTTTTAAGCTGCTATGAGTTCTGTATTATTTACAATTATCACAATGCCCGCAGGGCGATACTGCTTCTTGACTAAAGCCAAAGGCAGTTAATAAAAATTGCCAGCGACATTGCGAGGTGATGAGATACTGATTCATTTGTTTAGCGGCGTGCAATTGGGTAAGAGGCTGAGAAG
>Ga0209512_1004149_pt1 | contig 12916 bp, 6 predicted proteins | sample frozenSSSSmetaG_FD_184142 | JGI IMG/M metagenome (GOLD analysis project Ga0209512, IMG submission 184142) | Glacier valley bacterial and archeal communities from Borup Fiord, Nunavut, Canada, to study Microbial Dark Matter (Phase II) -... | ecosystem: Environmental > Aquatic > Freshwater > Ice >... | reverse complement strand
CGTACTGGACTGGAATTTTACCGAACCAAAAATAGAATGGTTTAAAGGAGGTAAACTAAACATTACCGAAAATTGTATTGACCGCCACCTGGCCACCCTGGCAGATAAACCAGCTATTATCTGGGAGCCCAATAACCCTGAAGAAAGAGTAAGGGTAGTAACTTATGCACGCCTGCACAAAAGGGTTTGCCAGTTTTCGCAGGTATTAAAAAACAATGGTGTAAAAAAAGGCGACCGTGTTTGTATCTATATGGGCATGGTGCCGGAGATTGCGTATGCAGTGCTGGGTTGTGCAAGAATTGGTGCCATACACAGTGTGATCTTTGGTGGCTTTAGTGCACAAAGTATTGCAGACAGGTTGTATGATGCACAGGCCGAATTTATTGTAACCTGCGATGGCGCTTATCGTGGAGGAAAAGACATTCCATTAAAAAGTATTATTGATGATGCGTTGATTGGAAACAGTACCATCAGAAAAGTAATAGTGTATACCAGGACAAGAACACCTGTTTCAATGATTAAAGGAAGAGATGTTTGGTGGGAAGATGAGATGGAATATGCTGAATCGCAAATTGAAAAGGATGGTGTGGTTTCTTTTCCGGCGGAAGAGATGGATGCTGAGGATCCGCTATTTATATTGTATACTTCCGGCAGCACAGGTAAACCAAAAGGTGTGGTGCACACCACAGGGGGTTACATGGTTTGGACCGGTTATACTTTTGTGAATGTGTTTCAATACAAACCCGGCGATGTACATTTTTGTACCGCAGATATTGGCTGGATAACCGGGCATAGCTATATCGTTTATGGCCCATTAAGTGCAGGGGGCACCTCGCTGATGTTTGAAGGTATCCCTACCTGGCCTGATGCAGGCCGCTTTTGGGATATTGTTGAAAAGCATAAAGTAAACATCCTTTATACAGCTCCTACTGCTATCCGAAGTTTAATGAGTTTCGGCCTCGGTCCATTGAAAGGAAAAGACCTGTCTTCTTTAAAAATACTCGGAACTGTAGGGGAACCAATCAATGAAGAAGCATGGCATTGGTACGATGAAAATATTGGTAAAAAGAAATGCCCGATTGTAGATACCTGGTGGCAAACCGAAACGGGAGGAACGCTGATATCTAATATGGCTGGTATTACTCCTTCCAAAGTAAGTTGGGCAACGCTTCCAATGCCCGGCGTGCAGCCAATACTGGTAGATGAAAATGGAAAAGAAGTAACAGAAAAAGATGAGCATGGATTATTAAAGGGCAACCTCTGCATCAAAGCGCCATGGCCCGGCATTTTACGAACCACCTACGGCGATCACGAACGTTGCCGTATAAATTATTTTGCTACTTACCCCAATTTATATTTTACGGGAGATGGTGCATTAAAAGATGATAATGGATTTTATCGCATCACCGGCAGGGTGGATGATGTGTTAAACATCAGTGGTCATCGTATTGGAACTGCAGAAGTGGAGAATGCCATTAATATGCATGCAGGGGTTGTAGAAAGTGCAGTGGTAGGTTACACACATGATATTAAAGGGCAGGGTATTTATGCATATGTTATTTACAACGGCCATCATGGAGATGAAAATCTCCGGCGCCAGGATATCAGCCTTACCGTTTCAAAAATTATTGGCCCCATTGCAAAACCTGATAAAATTCAATTTGTAACCGGCCTGCCCAAAACCAGGAGCGGTAAAATTATGCGGCGTATTTTAAGAAAGATCGCTGAAGGAGAAACTGCCAACCTTGGTGATACAAGTGCCTTGCTTGATGCTGGTGTAGTGGAGGAAATTTTGAAAGGGAAGGTGTAATAACAAATAAAAAAAATTTTGCTGCTTATATTGAAGTTGACACTGCATTAATGAGCAAAGAGGTGAAAGAAATCTTAACAGGTAAGAAGTAGTTAAACTTGCTAAATTATTTGGTGCATCTGAAGAGGAATTAATTTCTTTTGGCTTTGTGACAAAGTAATTGAAGCAGTTAGCGATGACCAATTCGCCACGCAAGGAATCAGGAAAGCATTAACTAAAAATCAAGAATTAATTTAGATGCGAATCATACATAAAATAGACGATTTTTTATTTATAATTTTCCCTAAAATAAAAATGGGGGGGGTAATTTACTTATAATCAGCGAGTTAGAAAACTACTATAGGTACGGCCCTTTCAAACCAATAGTTACAATAGACAATGAATGGGTAACAATACAAATTGATACTCCAACAATAATCTCTCAGGAAGCAGACTACAGAAAAACAGTAGCCCTTTGCGAAAAAGGAAAGTACACAGAAGCCAAACCAATTCTCAAAAATTTAATTGACAAGAACCCTGCTAATTCGGAGTACCACCGAATTATGGGGCAAATACTTTCTGATGAAGGAGATCAGGAAGAAGCGATTAATTGTTTAATTGATTCACTTCGTTGGGATTCCAAAAATGGCTGGGCCTTATTAATGATGGGAAACATTTTTGCGAAATTCAAAAATGATGTTCCCACTGCTATGAAGTATTATGACCAGGCTTTAATTGCCAATCCTAACGATAATATCACTATAAACAACATTGGCGCAAACCTGATGCAGCAAGGTAAACTGGAAGAAGCAAAAAAATATTTTTGGGAAGCGATTAAAATTAATGATCAATATCCAAATACACATTTTGCATTAGGCATGGTTGCAGACATGGAGAATGATTTACATGCTGCTTTTTTCAGCACTATACAAGCAATTAAACTCAATAAAAACAAAGATGTACTTTATCAAAATTCTGTAAGACAGGCGTTTGATATTTCAAAGAAAATTATTGAAACGGGAGAAGGCAAAAAAATATTCAGGAAATACAGGCACAAACTGGAATTTGAAGGCGGCAAAGAAATAGATATTATTGAGGACACAGAAATTCCCACTGCCGCCAAAATAGAATTTGCAGAAAATTATGACAGGCCAAAACATATTGTAAAATACAAGCCAAACTATCCGGCAGTAGAGCATTTGATAATGCATGAATTGGTTCACTTGGATTTTGTAATTGAAGCAAGGAAAGGAGAATTAAACCAGCTCTTTATTGCTACCCAGGAACATAAATCTGAATTTATAAAAGGACTTGAACCCACCATTAAGAAATTTAATAAAATGGAGATTTCCGAAAATTCAATTGCCAGTTACTGCTCAAGCCTTTTTGATGGAATGAACAGGCAAATTTTTAATACTCCAGTTGATTTATTTATTGAGAATTTCCTTTTTAATGAATATGCTGAATTAAGGCCTTATCAGTTTCTTTCTTTGTATGCCTTGGTTCAGGAAGGATTAAAAGCAGTGACTGATAAAAAAATAGTTGACCTGTCACCAAAAGAAATTCTTTCTAAGAGTAAAGTATACAATGTGGTTAATGCCATTCAATTCAAAGAATTGTTTGGCATTGACTTTATAAAAGATTTCCAAACCTCACCAACTGAATTAAAACATGCAACCGGATTTTATGATGAGTATTTGCAATACAGGGATGATAAAGAACCTGCCGAAGAGTATGAAATGGTTTTACATTGGGCAGAAGATTTAAACCTTGATAAAAACTTTGAACTGGTTAACGAAGTTGAGTACAGAACTAAAAGAACTGATATAGACAATCTTCTTACTTCAATTGAAAAAGATCCGTACGACCTTGAATCCAAAGATCCTTATAAAGACAGGGAAATGGACAAGTTTCAAAAGTCGCAGGAAAAGATTGGGACTAACATGGCTGTTGTCATGTTTATGATAGATGCTATACAGTTCTTTGAAAAAAAGTCAAAAGAAGAAACTAAACAGATTGCTTTTGAAATAGCAATGCAGGGAACCCAGGGTTACAGGCCAGATAAGAAAGACTACACAATTGGGTCTATACCAGACAGACAGTTTTCAGGTTATCACATTTTGGCTTACTACTATGTGAGCTGGATGCTAGCAATGCCGGAACAGGTAGATAAACTGGGATTGGATTATCGGAAGGAATATGAATTAGCAAACCAAATGAAAACACAAAAATAAGGATACTAAACTTTAAAGAAAAAGCTAATCGTTAGGTGTTGCTTTTATAACGGAATCAAATTATAAAAATTGAAAATGGCTTTCAACGAAAACACAAGAGTAAAAATTCCGGCAATACTACATCTCTGCAGGCTGGGATTTAGCTACCTGTCTTTAAAAAAAGCTAAAAAAGAAGAAAGCACCAACATCTTTACTGATATTTTTTGGGATAGCCTTAAAAATATCAATGCGGATATTGAGGAAAACGACATAAAGAAAACCTTTGAAAATGTTTCGCTTGTTTTAGACAATGAAGATTTAGGCAAGGCTTTTTACAATATGCTAACCGCAACATCTGGCATTAAACTGATAGACTTTAAAAACTTTGGCAACAACTCTTTTCATGTAGTAACAGAGCTGACGTATAAAAATGGCGATGATGAATTTCGTCCGGATATTACACTATTGATTAACGGGATGCCGCTGGCTTTTGTGGAAGTAAAAAAACCAAACAACCAGGAAGGTGTGCTGGCTGAAAGAGATAGAATCAGTATGCGTTTTAAAAACAAAAAATTTCAGAAGTTTATCAATATCTCTCAGTTGCTGGTGTTCTCTAATAATATGGAATACGATGCAGAATCTATCGAACCAATTCAGGGAGCTTTCTATTCCACAACATCTTATTCCCATACAAATTTTAACTGCTTTAGAGAAGAAGAAAAATTTGATATAACAACCCTATTGTTACCGGAAGACAATGAACTGGAAAATGCTGTTTTAAAAGATAATAACCTTTCTTCCATTAAGCATTCACCGGAGTTTATTACCAACAAGGAAGTTGATACACCTACGAACCGGATACTAACCTCTCTATTCAGCAAAGACAGGCTGGCAATGGTGTTGAAGTATTGTATGGCTTATGTAAAAACAAGCAAAGGGCTTGAGAAACATATCATGCGGTATCCTCAGTTGTTTGCTACAAAAGCAATTGAAAGAACAATTGAAAGCGGTATCAAAAAAGGAATTATCTGGCATACGCAGGGCAGCGGAAAAACCGCACTGGCATTTTACAATGTAGCCTGCCTCACGGATTATTTTCAACAAAAAGACATTGTACCCAAGTTCTATTTTATAGTAGATCGTATAGACCTAATGATACAGGCAAGCCGGGAATTTACCAGCCGTGGTTTAATTGTGCATACTGTAAATTCAAAAGAAGAACTGGTGAGGGATTTTAGTTTGAGAAAAGCCATCCACAATTTAACTGGGCAAAGAGAAATTACCGTTGTTAATATTCAAAAGTTTAAAGATGATACGGATGTATTAAAGGCAAGTGAATACGATATTAATAGTCAACGAATTTATTTTTTGGATGAGGTACACCGCAGCTACAGCCCCACCGGAAGTTTTTTGGCCAACCTTTTTAACTCCGATAGAAATGCGATCCTGATTGGGTTAACCGGCACTCCGCTGATCAGCACCGACAGACGAAGCAGGGATACTTTCGGTGATTACATCCATAAGTATTACTACAATGCTTCTATTGCTGATGGCTACACGTTGAAGTTGATTAGAGAAGGTATTGAAACCAATTATAAAATTCAATTAGAGCAGGCATTAAAAGAGGTTGAGATTTTAAAAGGGGATGCAGATAAACGCATCATCTATGCCCATGAAAAGTTTGTGGAGCCAATGCTAGACTATATAGTAAAAGATTTTACAACCAGCAAAACCAAGTTTGGCGATAATACTATTGGTGCCATGGTAGTTTGCGATAGTTCAGAACAGGCTAAAAAGCTGTTTGAAATATTCGTACAAAAATATGGTACTTCAGAGGAAGCTACCGTAATTAAAATGCCCCTGAGCATGGCTGCCGAACCTGAAGTGGTGTATGGTAATTTTAAAAAGGAAAAGCAGAAAATATTAGTGGGCGCATTAATACTGCATGATGTTGGCACTAAAGACGACCGTAAGCAGGAAGTAGAAGATTTTAAAGATGGCAAAGTAGATTTTTTATTTGTATATAATATGCTACTCACCGGGTTTGATGCAAGCAGGCTTAAAAAATTGTACATCGGCAGGTTAATAAAAGACCATAATTTACTACAAACATTGACCAGGGTAAACCGACCTTATAAAAAATTCAGGTATGGTTTTGTGGTTGACTTTGCCGACATCCGCAAAGAGTTTGATGCTACCAACAAAGCGTATTTTGATGAGCTGCAATTAGAACTGGGTGATGAAATGCAAACTTATTCCAACCTGTTTAAATCGAGGGAAGAAATAGAAGCAGAAATAAGTGACATAAAAGAGAAACTGTTTCATTACGACTTACGCAATGCTGAATTATTTTCTCAGCAAATAAGCCAGATAGAAGACCGGGAGAAAGTGCTGGAAATAAAAAAGGCGTTGGAAAATGCAAAGAATTTATACAACCTCATTCGCTTATATGGCCATTTTGATTTGCTGGATAAAATTGATTTTAAAAAACTTAATCAACTCTATAACGAAACAGCCCGCCACCTTGAACTGCTAAACTTAAAAGAGTCAATCCAGAACAATGTAGATAGCACCAACCTGCTGAATGTGGCTTTGGAAAATGTGCTGTTTATGTTTACTAAAATATCGGAAGAAGAACTGCTGATAGCAGACCAGTTGAAAGATATGCTGCGTAAAACAAGGGAAGCTTTGGGTGGCAACTTCGACCAGAAAGACCCGGAGTTTATTTCGCTGTATGATGAATTAAAACGCCTGTTTAAGAAAAAGAACCTGGATGAAATTACACAGGAGGAGATGAAACATAACATTGCTTCCCTGCAACAAATATTTGATAAAGTAACAGAGCTTAACCGAAAGAATAACCTGCTGAAAGCAAAGTATGAAAGCGATGCGAAGTATGCCCGTACCCATAAACGGATAATGGAACAGGGAACAATGCCAAAAAGGGAAAGTGAAATATGCGACACTTTAATGGACATAAAAAAACAAGCCGATGAAAGGGTGCTGATCAATACAAAGCTGCTAAACAATGAAAGTTATTTTGAACAACTGATGATACAAATGGTGATCAAAGGTTTTGAAAAAACAACTATTGATTTAGAGCCGGATGCCGCTAAATATATTAATAACTGTATTGTAAAAGAATACATAAACGAATACCAGGGAACCCCATTATGGTAACACAGGATTTTACGGCTCAAACAAAAGAGCTGATTGATAACCTTAAAGGAGTTTGCACTTCTTACGGTTTAGGAAATGATGGTAATGAATTTAAAATTATTACCCAGGTATTTCTGTACAAGTTTATGAACGATAAGTTTGGCTACGAGGTAAAGCTAATTGACACAAAACTTAAACAGGCTGATAACTGGGAGCAGGTAATTGCCACATACACTGACAAGCAATACGACATGCTGTTGCTAAAAATGAATCCTGATAGCGCCAAACTAAAAAGGGAACATTTTCTATCGTACCTGCACAATAAGCAAAACCAGGAAGAGTTCGCCAAATTTTTTGATGATACCCTCCGTGATATTGCGATTTTTAACAACGATATATTTTCTGTAAAAACAGAAACGGGTTCTAAAATTACCTTGTTTGATGAACTAAGTAAATATGTTACCGACAAGAAGGATAATTTTTGCAGGGCCATCATTAACCAGTTGGTAAACTTTAGTTTTGAAAAAATATTTGAGCAGAAATTTGATTTCTTCTCTACCATTTTTGAATACCTAATTAAAGATTATAACAAAGATGGCGGCGGCAAATATGCAGAGTATTATACGCCACATGCAGTTTCAAAAATAATGGCGGCCATACTGGTAGATAAACCGGTAAGCAATGTAACCGGATACGATCCCTCAAGTGGTTCGGGCACACTACTGATGAACCTGGCACATGCCATTGGGGAAGACCGCTGTACCATTTATTCGCAGGATATATCGCAAAAGAGCAGCGGCATGTTGCGGCTGAATTTAATATTGAACAACCTGGTACATTCTATCCAAAACATTATACAGGGCAATACCATATTAGCGCCTTATCATAAAGACGGGGATAAGCTGATGACCTTTGATTATATCGTTAGCAACCCGCCGTTTAAACTAGACTTTAGCGACTATCATGCAGAGCTGGATGCCAAACAAAACAACGAACGATTTTTTGCAGGCATACCCAATATACCCAATAAGGATAAAGATAAAATGAGCATTTACTTGCTATTTATACAGCATATTATTTTTAGTTTATCGCCAAAAGGCAGAGCAGCTATTGTAGTACCCACCGGTTTTATAACCGCACAAAGTGGTATAGAAAGAAAGATAAGAGAGAAACTTGTAGAAGAAAAAATGCTACGTGGTGTGGTAAGTATGCCCAGCAATATTTTTGCCACTACCGGTACCAATGTGTCTATTTTATTTATAGACAAAGCCAATAAAAAAGGCGATATCGTTTTAATGGATGCCAGTAAATTAGGCACCACCGTAAAAGAAGGCAAGAACCAAAAAACATTGCTGTCGCATGAAGAAGAGGAATTGATTATTGACACATTTAATAAACACGAAGCCAAAGAAGATTTTACTGTAGTTGTAAGTTATGAGCAGATAAAAGAGAAAAATTATTCTTTTAGCGCCGGTCAATATTTTGAAGTGAAGATTGAATACACGGACATAACGCCAAAAGAATTTGATGCTAAGATGGATAGTTACAAGAAAAATTTGGATACGTTTTTCAAAGAATCAAAAGCATTGGAAACTGAAATTAAAAATCAGTTGGGAGAATTAATTTATGATTTATAATGATTCCAAATATAACATTGAATGGGATGTAAAGACTCTAAATCAACTTGGAAAATTTACAAGAGGCAAATCAAAACACAGACCTAGAAATGACAAGAAATTATTTGTTAATGGAAAGTACCCATTAATTCAAACTGGCGAGATTAGGGCTGCGAATTTATTTGTCCGAAATCATACCGACATGTATAATGATTTTGGATTGAAACAAAGTAAGCTTTGGCCTAAGAATACGTTATGCATTACAATAGCTGCAAATATCGCAGAAACAGCTTTACTTGGATATCCAATGTGCTTTCCTGATAGTGTTGTTGGATTTAATGCTTATCCAAATGAGTCATCTGAAATATTTATGCATTATGTATTCACTTACATAAAAAAGGCTATTCAAAATTCTGCATCCGGTAGCATTCAGGATAACATTAATGTTGAGTTCCTAACAACATTAAATTTTAGGGTTCCTAAAAAAGAATATCAGGATAAAATTGTTGCAATTCTTTCTTCTTTCGATTCCAAAATCGAACTCAACAACTGCATCAATGCCGAGTTAGAGGCTATGGCAAAAACGCTGTACGATTATTGGTTTGTGCAGTTTGATTTTCCTGATGCTAAAGGAAAACCTTATAAAACCAGCGGTGGTAAAATGGTTTGGAATGAGGAGTTGAAAAGGGAAGTGCCAGTGGGATGGGAAGTGAAATCGCTAAATGAAATTGCAGACTTAAAAGCTGGCGGAGATAAGCCAAAAATTTATTCAGAAATACAAACTGATACCAATCGAATTCCAATTTATTCGAATGGTATTACAAATGATGGTCTTTACGGCTTTACTAATGAAGCTAGAATACTAAAACCAAGTATAACGATTTCCGCAAGAGGTACTATTGGATATTGTGTATTGAGAAATAAGCCGTTTGTGCCAATTATTAGATTGATTGTCGTTGCACCCAATAAATCATACGAAGCCAATTTTTTATACGAGAGAATAAAAAGTTTGAAATTTGAAAATTCAGGTTCCGTTCAACAACAACTCACAGTTCCTCAAATTTCAGGTCTAAAATTTGTGATGCCTACTTCACAAATTCTAATGAAATATGATGCAATGATCTCGTCAGGGATGAATAAAATTGAAAGTAATAAAGAAGAAAACCAACAACTTTCCCAACTAAGAGACTGGCTGCTCCCCATGCTTATGAACGGACAGGTAACCGTGAAAGTTATGGAAGAAGAAAGTCTTTCAATGGTAGCAGAGCCGGTGGTGCCGTATGGAAAAAAGAAAGTGAATTAGATAATCACAGAAATCGGTAGTTCTGTAGCTATTTTCATTTCCGAAGGCGGGTTTATTTAAAAACCATGTTTTCAGCGCCAAAGAATCAGCCTATCCAATCGGGATAGGTTATGATAAAATTTTGATGGAAATTAATTAAAGATGGAATTAAGCCGGAAGTTTTATAAATTGTAAACGCCCCGCTTGTGGCGGAGCGTCGGCCCAAAGATGCTATCTATGGGGATGTACAGTCGCAAATCTATAAGTAATTTTTTAAAATACAAAGAATGGCTGAAAAAATTAACAGGGTAGTTGTATAAGTCGATGGCTTTAATCTTTATTTTGGAATGGTAGAAAGCGGCTTGAGCAATTGCAAATGGCTGGACATTAATAAATTGATTGCAGACAGCATTACATCAAACCAACAAGTTGTTGCTATAAAATATTTTACAAGCAGGGTTTCTAATAACCCACCTAAACAAAAAAGGCAAACACTTTACCTGGAAGCCCTGGAGACAACAGGTGTAAAAATCATTTACGGTTTGTATAAAGCAAAAGAAATTGAATGTAACAATTGCGGCCATGCCTGGCAAATTTCCAATGAAAAAATGACGGATGTAAATATTGCCACCCACATGCTTGCAGATGCGTTTACAGATATCTATGATACCGCTATCCTTATCTCAGGCGACAGTGATTTAGTGCCTCCAATTAAAGCAGTTCATCAACATTTTCCCGATAAGGCGATATCAGTTTTTTTTCCGCCCGAAAGACACAATAATACAGTTGCATTAGCAGCTAAAGGTTCTATGATTTTAGGAAGAAAAAAACTAACGAACAATCAATTTCCAAACGAAGTTGAAAAGGCAGATGGGTATAAATTAAAGAAGCCGAATGAATGGATATAATTTAGTTGATTCAGCCTTCATTAATATCACCCCGATAAGTTGATTCATTTATAAAACGTTTCCCAAACTATGAGATTGGCTGGCCCCCTATTCTTGAACGGGCAGTTAACGGTAAAAGATATGGAACCAGATAATCTTTCAATGGCAGCAGCGCAGGAGCTGGTGTATGAGAAAAAGAAAGAAGAAGCATCTAATAGCGGATGATTTTTTATTTTAAAAAATTCAAACAGCTTGGCATTTTAATACTGTAACACCACCACATAACCATCTATAAAAACAGCCTGCAAATATGCAGGCTGCTGATCAATTTTATCCTATAAATTCTAATATCCAAATATCTCCTCTAAACTCAGCTTTTTCACTTCCCCATATTTTTTCATTTCATCTTCACTTACTTTTTTTTCCGATGCCACCACGCAATAAGTATAAGGCTTGTTGGCAATATAACTGGTATGAAATTTCTTCAGTTCATCGTAACCAATTTTATCAACTACCTCGTATATTTTTTTACGAATATCATAGTCAAGGCCCTTCCGCTGTGCTGCCAGGTAATTATAGATAATGCCATCCTGTGTTATACGGTCGGTTTCAATATCCTTTTTTATACCCGTACGTGCAAACTTTATGTTTTCTACTACATTCGGTAAATCATTCAGCAACTCGTTCATTGCTACAATAGATTCATTAAATTTATCTGCCTGGCAACCTACATAAGCCAATGTATAAAAAGGATCTTCTTTTTTATCTGGTATAGCATAAAGGGCAAAAGTAGAATAAGCCAATGCCTTAGATTCCCTGATGGTTTGAAATACAAGTGCTCCCATACCGCTTCCAAAATAATTATTAAAAACATTCACTACAGGTTCATCAGCAGCATTGTAATTATTGGTGTTTCTTACCCAGCGAATTTCAGATTGCACCATATTATAGTCGGCAAATAGAACCTGGTTTTTATTTTGTACAGCACTAACAAATTTTGTTTTACTCGGTGCGGTTTTAAAGCTTGCCGGAATAACATGCAGTTGCTTTAATGCTGTTGTTACCGAAGGCAATAACTGGGAACCATAATAAATTATTTTATGTGAGTAACTGTTTAAGCTATGCAAAATAGCTGCCATTTCCGCAGCGGTCGAATTGTTTAATTCTTCATTACTAAGTGTGTAATTGAAAGGATTTTTATCACCATACCTTGCGTACGCCACAAGACCATTCATAATTGCCCCCTTGTTCAATTTAGCATCAGTTCTTGCTTTTAAATTACGTGCCTTCAAAGAAGTTAACACTGCTTCATCTGGCTTGCAATTTTTCAACAGATTTTCAAAAAGTGTTACTGCCTTTGTAAAATTCTCCTGCAATCCTTCAATATTTATTGTGGTAAATTCTGCTCCGGCACCAATGGAAAAACTACAGGCTATTTTATAAAATGCTTTGGTAATATCCTCCGCACTCATCTTATCAGTTCCTAAAAACTGCAGGTATTGAGAAGCAAGTCCTAATTTTTTGTTGTTCCAGGTACCCATATCAAACCGATATTGCAACCTGAAAATAGCATTGTCTTTATTTTGTACATACAACACCTCTGCAGGGCCTATTTTGCTTTTTAGTATATCTTTTTTGTAATCAAGAAACACTGGTGTTACTGCTGCTGCCGGCATATTATTAACGGCTTTTACAAATGCTGATTGAGCATCCCGATTGGTTTCAACAGGTGTAATAGCCGGCTTTTCTACTTTAATAATATTTTTGTCTTCGCCCTTGCGTTTAAAAATTATCAGGTAATTTTCCTGAAAATATTTATTGGCAAAATCAACAATATCTTTTTTACTAAGCTTAGATAACTGGTCGGTATATGCTACCTGGTCTTTCCAGTCAAGCTCAGAAGTAAATGCATCCATCAAATCACTTGCTCTTGAGCCATACGATTCAGTTGCAAGTATTTTATTTTTCTT
>Ga0209512_1004147_pt1 | contig 12918 bp, 9 predicted proteins | sample frozenSSSSmetaG_FD_184142 | JGI IMG/M metagenome (GOLD analysis project Ga0209512, IMG submission 184142) | Glacier valley bacterial and archeal communities from Borup Fiord, Nunavut, Canada, to study Microbial Dark Matter (Phase II) -... | ecosystem: Environmental > Aquatic > Freshwater > Ice >... | reverse complement strand
TGCACCTATTAGTAGGAAAATACCTACAATAGTAATAATATTTTCATTGTAATATGGTGCAAGAGAAAATACTGTGTAGTAATCTACATTACCGAACGATCATAATATAGCAAACATACCTATAGTAAGAAAACAATCTCCTACTCTATTTGTCAAAAAAGCAGACATAGAACTTTGATTAGCCGCTATCCTAGTAAATCAAAAACTAACTAATAAATACGAACATATACCTACACCTTCTCATCCTACAAACATCAGTAAGAAATTGTTCGCTGTTACTAGTATAATCATCATGAAAGTGAATAGACTTAAATAGCTGAAAAACCTTTGGTTATGCGGATCATGGCTCATATAACCTATAGAATAAACGTGTACTAAGGAAGACACGACTAATACGGGTATTAACATAGAAACTGTTAATGAATCAAAATTAAAGGCCCAGTTTACATTTAAAGATTCTATATCTATTCATCTAAATATGTGTATAGTTACAGGTATGTTATTTAGACCTACCTCAAAAAACAATAATATTGCCATTAATGTTGTTATTATTACACAGACACTTGTTATCATTTGTGACCCGTTGACTCCTATTTTTCTACCAAAAAAACCTGAAAATACTGATCCTAATATTGGTAACACTATTAAAGCTAAATACATTACTTATATTCTATTGCTATACTTCCTCTTAGTCTATAAAATGCTACTAATATACCTAAACCTATGGCAGATTCTGCTCCTGCTACAGCTATTATATATACAGAAAAAGTCTGCCCTAATATATCATCAAAGCTTAGTGAACTTACTAACATTAGTAACGTTATTGCAAGTAACATTATTTCTATTGCAATAAGCATTAAGATAATATTTTTTCTGTTTAAAACAAAACCTAAAATACCTATTAAAAATAATAGTAGCGAAAATCTCATTTTTTATTTAGACTAAATTATGTATATTGTATCATTATATCGAGAAAAATATAAAAAATACCTACAAATATAAATTATATATATGGGTGTTTAATTTAACTATAAGTTAAACTTGTTATGGTTTAATCCTAAAATTCGCTATTAAGAACCCCAGTAATACACAGATATGTATAAAAACAATCACACAACGTCCACAAAATGTCAATATAATATACCTGATTCAAGACCTAAATGGTGATTTTCTGTTAAGTGATAGGCTAGAAGTCGTCATAGACCTACCGCTAAAAAGGCTGTACCTATAATCACATGTAGTCCATGAAAACCTGTACCAAAATAAAAACAAGATGTATATGTTCCATCTGAAATTGTAAAAGATGATACTGTGTATTCTATCCCTTGAAAAGCTGTAAATATTATTGCTAATAGTACTGTGTAAACTAGTCCATATAAAGCTCCACTTCTATTTCCTTGTATTAACGAATGGTGTGCATATGTAACCGTTACACCAGATGACAGCAATATAACTGTATTTAATAAAGGCAATTCGAAAGGATTTATTGCTTCTATACCCATAGGAGGCCATTTAGCACCTAATTCAATTGTTGGAGATAATGCACTATGGAAAAAAGCTCAAAATATAGCTAGAAAAAACAAAGCTTCTGATATAATAAATAAACCTACTCCCATATTCAAACCTCGCTGTACTGCTAGTGTATGATTTCCTATGTAAGTACCCTCGGATATTACATCTCTAAATCACAATGACATACTAAAGATTAAACTTAATAAACTTGCCAAAAGTAAATACAGTCCAAAACCAAAACCCTGGAAACTTAGTACTGCACTGAATGGTAAGGCAAGCAAAGAAAAACTAGTATTAAATGGCCAAGGGCTAGGAGAAACAAGATGAAAAGGGTGAGCCTGAAACGTACTACGCGTAAGATTTGTCATGAACTTTTTTTTTCCTTTTGTTTAACATTAATATTTTTAGTGCCCATATTAAAAAGTAATATATTTACTTGCTTGATATATCTAAACGTGTTTTGAATAAAGACACTGTTCTAGGTAATAGGTATTTTGTAAACATGTATATTATAATTGTTAAAAGTAAAAAGTTAAACACTACTTGATTGACGAAAAAAAAGGGTATCAATTGAGGCATTTTGTTTTAATTTTCAATACTTTCTTTTACGCATTAATACTCCTTTAGAGCTTATATATGTTACTTGAAAAATTAATACTATCTTATAGGTGTTTTTATTAAACTGCTCACTATTTTTTGGATATTAAACATATTTATCCTATGTTATCATATAGTCAATATAAATATTTTACTAAACTTAAAGATTGTATAGATATTGGCATTGAGCTATGTAAAATTCCACATATCTCCGAACATTGCCCAAAAAATGTTCCTTCTCTATTTAGGTAAACAGATGATTGGTTCAGCCTTCCAGGATAGGCATCACATTTTATTCCAAGTGAAGGACAAGCATAAGAATGTATAACATCCGCACCTTGTACCACAAACCTTGTGTGAGTTAATTCTGGCATCATAACTCTATTATCAACTTCTAGCATTCTTAAATTACCTTTTTCTAAATCAGATTCTGGTATAATATACGAATCATACTCCACACATTCCTCGTCTTTGTTTACAAAATCTGGGTATTGATAACTTCAGTATCATTGGTGTCCTTCTCCATTTATTACTAAAGATGGATCAATTACTTCATCCATTAAATATAATAGCTTAAAAGATGGAAAGGCTATTAATATTAATATTAATGCAGGAGTAATAGTTCAAATTAATTCCACTAATGTTCCATGATTTATATATTTATTAGAAATTTTTGCCTTGTTGTAGTTTAGTATTATAGATACAATAATCCAGCTTACCGCAAATAAAATTGCGGCTAAGTAAAACATTATATTGTTATGAAGCTCTTCTAATCCTTCCATTTGAGGAGAAGCATTGTCCTGAAAGAATAATCCCCAAGGTTCGGGAGCATCACAAGAAATATTCTTAGATATAATGTAGTTCAGTGTATTAAAGGTTTCGTATTCTTTATTGTTAATTTTATTAAATTATTTATTCATTTATTTTTGCTAACTTATTTTTATGCTTTAATAAAACATTCGAATTATAAATATAATTTGGGTGCGTCTAATTAAACAAAAACAACTTAATAAAAATAAGTTATCGCTTAATTGGATAGGGGATGTTAGGAATAAATTTTATGAGCTCAAACTATAATTATGTATCGACAATAAGTCAGTTAAGCCTACAATCTCATTAGCGGATAAGATAAATAATGATATTAATAAAAGCATAAAAGATAGGTTGATGCTAAATAAGTTAGAAAGAGATGTGTTTACAAACACATAGGATTTTTCGTATTCAGTACTCTCAAAGTATATATTTTTTATTACATTCAAATAATATACAGCACCTATTACACTAGTCAATATAGCAATTACCACTAACACAGTTTTATGATTATCTAAAGCAGCAGTAAGAACCATCTGTTTACCAAAAAAACCAACTAGAGGAGGTAAACCTACAAATGAAAACATGCTAACTACTAAACATAACGCTAAGACAGGATTTATAGAAAAATAACCTTTTAATTGACTTATTAACTGTATAGGTGAATTATTTTTTTCGGATAATGTATTGTTATCTAGTACATTAGAAAAATACAGATATAAGCTAAATCCTATACCTATTATAACTAAAAAAGAATTAAGACTTGTGAATATATATTGTATAATATAAAATATAAATGCTTTCTCTGATTCAACTGAGTATGCAATTAAGGCTAGTAAAATAAAACCTACGTGGCTTATAGTACTATATGCCAAGAGTCTTTTAATTCTTATTTGTGTTAATCCCAAAAGTGTACCTATTATTAATGAAAAAAAACAACTTATGCTTAGGCTAGTTGTTCAAGAATATACTTGTATGGAGGAATATAATAGATTACTAGTATAATGTACTAAAGTTAATAGCAGTATTAAAACGCTTATTTTACCCATTATAGATATAAACGTTGTTACAACCGTGGGTACTCCATCATACACATCAGGAGATCATCAATGAAAAGGTGCAGCTGCTATTTTAAACAAAAAACCTACAGAAATCAACAACAAGCTATAGAATATATATGTATGAATATATCATTTAGAAAAAATAATATATTTTTCAGAGTCTGTGATTAAAGCATATATTCCGTCTAAATTAGTTAAGCCTGAATTGGCGTACATTAATACTATACCTAGTAATATAAAACAAGAAGATAATCCACCCAACAAAAAATATGTTAAAGCTGACCCAGTAGATGATTCAGAATTTCTGTGCATAGATGATATTATGTATAGACTAAAGCTTTGAAGTTCTATGCTTAGATATATAGATCCCTGATCTGCGGAAGTTAAAAGTAAAGTCGCACCAGTTATGACAAAAATTATAATAAGCGCATATTCTATTATAGTAAATTGTTCTGAGATTTTATTTATTATATTCGCATATTGCTTTAATTTGTTAAACAAGGTGTCAGTCATTGTTGTAGTGTCCCCCACATATTTTTTTCTAGGATAAAATGCTGTCAATAATAATATTAATCCACAAATTAATAAGATGAACATTTGAAAAGTATGAGTTATAGATGTTACACTAAACAAACCACCATACAAGGATATTCCTTTATCTAAATACGTCATATGGAAATTATTTAATGTAGCAATATACCCATAAAATACTATAGAGATTCCAATTCGGGAATATAGTACAGACGTATCTGGTCTTATTGTAAGACCATTAGAAAATAAAAGCATAAAAAGAAAAGTTAATATCATAAGTATATTTTAATTTAATTAATGAATATACTAATATTTTATATATTTAAATAAATAACGTACATGAAATATAAGTAAAAAAGCTATATAAGGTTAACTACTCTCGGTTAAAGTATAATTTTGTTTAGTTAGTTATAAATTATCCGGAAAAAAACATCATAAATATGTTTGATTTTTTCAAATTTCTACGGCTCACAAAAGTAAAAACCTTTTTTGGAAGTAATCACTTAAACATAACTACGCTGAGTAGTGCGGTTCTCCATAAGTCTATAAGGAACATTATAATAACGTTGTTACGGATTATACTTTTTTATTATTTAGTGCCTTTAAGTGTAATAAAAAAGTATAATCCTATATTTAAACAGAATTATAATCTACGCTATATATAACAGAATATAAATAATAATTTAAACCGTCAAATATTACAGCGGGGTATATACCTAATATTACAGTAAATATCACTAAAGTAAGAAGAATTACATATTCTCTTTTATTAATATCTGGTATATAATTGTGTCAATAATTTATAAAATAAGAACCAGCAAAAGCTATTCTGTTATACATAAATATAGTATACCCTGCAGAGAAAACAATGGATGAAGAGGCCAATATACCTGCAACGGGCAATCTTTCAAATACACCATATAAAGATAAAAATTCCCCTAAAAAATTTAAGGTTAGAGGTACTCCACAGTTACCTAGACATAATATAAAAAATAAAACACAAAATAATGGCATTGCTTGTGCAATACCTCTATAATACGTAATAAGCCTTGTAGAAGATCTGTCATATAAAACTCCTCCTGCACAAATAAATAGACCGGAGGAAACAAAACCATGAGCTAAACCTAAACTAATACCACCTTGTAAACCATGTAAGACATTACTGAAAACGCCTAAAAAATAGACAGCTGCATGAGACACGGAGGAGTATGCTATAAGTTCTTTTATATCTATAGTTCTAAGGGTACTTAAACTAGCATATCATATAGTTATGACTCCAACCAAAAATATTATATATGTGAAGTATAAAAATGCTTTAGGCAATATAGTTAATATCAATCTAAATATACCATATAAACTTAATTTTAAGACTATACCCGCTAAAATTATACTTCCAGATAAAGGAGATTCCACATGAGCTTTCAAAAGTCAACTGTTTAAATAAATAGTTGGGGTTTTAACGGCAAAGGCTATAAATATTCCAATGAATAAAAAAAGTTGTGTTATATGTATGAAATTACTTTTAAAAACCAAGTTAAAATCTGTAGAACCTATTAAGGATAGCATAGTAATTATGGAAAGTAACATGAATAAAGAACCTAATAAAGTATATAAAAAAAAATAAAAGCTGGCTCTTACTTTCTCATTTGAACCGAATACTCCTATCAGAATAAACAGTGGAGCTAAAATACTTTCAAAGAAGATGTAAAACATTAATATGTCTAGTACTAAAAAAACTATTATTAGAGATGTTTCTAAAAGCAATATTATCATTAAAAATATTCCTATTTTATCCTTTATAGATTTTCAGTTGGAAACAATCGATATAGGTATTATAATAGTGGTTAATAATACAAAGTATATAGATATACCATCTATTCCTAAGTATATGTCATAAGGGCCTATCTCGTACTGTTCTTGAACAAATTGAAATTGTTTACTGCTAAAGTCAAACAATATGAATATTATCAGGGATATGGCAAGATTTATTACTGTTACAAATAATGCAACTGATTTTAACAAGTTTGGTTTGTTTTCTATATTATAGGTAATCATAGAAGATATAATAAATATACCTATAATAGGGGTAAAAATAAGAGAGGACAACAACATAAATGTTATGTTTAAAATTAACTGCTTAAAAATAATAAAGCAAAACACATCTGCTTGCAAGAGGAAACTTTAGTTATAATTTTTTTTTAACTTAAAGTAAATAAAAATTAGTAGTTATTAAACCTAAACCCATAACTACACAAGGAATTAGTATTATGAAGGCTATAATTACAGGAAGTAATATAGTTCAACAATAAGACATTAATTGATCAAAACGAATTCTAGGAAAGGAAGCTCTAACTCATATAAAAATAAACACATATATACAAGTCTTAACTCCTAGCATTAAACTTGAAACCGTACCCGAAAGTATGACACTTAATAAACTTAAATCTGTTTCACTTGAAACAGATAGTACTTCTGAATATAAAACATTTAATGGTAGTATATTAAGGTATCCACCTAAAAACAGTATAGAGGTAAATATACATATTAATACGATACTAGCATATTCAGCTAAAAAGAAAAATACGAAAATAACGGCTGAGTGTTCAGTCATGAAACCTGAAACTAACTCTGACTCAGCTTCTGCTAAATCAAAAGGGGCCCTATTGGTTTCAGCTATACACCCTATAAAAAATATGATAAATATGGGTAATAGAGGTGAAATAAAAAAAACAGCTTTTTGAGCCTCTACGTTTATTGTTAAATTTAAGTTACCTGTAAGTAAAATAACTATTAGTATAGCAGAGCTTAGTATTAATTCATAACTTATTAATTGGGCTGTACTTCTAAGTGATCCCAAAAAAGCGTATTTAGAATTAGCGGATCATCCTGCTAATAAAATACCATATGTCGATAAAGACGAAACGGCTAACATATACAATATACCCAAACCTAAATCTGCTATAGTTAAACCAGGTCCATAGGGTATCACTGCATAACCCAAAAGTGCAAAATTTAGAGTTATTATAGGACCTAAAAAAAATAATATAAGATTGGCTTGTGTTGGAGCAACGTATTCTTTTAATAATAGTTTAAGTGCATCCGCAAATGCCTGTAGTAAACCATAATACCCTACTATATTAGGACCTAATCTACGTTGCATACTTGCCATTGTTTTTCTTTCAGCTACTGTAACAAAAGCTACTGTTAGTAAAGAAGGTACTACTACCAGCAATACCTCCACAATAGATATTAATGTTTCTATGTTTAACATCTTAATATATTTTTATTTCATTTTAACATTTATCATTAGAGAGCTACAAGTTTTTTAGTTATGAGTTGTTAATAATATAAATAAGTACTAAGATTTAGTACTTCAGTATTAATATAGAGGAGTGAGGAAGAATCGAACTTCGTCTTTTTGATTTGCAATCAAAAGGTAGAAACCATCTACTCTTACTCCTATTTATATATAATATATAAAGAAAAAAAAAGCTATATATTTTATATCTGTGATTATAGATAAATTAAGTTACATAGCTTTTTTTCTAAATTTTCTTTACAGGTAAAGCAAAACATTTGCTATATAAACAATATATATAAGGGCGAATTATAAAAGATAAAATGTAAAGTACAGGCGCAGAAAAACACACTTTAATAAACGGAACTAAAAACATAAAGATGTATATAAAGTTATATACAGATGCAATGTACTCTAAAGAGGACATATAAGCAATAATGTCTTCGCACAATTGTGAATAACCAACATTATCAGAGCTAGATGTAGGTATGCTAGACCCGCCACTCGTACCATGGCCACTCTAACCGCCAGTACCCCCTGGACCGTCCCCTGGGCCTTTTGAAAATTTGCTATCTAATGATCCTTCGTCGTCCCCAGAATCTCTGGATATTTTTGTACCCCTTGGCTCTTCGCCATCGTTATTCTTATATTGATCCGGTTCCTCCTCCTCCTCAGCCTCTGAGGAGGAGGATTCAGAACTTATTTCTCGATCCTCGAGGTCTGAATCATTTGCAGTCTGCGAACCTACTTGATTAAATCTTGGGTTTTCTGCCGTCGTCTCCACAGGTTCCCCTGTATCCTCGGCTTGTCCTTCCCTAATCCTATTAGTATGTGCTGGACCAAATCTATCAATAAATGCTCGTAACACGCTTCGAGCGTGTTCTTCTCTTTCTTCCATAATTCTATCCGCGGTTTCATAATCTGGATAATCCGATGCATTTCTAGGGTTGGATGAATCCGTACGAAAACTTATTTTCTGGGAAAAAGTATAAGTTATTATTTTTGTTGCTTGTATTATTAAAAAAAAACAATTAAAAAAAAGCTTAGTAATTATATGTATTAAAATTATTTTATGTTGTCGAAACACCAAAAATTTATGACTTACCTCTTAGTCGGCAACATAGAGTATTCTTACAAATAAATAATTGATAACTAAACTTAGTTTGTAACTATCTAAGTATAGTTCGGGCTATTATGATTCGAACATAACAGATCTTCAACCCAAATGAAGCGCCTAACCAACCTGGCTCTAACCCGTTGAGGCAGAGAATATCCGATTCGAACGGATGTGATCTTTACGATCAAATAAGTTTCAAGCTTACCGCTTTGAACCACTCAGCCAATTCTCTTTGTGTTAGCACGAGTGCTAACTTGCAAAAATAGTGTAGTTAAATTCTTAAATATAAAATAAAAAATAGTATTAACTAACCTAAATAAAAAATTACAAAATAAAGATGATATATTTTTTACTTCTTTTATTGAACATAAAAAATCTAAATATTTAAAATACAGATACAATTTAAAAGCAGGCTCACGTATCAAAGTAATTATTAATCTAAAATACATAAATATTTCTGGATTAATAGCAAGTATAGTAGAGGTAACTCCAAACAAGCAAATTAGTACATCGGAATTTTCTAAGATAAAATGTACAGTTCCAGAGCCTGAGGGACCGCCGTAATCTCCAGTACCTGAAGAACCTCCACCTGAAGAAGGACCTCCAGGTCCTCCTCCTGAACTCTGCTTAGAAAGAAGGATGGCTTTTTTAAGATCTGAGTTATCGCTATCTGAATCTGATATACTTTTAGGGCTAGGGGACTCCTTAGAAAGAAGGATGGCTTTTTTAATATCCGAGTTATCGCTGTCTGAATCTGGTATACTTTTAGAGTTAGGGGAATCTGGTAAGGGAATATCCTCGGGTCCTCCAAAAGCGTTAGGATTATCACGGAGTCAATTAAGTATAATCTCTTTCATTTCTTTATTAGTCCTGGTACTCATATAATATCCACTTAGGTATTCCTCAGTTAATTTAGTAGGTAATTTAAGATTTTTTTCTACCTTTAAGTTGAGTTCCTCTCTATCATAGTCACTACGTAAAGACATTGTTCTATCCTTTTCTGAACGTGGTTTTGTCCTATGTACAGATGAATAAGGAGAACGATTACCTATACCCGAGTTAGACACAGTAACAAACGACCCATCTTCCATACTGAGTTCACTACGTATATCCTCATTATTTCTAAGCTTTTCAAAAACTCTTTCCTTTTTTTCTCTATCATCCCGTGCCTGTCGTACCTGTGTGATACGTTCAGATGAAGCCGGGCTGCTTACACGGCTTGATACATTTCCCCCGTGTCAATTAGACGGTCCAGCATTTTCCTTCTTGTCATCTGATTCACTTATAGGTATATCTTTTCTTGAATTAAAGAGAGCCGTTTGTATCATTTGATCAAAAAGGCTATTATTAGAATCACCGCGGCTACTAACTGAATCATCACTAATAGCCCGTTTATTTTCACCCTCATATTCATCTACTTGAGTTTGTACTTGTTTACTTTTACCCGCTCTACGAGATGCTTGAGAGCTAGTATCATATATTTTATCATCTTCTTTTTTATCTTTATCTATTTCGTTTTTATATGTATTACAAAAAGTTCTTTTTTGTAGTTTAATTAAAATATTCCGTTTGTACTGTTGTGTGTTTAGATTTGTCATTGTTTTTATTATATAAATTTGGTTTAACTTCGGCAGTATATACACATATAAGCTTAGTGCATTAGTAAATACTAAATAGAAAAGGCAAATATTATAAAGGCTGGCACCTTTTATAATAATAATTCTGGTCCAATGACCCAAGAGTCAATAATTCTGGTCCAATGACCTAAGGGTCATTGGACTGGTTCTTCCAAGATTTGAACTCAGATAACATCCTTATCAAGAACGCACTTTACCAATTAAGTTAAAGAACCCGTTAGAATTCAAGAGCACTCAGATTCGAACTGAGGACAATAAGTTTGAAGCTTATTGTTTTACCGTTTAAACTATACTCTTTAAAATAAATTCGTAAAAACGAGTATTTATTCGGAAAAGAGATGATTTGAACATCTAGGTGTAATATACACAATATTTAGCAAATATCTCGCTTTACCTATAGCAACTTTTCCTTGTACGAGCTAGGCCGGCTTCGATCCGGCATCTTTTTCCTCGACAAGGAAACACTTTACCAATTAAGATTACTAACTCTATGGCTAGTCGAAATCGAATCGACACACTTCGTTTGGAAGACGAACAGTCTACCATTAACTTATAGCCATTTAAAGTTATACTTTTGTATAAATTGTTTAAAAAAGATTTTTTTCGACATAAGTTAATATTTGGATCCATTCTTATCCAAGAGTCGAACTTGGGTCAAAATATTAGAAGTATTTTGCTCTACCATTGAGCTAATAAGAAGTACCAGGGGAGAAATTCGAATTCTCATTTTTAATGCATGAAATTAATGTTCTAACCAGTTGAACCACCCTAGTTTTTACCCCTTTTTATAAAAAAGTATAACTTTATAAATTAAATTTAATCAGGATCATAATCACTCTCCTACTCGTCAGAGTCATCTACTACAGCTTGGGCTAAAGTACCTGCTAAAGGATCTTGTTGCATATTGTTTACTGCTTCTATTATAGCATTATTTGCTATATTTTTTACTTGATCAGATGAGAAACCTTTTTCGTTTAATTCGTCCTCGATATCTTGACAAAGTACATCTGCTTCTTTTAACTTTTATTGAGTAGTCATAGAGCTTCTACTCTTTATTGTACCTTATAGTCGATCAGTGAGATATTCAATTTACATTTTCTCTCTTTTATACTGCTTTTCTGCTATATGTAACATAAATTTTGTGTTTTTTATATTATCTCTAAGCCATTTGGATAAATATAAATTAGAGATTAGAGTCCTAATATAAACTAAAAACATAAAAACCTTTTTTGTAGTCGAACCAAAGTAAATATATATTTACTTAACCATTTAGACAATATTGCTTGTAATAAATCGCATATAATTATTAAATAATACGCTAATGTAGGAAGAAGAGGACTCGAACCTCCGATAGCACTATGCTATTAAGTTTACAGCTTAACCCGAAAACCAACAAACGGACCCTTCCTTAAGACCTGTAAGATTTGAACGTACATTATAGCGATTAAAAGCCGCATGTTTTACCTATTAAACTAAGGTCTCCTGTTGTGAGAATAACAAGGAATTAGACATACTATTTTTAATTTTTCTGTTTAATTGTAATTACAATAGACCCTACCATAGCTAATAATAATATTATTGAAGTTAAAATTAATCATATAGAATAACTTGTGTACATTATGTTACCTATACTCATTATATCCGAAACATCCACTATATTACCTTCTCAATTATCAGATGAAACTAAAAATACAGAGTCTGATATTATGTTATTTTTTATTTGCATATTAACTTCATTTATATCCGAACTAGTCTTAGGTAAAATGTTACTAAAAGGTATAAAAAAGGCCAAAATGGCTAGTATAGCTAAAGGTATGTTATTACTCGTGTCACTAATAAGTTCAGAAACTCTTATATTAATTAACATAAGTATGAATAAAAACAATATAGAAACAGCACCTACATAGACTAATAAGTAAGATAAACCTATAAATTTTATACCTATGATTATTAAATAACAAGATACACTTGAAAACAAAGAAATAAGGAACAAAACAGACACAACGGGATTTTTGGATATTATAATAAATATACCCGAAAATATAGATATAACGGATATTATATCTATAATATTTAAAGAATACCCATTGTATAAGTCAGGTATTACATGAATATAAGACATTAAAAGAATTTTTTTTAATCTTATATCTAAACTATAAAATAAGTATAAATTAGAGATAAAAAGCCAAATTTTTGGTTAATAAATACTACACCTTTTTTGGAATCGAACCAAAGTAAATATATATTTACTTAACCAAAAAGACGTTGTTGTTATTATTTATTATTTAAAGAAATAATAACAACAAATATAAATTATATATTTTATTTTAAGGATAATGCTTCCCGTGCAATTTC
>Ga0209512_1004146_pt1 | contig 12919 bp, 7 predicted proteins | sample frozenSSSSmetaG_FD_184142 | JGI IMG/M metagenome (GOLD analysis project Ga0209512, IMG submission 184142) | Glacier valley bacterial and archeal communities from Borup Fiord, Nunavut, Canada, to study Microbial Dark Matter (Phase II) -... | ecosystem: Environmental > Aquatic > Freshwater > Ice >... | reverse complement strand
TAAATTCCACCAATCCTGAGGATCGATGCCGCTGTCAGTAGAATCCTGCAACATGTCTCGCATGCGCCCAACTGTCTTTGGAGCTTCTTTATTGCGTAGCCAGGTTACAGTTTTGACAGCAGCATTTACCCGGCTGTTCACCACATTAGTAATGATTAATATCTCTAGCTCATTCTTGATTATATGCTTTTGAATTTCTTCGACTGTAATTGGATTAATTTTCCAGTTATATTGTTGAATTAATGAGTTATTAAAATCCGGTTCCTGAAATCTCAGAAATTCTAATGATCTAGGTAGCTTTTCCTCGTCGCAACAGATTTGAGATTGTTCTATATGCAGCAAAACGTTGTAGCGAAACTGCGTCATCTCATTCTGACTGCGCCCCCGTGAGAGACAAATTTGCACCTGCTGAATCTGGGGAAATTTATCTCGCAAGGCATAAAAGAATACTGGATCTAGAGCTAGTTCAGGTTCCTCAAATTGCGCTCGATTCACTTGTTGCTGAAGTTGGCTGCGTTCCATACTTGCATCTGCCTGACAAAACTGCACCCAGGTATGAAAAGCCGTCAGTAAAGGCAGACTTCGCACATCGCCCAGAAACAGAACGCCACCCTGCGCCACTCTTTGAATTGCTGCCGATAGCACCTGCATCAAATAATCTACACCCGGAAAATACTGCACTACTGAATTCAAAATCACAACATCAAACGATGTATTATTAATACCCTCAAAATCGCTTGCCATTCGGTGCAGTAGTTCAACTTGAGGTAAATTCACGCTATCTAATTGATTCTGAATCGACTCTAAAGAAACCTTTGAGAAGTCACATCCCAAATACTTTTGACAGTGAGGCGCAATCTGAAAAAGTAATAATCCAGTGCCACAGCCAATTTCCAGTACCCGTTTAGGTTTCAGAGCAAGAATTTGCCCGACGCGATCGCTCACCCACTCTTGCATTTCCTCCACGGGAATAGGTTCTCCAGTGTAGCTGCTGTTCCAGCCGATGATGTTGAATTTGGAAGTAGGCAGCGGGGACTGATAGGTTTGGTTGTAGAGGGTTTGCCAGTGTTGGAGTTGTTGAGTTTGCAGCGATTGTAAAATGGTTTGCTGATGCTGGTGATTGAGGCTGAAGTAAGCAATCAGACGCTCTCTAGAAGTGATCACAACCGCATCTCGGATGGCTGGATGGCGTTGCAGAGTCGCTTCGATTTCGCCCAATTCTACCCGAAAACCCCGAATTTTAACTTGGTTATCGACTCGCCCAAGAAACTCAATTGTGCCGTCAGGGCGATAACAGGCGCGATCGCCAGTTTTGTAAAAGCGAGTTGATTTTATTTGGGTTTTCGGCAGTTCCAAATTAATAAATCTCTCAGCCGTCAACTCCGGACGACGGAGATAGCCACGAGCTAATCCTTCACCACCAATATATAACTCGCCGGGGATGCCTACAGGAACAATCTTCAAGTTAGCATCTAAAATATACACCTGGGTATTCAAGATGGGACGACCAATCGTCAGTGGATTATTGCCGGGAAAGAGTTCGGCAACAGTCGCCCAGATAGTAGTTTCTGTCGGGCCATAGGCGTTGAAGAAATGACGATTGACTGCCCAACGCTCAACTACTTGACTAGAGCAGGCTTCTCCGCCTGTAATCAGCACGCTCAGGGCAGGTAATTCCGCAAATGGCAGCACAGCTAACACTGCTGGAGTTAGGAAGGCATGGGTAATCGCGTTGTCTTTTAAAAATTGTACCAGTAACATTCCTGGTAATTGGGCAGCTTTGGGTGGAATATATAGAGTGCCACCGGAGCCAAATGCCTGGGTAATCTCGAAAATGGATGCATCAAAACTTAGAGAACTGAATTGAAGAATGCGACTGTTGCGTGATAGGTGAAAGACATGCTGCTGCGCCTCAACGACATTACACAAACTGCGATGCGACACCAGAACTCCTTTAGGCGTACCCGTGGAACCGGAGGTATAGATGACATAGGCAAGATTCTCAGGAGTTAGAGAAACTACCTCTTTTCTTTCCTCTTTCACAGGTAATGGTTGATCTAGACAAAGTATCTTCGCAGGCGTTGCTGGCAAAGATTTAACTAACCAGGATTGGGTCAGCAGAATTGAAACCTGCGTGTCGGTCAACATAAAGTGGAGCCGATCGCTCGGATAATTGGGGTCAAGTGGCACATAGGCTCCCCCAGCTTTGAGAATTCCGAGAATACCTATTACCATATCGGCAGAGCGCTCGACACATAGCCCCACCAGAGAATCTGCTTGAACTCCCATCTGTCTCAATGTTTGCGCCAGACTCTCCGCTTGTTGGTTAAGTTCTTTGTAGGTGAGCGATCCCATATCTGACACAATGGCTAGAGCCTCTGGAGTATCATGCACCTGTGCCTCGAAGATTTGATGGAAACAACGAGCCGTACATTCTGTGTCGGTCAGGTTCCACTCAACAAAATGCTGATATTCTGCATCTGTGAGCAGAGGTAGGTCTGACAACCGAGCGTCAGGATTAGCGACAATGCCTGCTAGTAAGGTCTGGAAATGTCCGACTAGATGTTTAATTCTGCCTTTGTCGAACAAATCTGTACTGTAGGAAATAAAGCCACTCAAACCTTCTTGAGATTGCCATAGACTCTGTAGTCCGTGAGCCGGTTCCCACAGGTGAACCTCCAGATCAAACCGGGTGCTACCCACCTCCAATGGTGCAGGTTCAAGCATTAATCCCGGCAGTTTTAATGGCTGCATGGGGGCATTTTGGAGGGCAAAGGCAACTTGAAACAGAGGATTACGGTTGAGATCTCGCTCTGGATCTAATTCTTCTACCAACTTCTCAAACGGTAAGTCCTGATGTTTATATGCGTCCAAGGCAACATCTCGAACACGGGAAAGCAATTCGCGAAAGGTAGGATTACCAGATAAATCCGATCGCATCACCAAACTGTTGACAAAAAAGCCAATTAACCCTTCCAACTCACTTCGATGACGATTGGCAATGGGAGATCCAACTGCAATATCTTCCTGCCCTGTATAACGATAAAGCAAAGTTTGAAAAGCTGCTAGCAGGGTCATAAATAGCGATGTCCCTGATTGCTGGCTCAAGACTACCAACGCCTGGGTGAGTGTAGGGGAAATTTGCAGCGCCTCGGTTGCGCCCCGGTAGGTCTGAACGGCAGGACGGGGGCGATCGCTCTTTAGATTCAACACTGGTAAATCTCGTAATTGCCTGCGCCAGTACGTCAGTTGCTCCTCTAAAACTCCCTGTAGCCAGTTGCGCTGCCAGCAAGCAAAATCAGTGTATTGAATTGGTAATCTTGGTAATACGGGCGTTTGTTTTTCCACAAATGCTGTATAAAAACAAGCCAATTCTCGGATTAAAATTCCCAATGACCAACCATCGGCAACGATATGATGCATCGTCAGCAACAGAATCGACTCAGTTGAATCAAATTGTAGCAATGTCACTCGCAATAGCGGATCGGTCGTCAGATTAAATGGACGTTGTGCTTCAGCCGTGGCTAACTGTTGGCTGATATGATCGCGATCGCTTGTAGCAACGGAAAGCAAATTCACAACTGATAATTTAACTTTGACATCGGGTTCAATTACTTGAACTCTTTGCCCATCGACCGTCGTAAATGTGGTGCGAAGAGCAGCATGACGACGTACAATTTCCTGAAATGATCGCTCCAATGCATTTTGATTTAGTGTTCCTGTTAAGCGAATAGCAGCAGGCACATTATAGAAAGGGTTATCAGGTGTCAGTTGATACAAAAAATCCAATCGCTGCTGAGCAAAGGACAACGGAAATACCCTTCCTTGGGCAGTCGGTTGAATCATCGAATCTGGCTGAGTCGAAGGCTTTAGCAGGTATGAGACAAGTTCAGCTTTGCGGTCTCGCAATTCCTGTAGCAATTCGGTGGAAAGCGTTCCTTCGGGAGCACTGCAGCGTAAACGAATCTCATCTAAGGACGCATCTTGATCGCCTTCAACAAATATCTGCACATCCAGGCTTTTGAGATAGGAAACAAATTCTACAATTGTATTGTTCGTCATAGTTGTACTTCCTCCCGCCGCCCAAAAAGAGATTCTGGACGATTTATCAAACTGCTATCTGTAATCTTTTGTGCCAGTTCGGCGATCGTGGGGGTTTCAAACACGCTTCTGAGTGGTAATTCTACCTGAAACCGATCGCGAATGCGTGAGACAAGCTGAGTTGCTAGCAGGGAATGTCCTCCCAGTTCAAAGAAATTGTCGTGAATACCCATCTGTTTTCGTCCTAATAGTTGAGTCCAGAGTTCTTCTAAAGACGCTTCTAGAGAGGTTGTAGGTGCAACAGCCTTTCTTGTCTCCACAACGGTCTCTTGAGGAGATGGGAGTGCTTTGTGATCCACCTTACCATTGGCAGTTAGAGGCACTGAGTCCAACACCACAAATGCAGCAGGTAGCATATAGGTAGGTAATTTTGTTTTGACAAATGCTCGCAAATCACGCTCAGTTGGTATCGCTGATCTGGGTACGGTGTAGGCAATCAACTGGCGATCGCTTTCAATCTCACGTACAACTACCACTGCTGTTTGTACCATCGGATGTTGAGCAACAACCGCCTCAACCTCGCCCAACTCTACCCGAAACCCGCGAATCTTGATTTGAGAGTCTGTTCGTCCCAAAAACTCAAGATTGCCATTGGGACGGTAAAGGGCGCGATCGCCTGTTTTATAAAGTGTTGCGAACTCAGTACTAACAAACTTGGACGCTGTCAAATCTGGACGATTCAAATACCCTCGGGCAAGTCCATCTCCACCCAAATAAATTTCCCCATTAACGCCTGGTGGAACCGGATTCAAATTTGCATCCAATAAATAAACCTGAGTATTAGCGATCGCCTGACCAATACTCAGCGTCGTAGCATTCTCGCAAACGTCTTGTACCTCATACCAAGTAGAAAATGTCGTGTTTTCGGTGGGGCCATATACATGAATTAGATGTTGGGGTTTGCCCTGTTGCAGCACAGAGCGTACACGCTCAATATTCGCCATCTCACCACCAAATAGCAGATATTTGAGCGAGCGAAAGGCATCGGGAATATGACTGACCGTTTGGTTGAATAATGCCGTTGTCAAAAATAAGATACTAATTTGCTGCTGCTGCAATTCAGTCACAAAAGCCAGGGGTGAAAGCGTTATTTCCCGCTCAATTCCAGTTAATTGGGCACCATTCAGTAATGCGCCCCATACTTCAAAGGTTGCGGCATCAAAAGCGAGGTTTGCCACCTGGGCGACGCGATCGCCCGGTTCGATCTGCACATAGTTAGTTTCACACACCAGGCGATTTACTGCTCGGTGCGGCACCATGACTCCTTTAGGTGTTCCGGTTGAGCCAGAGGTATAAATTATGTAGGCAAGCGAATCGCCTGTCCCCGGCGTAGACAGGTTCTCATCCGATTCCTGGGCAATCTTGTCCCATTCCTGTTCTAGACAAATCACCGTTGTTGTATCAGTTTGAAGTGATGCCCAGTCTTGGTGAGTCAATACCACGGCAATTCCGGCATCCTCCAACACAAAGTGCAATCGTTCCGGCGGATAACCAGGATCAAGAGGAACGTAAGCACCACCCGCTTTGAGCACAGCTAGCATCGCCGCAACGGCTTCGGCACTTCGTTCCAGGCAAATTCCGACGGGTGTTTCCGCCCCAATTCCTAGTCTTTGCAAATATCGCGCTAGTTGATTACTACCTTGATTTAGCTCTTGGTATGTAAATTGTTGACTACCGAATTGAAGAGCGATCGCTGTAGGTCTTTGCCTAGAGATCGCTTCAAATCGTTGATGAATACCAGTATTTGCCGGATAACTGGATGAATTTCCATGCCAATGCTGTAACAACTCTTGTTGTTCTTCACTAGTTAATAATGGTAATGCCGAGATATGAGTATCTGGATTCGCCACAATACCCTCTAACAATGTCTGAAAATGATGTCGCAGAGATGCAATTGTTGCCGAGTCAAATAAGTCGGTATTGTAAACTATTACACCGCGTAACCCATCAGACTGCTGCCAACCTGTACCCCACAGATTTCTGAAGTTATCCGTGCATTTCCAGACATATAGCTCTAAGTCAAAGCGCGAAGTCTTTGTCTCAAACTGCACTGGACTAAGAACTAATCCCGGTAACACCAATTGCTCCATCGGCGTATTTTGCAGCGCAAACACAACCTGAAATAGAGGATTTTGACCGAGGCTACGAATAGGTTGCAGTTCCTCTACCAGCTTTTCAAATGGCAAATCTTGATGAGCATATGCGGATAGTGTAACATCCCGCACCCGGTCTAACACCTCACGAAAAGTGGGATTACCAGCCAGATTAGTTCGCAACACTAGGCTGTTTACTAAGAATCCAATTAACCCCTCTAGTTCACTGCGATGGCGATTGGCAATGGGCGAGCCGATGGCAATGTCCTCCTGTCCAGTATACCGATGCAGTAGGGCTTGAAACGCCGACAGCAGCGTCATAAACAGCGTCACACCCATCTGCTGACTCAATTCTTCTATTGCCTCTAGTAACCGTTGGGGTAATTCCAGCAATTGACTAGCACCCCGATGGCTTTGCAGCAACGAACGAGTTACCGCACCAGGCAAATCTAAAACAGGTACATCTTTTAACTGCTGCTTCCAGTAGCGTAACTGAGCGTTTAGCGTCTCTCCCTGTAACCATTCTCGCTGCCAGTGGGCAAAATCAGCGTATTGAATTGGCAATTCTGGCAACGCCGCAGGTTTATCTTCAACCAACGCCGTATACAGTTCGCCTAACTCCCGAATCAAAACACCGCTTGACCACTCATCAAAAATAATGTGGTGCAGGGCTATCAGCAACAGATGTTCGGTGTCCTCCAACTGCCATAACTGTACGCGAAATAATGGTTCTTTTGTTAGCTGAAAAGGCTGCTCAATTTCTTGCCAGATCTGATTTATGGCAACGTCTTCGCGAGTGTTAGCAGGCGCTCGTCGTAAATCAGTTAGTTTGAGCGGCACTTGAAACTCCTGAGCAATCACCTGAACCAATTGTCCATCCACAACATCAAACGTGGTTCGGAGGCTTTCGTGGCGACGTGCGATCGCTTTCATACTTTGATGGAAGTAGTCAAGCTGCAGCGAACCTGTGAGATGGAATATCAGTGGAATAACGTAGAGAGAACTGCCAGGAAGCAGTTGTTCTATCAGCCACAAGCGCTGTTGAGCAAACGAGGCTGGAAAGATAAAGACATCCTCTTCAAACTTCTGATTCGGTTTGTCTGACATCACCCACACCTGCTTTATTCAATCTCACTCCCTTTGTAAAGGAAAAGCTAGCTTAAAGATTATACTTTTAGATAGATTTTCAACAGTGTACATGTGTGCATTCATCCATGAACATGAAAAATTTGGATATTAGATAATTATTATATTACAGAAAAAATAAAAACATCCTATTAATAAAACTCTAAAAAATAGTTTATTTTATAATAAATTGAAACCGAACTATTGGATAATAGTTAGTATCAGCCGGCTCAAGATTAAATAGATTACCCAAAAAATACTTCAATGGACATAAACATTCAAAAAGAGGAATTTAGTTATGCTTATATATATGCTGTTGTATCAGCAGCAGGTTATTCATTTGAAAAATCATCTAGACCAACAGATATGGCAGGAATTGATATAAGTATTACTGATGCAGTCAGAGATGAGAAGTTTTACGAGCCTCAGTTAGACTTACAAGTAAAATCTACATCATTGGATATCCAAACTTCGGAAGTTATCCGCTATCCTCTGAAAATTAAGAATTATAATGAATTGAGGAAGCAGAAAACTGTTGCACCACGTATTCTAGTAGTAGTGTTGATTCCCGAAAGTCCAGCTGAATGGATTGAGCAAGGAGAAGATGAATTGTGTATGCGACGTTGCGCTTACTGGATACATTTACGAGGAGAACCTCCTTCTCAAAATACTGAGAGTGTCACCATTTACATTCCTCGTGCAAATTTATTCACAGTAGATGCGCTGAAAGCTATGATGCAACAAATACAAGTAAGAGGTATGTTATGAGAGCGATTGTCAGTGATGTAGATGTTTTGAGTCACCTTCAACCTCAGCAAGTAGAAGTATACTTAAAAGAAACAGGTTGGCACGAGCGAAGCAGAATTCCAGATCGAGTTTCTATTTGGACGCGAGATACTTATTTAGAAGACCATCTGAAAATCCAATTGCCTGTGGAGCAAGATTTTGATGACTACTCTTTGAGAATGTCCGAAATTATGGAAACTTTAGAGAAAGCAGAAAATCGCTCGCAATTAGACATTTTAAGCGAACTTATCACTACTGCCCCTAATGTCACTATTCAAGGACTCGCGATCCAAGTAAACGCGCATAAAACGGATGGATTCGGTGGCGAAATCACATTTGTAGGTGTTGTAGTCGATCAACTGAGGAAAATTAAAACTGTATTGAGTAATAATGATTATCTTTTAGCTGTCAAAGCCTACCAAGAGCGCTTACCGTTGGTTATTGAAGGCGACCTAGTTAAAGAAGACAATGACTTTATTTTGAAAAATCCCAAAAATTTAACTTTAAAAAGTCTCTGAAAAAATTTGGATTTAACAAGTCGCAACAAAACCTCTTGCGGTAGTGGATACATAAATGGTAAAAACTGCATTGGTTGTAGAGTGTTGGGTATTGCTCAGTGGAACGCTGCTTGAACAAAGAACAACTCAATCTGATCAGTTATACAAGGAGGAATAAAATGAGCGATAGTAAAGCGCTGCCGCCAAAGACAGATCGCTGGACATTAAAGGGCAAAAAAGCCTTAATTACCGGAGCAACTAAAGGGATTGGACTAGCTACTGCTCAAGAATTCCTCGCTCTAGGCGCAAAAGTGATGATTGTTGCTCGGAATGCAACAGACGTGGAGGAGCAGCTTCAAAGTTGGCTAGAGCAAGGTTTGGAGGCTTACGGAATTGCGGCGGACGTATCAACAGAGGATGGTCGCCAGACAATTATTGAGCAAGTTAAACAAACCTTCGGAGGACTCGATATTCTCATTAACAACGTCGGCATCAATATTCGTAAACAGGTATTGGAATATACAGAAGCAGAGTATAATTTTATGTTTCAAACTAACCTGACTTCGGTGTTTGAAATGTGCCGATTAGCTTATCCACTACTTAAATCTGGTACCAATAGCAGCATCGTAAATATAGGTTCTGTTGCTGGACTGACCTCGGTTAGTACTGGCGCACCCTATGCAATGGCGAAGGCGGCACTTGTGCAATTGACTCGTTCTTTAGCTGTGGATTGGGCAGGTGATAGCATTCGTGTCAATACCGTAGCTCCCTGGTTTATTCTTACACCACTAACTGAAAATTTCTTGGCTCGACCCGATGTTATGGCCAAAGTCCTCGCACGCACGCCAATAGGGCGGGTTGGTAAACCGGAGGAAGTCGCAGGGATAATAGCATTTCTATGTATGCCTACAGCAACTTACATTACCGGACAGTGTATTGCGGTCGATGGCGGATTTTTAGCGTTCGGCTGTTGAACTTGCGTAAATAATGTATGTAATTTTCGGCGATCGCTTTCATAGACGATAAGAGATAAGTGATCGATGTGCATAAGTTAATTTAAGCAATCCTATTTTAAGTTAGAGCACTTCTTAATCATTTACCTTAAATTCAATATGGCTTCTAACTACACTGACTACATTGTATTTATCCACGGTGTCAATACCCGCCAGAACAGTACAGACCCCGACTACGCCAAAAAACTTATTACATTACTAGAAAACGAAGTCAAGCACAATTCCCCAGAACTTAACATCAAATCAATTCCTCTGTATTGGGGTGACGTGAACAAAGATGCCGAGAAAGAATTGTTAGGAAAACTCAATCAATCACCCACATGGCAAAATATGTGGTTTAAAAACATGCGTGAACAGCAAATTATGCAGTTTGCGGGTGATGCAGCCCTTTATATCAGCCGTCAGAAGGGTTCTCGGATCGTTGACAAACTTAAAGAGCAAGCAGTAGAAGGGCTGGGAAATCGTCCGTCTGAGGCTCGTTTACACTTAGTCACCCACAGTTGGGGTACTGTTATTCTCTTTGATATTCTGTTTGCCAGTCGTTGGGAAGATCCTAATATACCTGCTTATGAAAGCGTCCAAGGTATACGTCGTCAAATTTACGGTATGTCACCTCAACCGGAACAAGGTATCCGCCTTGCTAGTATTCATACTATGGGTTCACCAATTTCTTTATTTAGCCTTCTTGACGTAACCCAGGGTGAAGATCAAGCTCAGGGCAAATCAGAATCGAAGTATCCTAACAGTAGCAGCCATGATATTACTCCTAAGTTAGAAAAATTCTTAGAGGAGCTTGGTAAATCTAATCGCGGGATGAAGTTACCTTGGAATAATTTCATGCACCCAGGAGACCCCATCGCCTATCCTTTAGAATCAGTTATCTATAGCCTTGTAGATGGAAAACAACAGTATTTAAATATTCAGGATGTACTAATCCCAACATCTGGCTTTTCTAACTTCTTATTTCAACAAGTTAGTCAATCACCTTTGCCGTTGTTACTGAATGGAGGTAATGCTCATGGTAGCTACTGGGAGAGTCAGACGGTAGCACAGAAAATTGCGGAAACTATTAAGCAGCAATCATTAATCAGTTCTGAACAGAAACAGTTAATAACTGCCTAATAAAGCTGCCTTCAACCAATAGCGGACAGTATCAAACCCACGCTGCAAACGTTCGTCGCCATTGTACAGCCTTCCCATGAGCATTACACCCTCCATCATCCCTAAGAGTTGTTCTGCTAACAGGTCAGGATTAACTGTTGGTTGCAGTTGAGATTGACCAGCACGAAGAGATTCAGCTATAGCTTCTTGCCATGCATCAAATACTTTCACCAAATGCTGGCGAAAGGCTGCATCATGTTCGACCAAATCTACAATCAGATTACCCAACAAACAGCCAGCACAATTAGGTGCAGCTAATTGCTTAGCTTCAAGTTGGTCTATCATCCAGAATACCTGAGCTATTGGATCGCTCGTGGCGGCTTTTGCGGGATTGATGACTGTCGCCTGGAGTTGTTCCCATTCAAAGTCAATCAGGGCATGAGCTAGTTCATCTTTGGACTGAAAGTAATTATAAAAGCTGCCAGAAGAAATTCGACTGACAGCAAACAATTCTTTAAGTCCTGTCGCTTGAAATCCGCGATGATGAACTAAATCGAGGACAGAAGATAAAATCTCTTCACGGGTGCGCTTTAAATTAACCATAAGTCAGTGAAGAGTAACTTCTTCATTCTCGTCTATAAAACTGTAACTTTAGGCACTTAATTCAAATCACTCAACATCTTTTTTAACTGTTTAAGTGCTGGAGTCACAATTGCGACAAAGTAAGACTCGCGCAATTTGCGTTCAGCCTTACAACCAAGTAAATATCCTCTAGCACCAACATGCAGCATCGCCGCATTCGCCGCCCTCAGAGAAAGTTCTGAAGCCGCAATCCGCGCCTGAATCACTTCTTTAAATAAGCTAGGCGCGATTGGCTGCGGGGAATCGTCAATTTTATCAGCTAAAGCATAGGTTTTAATCCGCGCTGCTTGCAAATCTGCGGTAAAATCTTCTGCTTGCTCATCGAGGAAACAGTTTACATGACCTAATTTCTGGTTAGACCGTGCCATGATTTCGATACAGCTAGCAACCAATCCTAGCCCCATACCTACCTGGGTCAACATAAAACCAGGTCGAATCCGCTTGACATACTCATCGCTAGGAGATGCCAAAATTAATTCGTCCGGGACAAAAACATCTCGAAAGACGCAACTAAAAGTATTGGTTCCTTCTAAGGCAATAAAATGAGCATTTTGGCGGAGAGTCAGTCCTTCTAATTGGTCAGAGACGATCGCCATGAGATAATCTTCTTCATTCGCAATCTGGGCGGCGATGCCAAAGTGATGTCCCAAACCAATATTAGAGACCCAAGGTAACATCCCATTGAGCAGATAACCACCTGGTCGTCGTTCGGCAAACAAAGCGATTTTCTCAATTCCCGCAAAGTGCTTCATCGGGTTAGATAATCCTGTCCCACCTAACACCTTTCCAGTCGCAATCTGAGGTAGCAGATTTTGCTTCAGATAGTCGTTAGCACTATTTTGCATATACCAGGTACAAGCAATCTGACACCAAACCATAAATCCGGTGGAAAGACACTCTTCAGAAACCGCTTCAATCACTTGAATTGCTGACCGCAATCCGGTTCCCGCACCACCAAACTCCGGCGCAACAGCTTGACCATATCCGCCTAATGCTCCCACTTGATGCATAAAATCGCGGGGATATTCACCTTTATCGATCGCTTGTACTTGCGGAGTCAAGTTAGTCGCGATCGCTTGACGCAATGGACCAATCATCGGATCTTGTGCAAGCGCATCTGAAGAAGATTGAGTAAGCAGCATAGTGTTAATTATATTTATCTAAGGAACGAATACTGTGCCCCCCAAAGGGGGGATGACCTTAAGCGAGGGTGACTTCCATATTCACCGGCAACCGTAAGGTATTTGCCACTGGTGACCAAAAATTAGAGTGGGCAACCAAATCTTCTAATTCTTCGCGACTGGCATTTCCTGACATGTCAACCTTGACTCGAATATCTGTAAATCCCAAGCGCTTTTCTGATATCTCGCCAATTCCCCAAACTCCGGTGATGTTGATATCCCCGGCGAGTTCTAGTTCTAACTTAGTCAATGTAATCCCGCGCATCGTGGCGTTAGCGTGAATCCCCACTGAAAGGCAAGAACCCAAAGCCGCTAGTACTGCTTCCGATGGATTAGGGGCGGTATCTTCTCCTAACAAACCGGGTGGTTCATCAATGACA
>Ga0209512_1004145_pt1 | contig 12924 bp, 11 predicted proteins | sample frozenSSSSmetaG_FD_184142 | JGI IMG/M metagenome (GOLD analysis project Ga0209512, IMG submission 184142) | Glacier valley bacterial and archeal communities from Borup Fiord, Nunavut, Canada, to study Microbial Dark Matter (Phase II) -... | ecosystem: Environmental > Aquatic > Freshwater > Ice >... | reverse complement strand
GTGATGTCTTCGAGGCGGGCCAGCCGCGTGATCAGCGAGGTCCCGGCCACCAGACGCCGCAGCGTCGTTTCACTGGCGCCAACCACCACCAGCGACAGCTTGGCACTGGCGGGAACATTCATCTCGCTGCGCACCGAGCGGACATTGTTGATCACGTCGATCAGCCAGGTGAGGTCGGCATCGGCGGCCGCGTCCTCGAGGCCTGCCAGATCCGGCCAGCGCGTCAGGATCAGCATGTTCTCGCGCGGCGTGCCGAACTTGCCGGTCTCGGCCCAGAGCTCTTCAGTGACGAAGGGCATGAAGGGATGGAGGATCGTCAGGATCTGGTCGAGCGCCCAGGCGGCAGTGGCGCGGGTCTCGGCCTTGGCAGCCTCGTCCTCGCCCATGAAGACAGGCTTGGCGAACTCCACATACCAGTCGCAGAACGTGCCCCAGGTAAAGTCATAGGCGGCATTGGCGGCTTCGTTGAACTTGTAGTCGACGATGCCCTGGGTCACGGCAGCAGCACCGCGCGCGGTGGCCCCGACGATCCAGCGGTTGAGCGGCAGCTTGTTGGCGCGCGGGTCATAGCCCTCGACGCGGCGGCACTCGTTCATCTCGAGGAAGCGCGCGGCATTCCAGATCTTGGTGACGAAGTTACGATAGCCTTCGACCCGGCTCATCGACAACTTGATGTCGCGGCCCTGCGCGGCCATGGCGGCCAGGGTGAAGCGGGTGGCGTCTGCGCCATACTGGTCGATAAGCTCAAGCGGGTCGATGACATTGCCCTTGGTCTTGCTCATCTTCTGCCCCTTTTCGTCGCGGACCAGGGCATGCATGTAGACCGTGTGGAACGGCTCTTCCTTGAGGAATTCGAGCCCCATCATCATCATCCGGGCGACCCAGAAGAAGATTATGTCAAAGCCGGTGACCAGCACGTCGGTAGGGTAATAGCGGCGCAGTTCGGCCGTCTCGTCCGGCCAGCCCAGGGTCGAGAACGGCCAGAGAGCCGAGGAGAACCAGGTATCGAGCACGTCTTCGTCGCGCTTGATGATGGTGGCAGCGCCATAATGCGCGTCGGCCTGGGCCTGGGCTTCGGCTTCGCTGGCGGCGACAAAGGCGTGATTGTCCGGGCCATACCAGGCCGGGATCTGGTGACCCCACCAGAGCTGGCGCGAAATGCACCAGGGCTTGATGTTTTCCAGCCAGGCAAAATAGGTGTTCTCATATTGCTGCGGCACGAACTTGGTGCGGCCTTCGCGGACGGCGGCCATGGCGGGCTGCGCCAGCACGTCGGCCTTGACCCACCACTGGTCGGTCAGAAAGGGCTCGATGACGACGAGTTTGCTCTTCTCGTCATGCGGCACCATGATCTTCTTGTCCTCGATGTGATCGAGGCCGCGCGTGGGATCCTCTTCGGCCAGCGCCGTCAGGTCGGCGACGATCGCCTTGCGCGCGGCAAAGCGGTCGAGACCGCGATAGGCGCCCGGGATGAACTCATCCGAGATGATCGCACCATTGGTGGTGAAGACATTGATCTGCTCGAGGCTGTTGCGGACGCCAACCTCGAAGTCGTTGAAATCATGCGCCGGAGTGATCTTGACTGCGCCGGTGCCCAGAGCCGGATCGGCATACTCGTCGGCAACGATGGGGATGCGGCGGCCCACCAGCGGCAGGTCGACGAACTTGCCGACCAGCGACGCATAGCGCTCGTCTTCCGGGTGCACGGCAATGCCGCTGTCGCCCAGCATGGTTTCGGGGCGCGTGGTGGCCACGATGATGTAGTCGCGGGTCTCGTGGCCCGTCACATTGCCCTCTTCGTCCAGAATCGGGAAGGGGTAGGTTACGCCATCGGCCAGCGGATAGCGCAGGTGCCACATATGGCCCTTGATCTCGATATTCTCGACTTCGAGGTCGGAAATCGCGGTTTCCAGGCCCGGATGCCAGTTGACCAGGCGCTTGGCGCGATAGATCAGGCCGCGGTTGTGCAGCTCGACAAAGACCTTGGTGACGGCACGGACCATCTGGTCGTCGGCGCCGCCGTTCTCGCCCATGGTGAAGCGTTCGCGCGAGAAGTCAGCCGAAGCGCCCAGGCGCTTGAGCTGGTTCATGATGGTGCCGCCGCTTTCGGCCTTCCATTCCCAGATGCGCTCGACAAATTTCTCGCGGCCCATCTCGCGGCGGCCGGGCTGCTGGCGTTCCATCAGCTGGCGCTCGACGATCATCTGCGTGGCAATGCCGGCATGGTCGGTACCCGGCTGCCACAGCACATCCTTGCCCAGCATGCGGTTGAAGCGGACGAGGATGTCCTGGATCGTGTTGTTGAGTGCGTGGCCAATGTGCAGCGAGCCGGTGACATTGGGCGGCGGGATGACGATGGTGAAGGTCTCGGCGCCGGGTGCGGCCCCTGCACCGGCGGCAAAGGCCTTGGCCTTGAGCCAGTCGGCATAGACGCGGTCTTCGACGGCGCCGGGCTCATAGGACTTTTCAAGCATTGGTCACTCGCAACAACAGCGACCCGCCAACGGACCTTCTCGATGGAGAAGACCAGACGGGTCGGACAAGGTTTGGGGAGACTTCAAGCAAATGCGCGATGCGGGGTCAACCGTATCGCGCATGGCAGGGCGTCAGAGATGACGGAACAGGCTATTCGCCGCGAGAAACCCGGGCAATTTCTTTTTCTACCATGCGCTCGACGACGGATGGCAGGTTTTCGTCCAGCCATTCCTTGAGCATGGGCCGCAGCATGTCGCGCATCAGCGACTCGATGGTGGCGCCGGTATTGCCCAGGCCCAGGCCGTTGAGCTTGGTCATCGAACTACGCACGGCAGCCTGTGTCGTCGGCTCGAGCAGCTGGGAGGCCATGTCGGCAGACAGACTCGCATCGGGCATGGCGGCCGGCTGCACCGCGGCAGGCGATGCGGGGGGGGCAAAGCTGGCAATCTCTGCATCGGCATCAAAGGAGATTTCGGCCGCAGGCTCCGGGTTGAACTCGGGAATGTCGAAACCGGCTTCGGCCTCGGGCTCCGGCTCCGGGTTGAAACTGGGGAGATCGAAATCCATGCCCGCCATCAGCGATTCCGGCTCGGGCTCAGGTGCCGGGGCGGGTTTCGCCTTGGCAGCCACTGGCTTGGGATCGGGCGGGATGACCCGCTGCACAGGGGGGGAGAACGAGGGGAGATCGTCGTCATCATCGGCGGCGGCGGGCGCAAAGCTGATATCCTCGGGATCGACCAGCATCGGCGCGGCAACGGCCATCGGATCGTCCTCTTCCACCGGCGTATCTGCCAGGATGGAATCAAAGCTGAAGCCTTCAATGTCATCGTCGCCGCCATCGTCCACGATCTGCGACGGGCTGAGGGCCAGTGGTTCGATATCGCCAAGCATGTCGCTTAGGTCGCGGTCAGCCGCATGGGCGGGAGCGGCCTGCATCGGATCGGCTGCCGCGAGGCTGGCGGCCCGGCGTGGAACCCCGGAGGCGTCATCGTCGGCGATGATCTGCCGGATGGACGACAGAATCTCATCCATTGAGGGTTCTTTGGGTGCCGGCTTGTTCATAGGTGCCTCTTACTCATGCGCTCCGAACCGGAAAAACGGCCCCCGCAAACGCGGCCAAACCCTGATTCGTGAACAACAGCTTAGACCGGACAGCAAATTTTAGGAATCACGGACCTGCCGATAGCCGAGGTCTTCCACTAAAACTTGTGGCCGGGCGATGCCCGGCCACCAAAGATGGAGTAGTTGGCCGGATTTATTCTTTGACACTGCGCAGTTCGGCCCACACGTCATCGACCGCGTCGGTATAGCGGACTGCCGACTTCACTTCGACGTTGAGACCCAGATCGGCCGCTGTCAGGTGGCCCATGGCGGCCAGCAGCGAGAAAGTGGCAATGACCTTGTTGGTCGAGGCGGTGATGCGGGCTTCGCGGGCTGTGGTCAGTTCGGCTTGCGCATTGAGCACGTCGAGCGTGGTGCTGGTACCCAGATCGCGTTCCTGGATCACCCCGTCAACGACGGTGCGGCCGGCAGACTCGGCCGAATTGGCGGCAGAAATCTGCGCATCGGCACTCTGGATGCCGGCCCAGGCCGAGATTACCGCCTCGCGGATCTGGTCATAGGCGGACATGGCGTCGACCTCAGACTTGATCTGCTCGATATTGGCCTTGCGGACACCCGCACCGATAGCGCCACCGGCATAGATTGGCACCGTGATCTGAAAGCTAACCGAGCCGCTGATACCGTCGCGCTGGCCCTTGGGATCGGTCGCTGTACCGGTAACCCCGCCGCTCAGGCTTGCCTTAGGTCCAAACTGTGCTTTGGCGCTGGCGCTCGATGCCTGGGCCGCGCGAATGGCCGCCTTGGACATCAGCAAGGCCGGATGGTCGACTTCGGCAGCAGCAATCGCTGCCGGGAGAGAACTGGGGATCAGGCGGGAGAAATTGTGGCTGGGATCGAGATTCTGCGGCGCCTGGCCAACGTAGCGCTGGAAGGTCGCCTGGCTGATCTCGAGACTGCTGACCGCGGCACGATAAGCGGCATCGCCCTGGGCCAACCGGGCCTCTGCTTGCGCCACGTCAATGCGGGTGCCCTCACCCACGTCGAGCCGATCGCGGGAGGACTGCAACTGCGCCGAGTAGAAATCGCGGTTTTCCTGGCGCAGCGCTACGAGCTGGCGCCCGCTATAGACATTCATATAGGCCTGCACCACGGCCAGCAGCACGGTCTGCTCGGTGCTGCGGATCTGGTATTCGGCAGCTTCGGCACCGGCGCGGGCGGCCTCGATGTCGGCGTCGGTCTTGCCATTATCGAAGATGGTCTGATTGTAGGAGAGGCCCGGGGACAACGACGTGCTGTCATCAAATCTGTCGTTGACCACGCTCCAGTTGTAGCTGCCGCTAAGCGATGCGCCGATCGTGGGGCGCTTGCCGGCGTTGGCCAGGGCAATGTTCTCCGCCGATGACTTGGCGCTGAGCAGAGCCGACTGCAGATCCGGGGCATAATCATAGGCCGTAGTCAGAGCCTGCGCGATCGATTGAGCCTGCGCACCGCCTACCGCGACAGCACTGACCATCAAAGCCACTACACTTGCGACCAATTTCCCGCGAAAACTCATGCAAGTCTCTCCAATATCCCGCAAACTCTATGCGTGGCAGATGGGGTTAACAACCGCCCGCGCAATGGCGGTCAAAATATAACGTGCGTTTCGGTCCCGACAGTGCCCACCCGGCAACAGCGCGGAACCTCCATCGCCTAATAGGCGACATCAAAACACAAATTCCGGTTGCGGCTGTGCCAGCAGTAGCGGCGGCAGGGTGGCATTGAACTCCCCGCGGGCCGCAATGGCATTGCCAGTCTTGACGAAGACATTGGCCACGGCCACGCCGCCAGAGCGAATCAGGGCTATCAGCCGACCGCCATCATTGAGCGCGGCAAACAGCGCCTGTGGTACCTGATCGAGCGCGCCCTCAACGAAGATGACGTCAAAGCCAGTGCGCCTCAGCGCGTCAATATCGCCGACCACGATGTCGACATTGGCAATGCCCAGATCGCCAAGGGTCGCGCTGGCCGCACCGGCCAGATCGGCATCGGCTTCAAGGCCGACAACGGCATGGGCCAATCCGGCCATGACAGCGGTGCCGTAACCGGTTCCTGCGCCAACATCGAGAACCGTATCATCGGGGGTAACAGCCGCCAATTGCAGCAGCTTAGCCAGTGTCGCCGGGGCCATCATGAAGCGTCGGGCGGGTCCCTGCCCCAGCCACTGTACATCATCGATATAGGCAACGGCCTGGCGATCAACGGGAACGAAGCGCTCGCGGGGCACCTCAGCCATCTGGGCCAGCAGCCTCGGCTCGGTGACGCCACTGGTGCGCAACTGGTTGTCGACCATCCTGGCGCGCAGCTGCTCGAATTGTGTCATTGCTGTCGTCCGCCCCGGCCGGTCATATGCTGGACGTGAATATCCCCAGCCTCGCCTGCTTGGCAAGGCCATATGGCACTCCGCGACAAAATGAGTGGTGCATGATGGGTATGAGCACAGATCACAGCATCGTCGCCAAGGTGATGCCCTTCAAGCAACTCAGCGGTGAGCGGCGTGTGTTCGCCTGGCGCCGCCGGCCGTCGGGTCCGGCGCAGCGGAACATTTGGCCATGTGGCACGTTATACAAACTCACGTCAGGTCATGTCATCTGACGAACAAGGAGCTTTCCCATGAAAAGCTCATTTCGCTATGTCGATGCGACTGTGGACGACCTGGTTACTCTTTTTCTGTTTGTCGATCGGGACGGGGAAGCCCGCGCCAGGGTCACCGGACCCTGCGAGGTTGTATCAGCCCATGAAGATGCGGCTCCGGACGCGACATCTCCCTTGCCACTATCGAAAGCCTTTGCCTTGGCCATCAGGATGGCCAATCGCAACGACGTCGAGATCGTGGTCAGCGGCGACCGCACCCTTTGGCAATCCGACTGGGGCGACCTGACCAAGATGGCTCCTCACTCGCCCCAAGGCTTGAAAATTGAACGCACCGGGCAGATTTTGCGCATCGGCAGGATGTGAAGGCGGTCGGCTCACAGCGCCGGTCAAACCAAGCAGACGTGACTTGCCTTGCCGACACTCAAAGCGCAGCATGCCCGGCATGATGAAACCCGCCGTCATTATCTTTGTGACCCTCGCTTTTTCGGTGGGCACCGCCCAGGGCGCGTGTCCCGCGCCTGCACCGGGCAACACGGCCGGAGAAATTCAGGCCAATGGCGAACGCATCGTCTGCCTGCAGAACGAACTGGCGGCCGAAACCCGCCAGCGCAACCTGCAAAGCCAGATCGACGCGCTACAGAAGTCACAGCAGGACTTAATCGTACAGCGCAGGATAGACTCGCTGCCGCAGGTGCCCGTCTATGTGCCACCCGCGCCTGTCGTGATGCCGGGCATCTGAGTCAGGCTAGACCAGCGGCAGCCATATCCCGCTCTACACTTTGGAGCGGCGCCAGCCGGCAGAGCGGGCCTCTTCTTCTGAACAGAACCAGCGCTCACCATGGGACGCACTGATCCGGGTGTCATTGTAATATTTCTGACCCGGGACGTGATAGATGCGCTCTCCCTGAGTGCTCACATTGCCCTTGATGTTGCAGGCGTCGTTCTCCCCGGCGGCGACAGCCAGCGCGCCGAAGACAAGCATGCTGCCGACCAGGGCCATCTTCGCGTAAATCGAGCTGCCCATCCTACCGTCCCCATGTGCCATGTCCTATGTCACGGATTCGTCGGGAGTGTCGGGAAAACCTCAAAACTGAGCGGGAAGGACCCGCAATGGTACGAACCCAGCCACTCAAAGACCGGGATCACCGTCAGGCAGTCGATCTTATTGGGAAATTACTGGAGGCCACGTCCGGAATTGAACCGGAGTACGCGGATTTGCAATCCGCTGCGTAACCACTCCGCCACGTGGCCTCACGAAAGCTGTACCTATTGGACAGCAAGGGCTTATGCAAGAGGCAGGCCGACCGAGGATTAACTTTCTGAAGTTTTCCGATGCCTTACCGGGGTGATTTTCTGAAATCGGTTCGCGACTTGTGCTCCATTGAAAGCACTGACCGCTGCCCTGCCCTAGACATAAGACCGTAAATGCCAATGCCTCAAATGGGGCCGCTAACGGACTGACGGCTTTTGGCAGCCAAGTGAGCAAAACGGGCATTCCGCCAAGATCGAGTTGGCGTCTGGCGCGTAGAAGTTGACCGGGAAGGACTATCGTCTTCGACTGACGGCTATTCTTCTTTCGCTACATGCGGGAGGTCGCCGCTTGCGGGCAGAACGCTATCAAGATGTGCCACCATGGCCTGACCAGCTGCCTCTGGATCCGCCTTCTGAATGGCCGCCAAAATACGTTCATGCTGCTCGATAACAATGAACATGCGATGCGGCACCACCAAGGTTAACTGCCGAAAGCGATCAACTTGCGTCTTGACCTGCAGGACCAGTTTCCAAATGCCAGGATATCCGGCGATCTCTGCTAGTTTGGCATGAAACAATTCGTCCGCCCGGTGAAAGGCGCTGGCATTGCCGACATCGGCCGCTTCGCGCTGCTGCTCGACAATGGACGCCAAGGTTAGCACCTGACTCCGCGTCGCGAGCGTCGCAGCCATGCTGGCCGTGGTCCGCTCGAGTGACTTTCGGATGACCATTGCCTCGGGCAGTTCCTCATAGGGAATGCGCGCGACGAAGGTGCCTGATTGTGGAAAAATTTCCAGCAGCCCCTCGTCCGCGAGGCGCTGCATGGCCTCCCTTGCCGGCGTGCGACTTACGCCGAAGCGGCGGGCCAAATCGTTCTCGCTAATCTTGTCACCTGGCTGAACCGCCATGCCCACGATGTCCGAACGCAAGCCCTGGTATACTAGTCTCCAAGCTCCCGATGCGCGGACAGGTACTCTCTTAGAAGAGGCCACACGACGCGGCTTGACCCTTTCGCTTCGCATTATTTCGGACATTTGAGAGACTTCCACTGCTTTTAGCTCGTCATGCGACGGTTCGTTACGACAAATAGAGGAGGGGAGCACTGGTATGCAAGTTATAATTACTCAGATTTTGCGTTGACTGGTATACAAGATGGGGCTAGCGTTGTCGGTAACGAACCCATAAGGGTCCGAATTCCAAGGGAGGAATTATGTTCAAGACAGTTTCCAAACGGTCTCCGTCCAAGCTTGCTCGTTTTCGCACCGCCCTGTTCGGCGCGGTTGCCATATCCTGTGTCGGCATGTCCGGCGTGTCCGCCGGAACCATCGAGTTCTGGACTCTGTTCAGCGGCCCAGATGGTGCTGCCATTGACGCCTTAGTGAAAGACTTCAATGCGACGGCCGGCAAGGAAGCCGATGTCGAGGTCAAGCTGCTGATCATTCCGTGGGATGACTTCAACACCAAGCTCTCGGTCGCCATGGCGTCGCGCAAGGCGCCCGCCCTGACAGTAGTCAATTCCGACCAGGTGCCGGTGTATGCCAACCAGGGGGCGCTTGACCCCTTCACAGCTGAAGAGCTGGCAGCAGCTGGCATCGTTGAGGCCGACTATGTGCCCAAGGCCTGGCAGGCGGGCAACTTTGACGGCCAGCAATATGGCGTGCCCATCTCGATCTTTCCGCGCTCGATCTACTACAACAAGGACCTGTTTGAGCAAGCCGGTCTTGATCCCAACTCGCCCCCGACCACGGGCGCCGAGTTGATGGAAGACGCCAAGGCCATTGCGGCGCTAGGTGATGGCACCACCGGCCTGTTCTTCAACCTGGCCGGTTCAGGCACTTTCCGCAACTTCTACAGCATCTACTGGCAGTACGAAGACAGCCTTTATAATGCCGACATGACCAATGTGTCGGACACCTTTACGGCAACCGCAACCAAAGTGCTGACCGAGCTCAAGAGTTTCCTTGATGCTGGGGTCACCCCCACCAGGGATGTTGGGGCTGACGCGTCCAAGCTCTTCGCACAAAACAAGATCGGTATCGCAGTCATGCAGATTACTGATCTGCCGGTTTATCAGGCTGCTGCCAAGGATCTGGGTCTCAACTACGGCATTGCCGGGTTCCCGACCTTCGGGGATGAACCTGCGGTCTTTGCCATGGCGCACGAATTCCTGATCCCACGGGGCACCAATGCAGACGCTCGCGCCGATGCTCTGACTTTCGTCAAATGGATCGGCGAGCATGGTGTCGAATGGGCGAAGACAGGCAAGGTCTCGCCGCAATATTCGGTGATCGAGAGCGAGGCGTACCAGGCTTTGCCCGAGCAGGTAATCGTTACGGAGTCCATCGAAACGGCGCATTTCCCGGCGCCGCTGGTCAATCAGCCGGCCGTGGACCGGGTCGTGCAGCAGGTGCTTGAGGAATTCTACGCCGGGCGAACGACAGTTGATGAAGCCGTGTCCAAGCTCGCCGCCGGCATCCCACCAGTGCTGACGAAGTAGTCATCCTCCCCGGCCGGCTGCTCGGGCAGCCGGCCATCCTGGTCCAGCACGCTCTGAGCAGCGACCAACCTGTTCACGCCCTGGGTGGAGCTTCGCCATGTCGCATCTGCGCGCCCGCTTGTTTCCGTTTCTGCTTGTCGGCCCATATTTGTTAGTCTTCGCCATTTTCCTGGGCTATCCCATTGTACGGGCCATCTATATGAGCCTGTTCGACTGGGGGATCTTCGGTCCCAATGCCTTTGTCGGCCTCGGCAACTATACCGCGCTGATGTCAGACAGCCGGTTCTGGGACAGCTTCTTCACCACGGGCCGCTTTGCGCTTATTTTCGTGCCACTGATCATGGTGGTCTCGACGCTGCTTGCTGTGCTGCTGCACCGCAAATTGCCGGGCATCGCCATATTCCGCACGGCGTTTTTCTTTCCTCTCGTTGTCAATGTCGCCGTGGCCTCGATTGCCTTCAAATGGCTGTTCGAGCCGCAGGCCGGCACGATCAACCAAATCCTGCGCCTGCTGCATCTCCCCGATCAGTCCTGGCTGACCGAGCCGGGCTGGGCGCTGGTGGCGATTGCGCTGATCACGCTGTGGATCAATGTCGGGTTCATGGTCATCATTCTTCTCGCGGGGCTCGAGAACATTCCTGACGACCTCTACGAGGCCGCCAATCTCGATGGGTCAAACGCCATACAGGACTTCTTCTTCATTACCCTGCCGCTGCTCAAGCCGATCCTGCTAATCGTTATGATCCTTAGCCTCGTGCAGGCCTTCCAGGTGTTTGGCGAAGTGCTGATCATGACAGGTGGCGGGCCGTTCGGCAGCACGGAAGTGCTTACTATGCTGCTCTACGAGGAAGGCTTCCGCAACTTTGCCATCGGCAAGGCCGCGGCCATCGGCGTGGTCATCACCATCATCATTGCGGCACTGTCCCTTGTGCAGTTCCGCGTGTTCCGCCAGCGCTAGGGGACGAACATGAAACGCAACACGACGCTGCGATGGGTGATCCTGTTCATTTTGGCCGTACTCTGGGTCCTGCCGGTCGCTTCCCTGGTGCTGTTCTCCTTTGCGCCGCCTACCGAGATCCTCAAGGATCAGGTGATCCCCAGCAACTGGACCTTTGACAATTATTGGAAGGTGCTGACCGATGCGGGTGCCGGTGTGAGCATTCCGCAGGCCATGCTCAACAGCGCGCTCATTATGGTGGCGCAGGTGATTGGGATCGTGCTGCTCGACATTCCGGCGGCCTATGCCTTTGGCCGGCTAAAATGGCCGGGGCGGGATTTCGTATTCTTTCTCGTACTGATCACTATGATGATGCCCGGAATTCTCGAAGTGCTGTCGCTCTATGACCTGATGGCCAATTGGGGGCTGGTCGACACGATCTATGCCGTCATTCTGCCCGGCCTGCCACGTGTGGTCGGGATATTTATCCTGCGACAGTTCTTCATGCAGCTCCCACGCGAGATGGACGAAGCGGCCCGCATGGACGGTGCCACAGACTTCCAGGTGTTTCGGCTCATCATGGTGCCCCTGGCATCCCCAGCCATTATCACTTTGTCGGTGCTCACCGCGCTCTACAGCTGGAACAATTTCCTCTGGCCGCTGATCATCACCAATTCGCCCGCCTCGATGACCGTCCCGGTCGCCGTTTCCTACCTGTCGGCCTCCGACGCCGCGATCCTCAACTACACGGTCATCCTGGCCGCCGCCTTCTTCACCTCCTTGCCCATGATCATCCTGTTCCTGTTCGGACAGCGTTGGATCGTAAACGGCATGCGCCCGACCTCGGGCATCAAATAATCAGTCTCAGGAGTTCTTCATGTCCGTAATTCAAGTGGACGTCAGTCCCCGCCACGAAATCTCGCCGCGCCTCTACATGCAGTTCATGGAGCCGCTGGGCACCACCGATTCATCGGTCGAGGCCTGCTGGGATATCGACAAGGATGCCTGGCGCGATGATTTCGTCGCGGTGACGCGCGATCTAGCGCCATCGTCGATCCGCTGGGGCGGCATCTTGACCAGCTTCTGGAAATGGCGCGAAAGCGTGGGTGACCCGGCCAAGCGCCCGCCGATGTTCAACTACCTCTGGGGGGGCGTCGAGACCAATCGCGTCGGCGTTCATGAGTTCCTCGACTTCTGCGAGGTCGTTGGCGCCGAGCCGATCATGGCGATCAATTTCGCGGCCGACGGGCGCCCGGAATACATCAACACCACGCGGGGCGAGCGTCGCGCGGGCGACGCGCAGGAAGCAGCCGACCTGGTCAGCTACTGCAACGACGCCCACCATGCCGAGCGCGAGGCCAATGGCCGTGCCAAGCCCTGGGCAGTCCGGACCTGGCAGATCGGCAACGAGACCTCCTATCCCAAGGGTGGGGAGCGCTTCACCTCTGAGGAGAATGCCCGGCACTACCGCCAATTCGCCGACGCCATGCGCGCCCGCGATCCCAATATCCTGCTGATCGGTTGGGGCGACATGGAGCGCGACACCAATGTGTGGTGGGCCAATGATCTGATCGCGGCAGCCGGAGAGCAGATCGACATGGTGGCGCTGCACATGATGCACCAGCACCCCACCGACAGCGACGGCACGGTTCTCAAGGGGCGCCGCTATCAGCATGACACCAACCGGACTTGGCAGGAACTTGATGCCATCTACCGCAAGGTGGAGAAAAAGCTGCTCGATGCCCGTGCTGTCGTTTCGGCAGCCAATCCAAAGCTCAAGCTCGCCATCACCGAGGGCCACCTGTCCTTGCAGCCGCACAACAAGATCGAATTGCTGCGCGAATGGCTGTCGGGCGTCTATCACGCCCGTTGCTTGACGCTGTTCGAGCAGCACGCCGACATTATCGACATCTGCACGCTGGCCGACTTTGCGGGCACCAGCTGGACGGTCAATGCGGTGCTGCTCGGCTCGCCGCGAGAACAACCCTATCTGCTGCCCGTGGGCCATGTGATGCGGCTGTTCCGCACCCAGTCGGGCACCCATGGCCTCAAGGCAGAATGCGCCCAG
>Ga0209512_1004143_pt1 | contig 12925 bp, 11 predicted proteins | sample frozenSSSSmetaG_FD_184142 | JGI IMG/M metagenome (GOLD analysis project Ga0209512, IMG submission 184142) | Glacier valley bacterial and archeal communities from Borup Fiord, Nunavut, Canada, to study Microbial Dark Matter (Phase II) -... | ecosystem: Environmental > Aquatic > Freshwater > Ice >... | reverse complement strand
TAAATTCTAATATTACCTTTTCACCTACAATTATATCCGGAATAAACCCAATTCCCACATCGATTCCTTCATGAATTAGCCTGACACCCTGCTGGTGAGCAATTGTAATTCCCGTTTTATTCCATTCAAAACAAAAGATCTTTTCATACACACTTTCAAACAATCCAGGTCCGTATTTCTTATGTAACCGGAAACAAATATCTACTACGATTTTTGATAAATCATTTTCACTCATTTCAACCTCCTCTTTTATCAATACTTTAATATCTTTTACCCAACTATTCAAACTCTAACATCTATCTTCTATTCAAAGTCCAGCATCCGTCTTCGCGCCTTTGCGCTCCCTTAGCGCCTTCGCGTGAAACCTACGCCAGCACTTCTCTCGCATCCGCATAATGCGCAAGTCCGAAATTCCTTATCTGTGATTCTGCAGGATTCAATACGTGCCACTCGAACTCGTCACGGAAATGCCTGATGGCGGCAGCTACCGGCCAGGCGGCGGCATCCCCCAGCGGGCAGATCGTGTTTCCTTCGATCTTGCGCTGAATATCCCATAACAGATCAATGTCACTTATTTTTCCTTTTCCGTCTTCAATGTTCTTCAGTATTTTTTCCATCCACCCTGTTCCTTCGCGGCAGGGCGAACACTGCCCGCAGCTCTCATGCCTGTAAAATCTTGCAAGCGTCATTGTGTGGCGGACCACGCACTGGTCTTCATCGAGCACGATAAATCCTCCGGAACCCATCATAGAACCTGTAAGGAAGCCGCCATCTGAAAGGCTTTCATACGTCATCATCCTTGTTTCCCCCTTCGCCGTTCTGAATAACAAATTGGCAGGAAGGATGGGAACGGATGAGCCACCGGGAATACAGGCCTTTATTTTTTTCCCATTGGGAATGCCGCCACAATATTCATCTGAATATAAAAACTCTTCCACGGAGATGGTCATGTCTATTTCGTACACGCCAGGTTTATTAATATTTCCGCAGGCGCTGATCAGCTTGGTGCCTGTAGATTTTCCGATGCCTATTTTGGCATATTCCTCTCCTCCTATGTTGATGATGGGCACTACTGCCGCAAGCGTTTCTACATTGTTTACAACAGTCGGACAATCCCACAAGCCTTTCACTGCCGGGAAGGGAGGTTTTATTCTCGGATTTCCTCTTTTGCCTTCCAGGCTTTCCAGTAACGCCGTTTCTTCCCCGCAGATGTATGCACCTGCGCCACGATGCACGTATATTTCACAGTCGAACCCGGTGCCCAGGATATTTTTACCTAAAAATCCATTGTCTTTGGCTTCCTGGATGGCATGTTCGAGAATGTCTACGATCCAGGCGTATTCTCCACGTATATAAATGTAAGTGCTGTTGGATCCCAATGCAAACGAAGAAACTATCAGTCCTTCAATGAGTAAATGCGGCAGGAACTCCATGAGGTACCTGTCCTTGAAAGTGCCGGGCTCGGATTCATCAGCGTTACAAACCAGGTAACGGGGCATGCCTTCTGGCTTTGCCAGGAAACTCCATTTCATTCCTGTAGGAAACCCGGCGCCGCCCCTTCCCCTAAGGCCACTCTTTTTTATTTCTTCCACGATGTCAGTGGGCGACATCTTAAAGGCTTTTTCCACTGAGGCATATCCGCCATTATTGCGGTACGCTTCGTACAAACGAATGCCTTCTATATTTACTTTATCTATTAAAAGTTTTCTGCCCATATATTAATTATTTCGAGCCGCTTCCGATCTGCATTCGTCTATTATCCCGTCTATTTTTTCTTTTGTAAGATGTTCCCTGAATGTTTTTCCCAGCTGCATCATCGGCGCATAACCGCAGGCGCCAAGGCACTCAACCGTTTTCAGGGTGAACATTCCATCAGCTGTCGTTTCGCCCACGTTTATGCCTAACTGCTGTTTAATATAATCAATGATCTGGTCGCTTCCATTGAGCATGCACGGCCCCGTCTGGCATACTTCGAACAAATGCCTGCCAACAGGTTTTAAGTTATACATTGAATAGAAGGTGGCCACTTCATACACTTCTATCGGTTCGATGTGTAACAGGGATGCCACATAATCCATAACCGGCACATCGAGCCATCCGCCGAACTCATCCTGTGCAAGATGCAGCAGCGGCAACAAAGCGCTTTTCTGCCTTCCTTCGGGATACCGGGCGATGAGCCGCTGTACTTCCTGTAATTTATTTTCCGAAAATGTTATCATATATATGCTTGGTCTAGCAATCCATTTCTCCCGCAATAAGGTTAAGGCTGCTCATCGTGATGATCGCATCACTCAGCATGCTGCCCTTTACCAACTCCTCGTATGCCTGGTAATACACAAAGCAGGGACGCCTGAAATGCAGTCTGTACGGCGTTCTTCCTCCATCGCTGATCAGATAAAAGCCCAGTTCCCCATTTCCGCCTTCCACGCTCATGTACACTTCTCCCGGCGGGATGTCGATCTCTCCCATAATAATTTTGAAGTGCCAGATCAGCGCTTCCATCTTGGTATACACATCTTTCTTTTCAGGAAGATAATATTCAGGGATATTCGCATGATAAACCTCCGATTCCGCGCCACTGAATTCCTGAACCTTGCGATAGGCCTGTTCGATGATGCTCAGTGACTGCCACATTTCCTGGTCACGAACCAAAAAGCGATCGTAACAATCGCCCGTGCTTCCCACCGGAACATTGAATTCCATGTCTTCATAGCTGCTGTAAGGATTGTGTACCCTCACGTCGTAATCCACGCCCGCGGCGCGGAGATTGGGACCGGTAAACCCATAATTCTTTGCGCGTTCGGCGCTGATCGGTCCTACCCCTATGGTGCGCTCCATGAATATCCTGTTCCTTTTGAACATATTATTGAACTCTCTGAGCACGGGGGGATATTCCTTCAGGAATTTTTCTAGTTTTTCAAAAGCCTTGGGTGTGAAGTTCCTTTCAAAACCGCCTATGCGGCCGATGTTTGTCGTAAGCCTCGATCCACAGACCTCTTCATATATTTCATAAATAAGCTCACGGTACTGCATTAAGTATAAGAAACCGGTGTATGCCCCTGCATCCACACCGACAATAGAATTGCAAATTAAATGATCCGAAATGCGCGCTAGCTCCATAATAATTATCCTGAGATAATCTACGCGCTTGGGGGTTTTAACGCCCAGTAATTTCTCGCAGGTAAGGTGCCATCCCATGTTATTGATTGGGGAAGAACAGTAGTTCAGTCTGTCGGTCAGGGTCGTGATCTGGTAGAGCGGCCTTCTTTCAGCGATCTTTTCAAATGCCCTGTGAATGTAGCCGATAGTGGAATCCGCGGAAACGATCCGCTCACCGTCAAGCTCCAGGACGTTCTGGAAAACCCCGTGCGTGGCCGGGTGTGTAGGACCCAGGTTAAGCGTGGTGGTTTGCTTTCCAATAGAACCCTCAGGTAAATTTATATGGTGATCAGACATGTCTATTTAGTTTTTCATCCACAACTATCTGCCGAACATTTCGTCGTCCTTGTCCACTCTTGTTTGTTCCTCCAGCGGAAATTCTTTTCTCATGGGAAAGTAATCCATCTCATCAACGTTCAAAATCCTTTTCAGATTAGGGTGGCCGATGAAATTGACACCATAAAAATCATATGTTTCCCGCTCCATCCAGTTGGCGCCCGCGAACAGTTTCGTTGCGGTGAACACATCCGGCGTAGCGGTACTGGTAAATACTTTAAACCTTATGCGCGAATTGTCTTCCAGATTATGAAGATGATACACTACGGCCAGTTCCCTTTCCTGCAGGTGCGGGTAATGCACTGCCTGAAGGTCGGTCAGGAACCTGAATTTTAATTCTTCATCCTCATAAAGGAACTGCATCACTTTCAGATTCTGGTCTTTAGGCGCCTCAAAAGTAAGCATGCCGTATGGTTCGGCAAAGTTGCTCACCTGTTCTCCAAATCTTTCGGCCAGTCTTTCTTTAATCCTATCGTTGCTTAAAGACATATATTTTATTGAATGCCGTAACTGTCCATAAGATTTTTGTAGCGTTCGCCGTTCCTTCTCCTCAGGCTTTCATTTGCCACCAGCTCCTGGATCTTGATAATTCCGTCGATCACTGCTTCAGGCCTCGGGGGGCAACCGGGTACATACACATCTACCGGAATAATCTGGTCGATGCCCTGCAACACACTGTAAGAATCGAAAATACCGCCACTGGAGGCGCAGGCTCCCATAGCCAGTACCCAACGCGGTTCGGCCATCTGGAGATACACCTGTTTTAACACCGGACCCATTTTTTTTGCGATCGTTCCCATCACCATCAGCAGGTCGCACTGCCGGGGTGAAAATCCCACTCTTTCAGATCCAAAACGGGCGAGATCGTAATGTGCGCCCATGGTGGCCATGAATTCGATGCCGCAGCAGGAAGTGGCGAATGGAAGGGGCCAGATTGAATTTTTTCGGGCGAGGCCCACTACCTTATCGAGACTCGTAGCAAAATATCCTTCTCCTCCAAGTCCCTCAGGACCTTCTTTGACCAGCTTGGCGTTTGTTTCGCCAGAGAGATTATATTGAACCGGACGTGCCATAGTTTTAAGTTTTATTTTAGTCTTCCCATTTCAATGCGCCTTTTTTGATGATGTAGATAAATCCACAGAGGAAAAATCCCAGGAACATCAGTACGGCCAAAAAGCCGTTCCATCCAAGGCTCTTAAAGTTAACAGCATAGGGGTAGAAAAAGATCACTTCCACATCGAATAAAACAAAGAGGATCGCCACGAGAAAATATTTAATGGCCATCGGCTGGCGGGCGTTTCCCTGGCTGCCGATACCACTTTCAAAATTCTCGAGCTTGTCGCTTGTCCTCCGGGTGGGGCCCAGCAAATGAGTCGCGCCCATCATCACCCCCACAAAAAGGATCGCAAATAACAATTGGAGCCCCACAGGCAGGTACCAGTAAGCGCTGTCCGCACTTTGTGTAACCGCCTGTAACAGGTATAAACTCATGATGAAATTATTTAATCTGATAGCCTTTTTACCGAACCGATACAAAATTACGTCACGACGATCAATAACGCATCAGCTGAATAAATATTCTATCGTTTCCATGCACGAGATGGCGTGGGCATATTCAATTAAAAATCCCCCGCCTGAAATAGCGGGGGATTTTATCAGGATAAATTATCTTATTAAATTTCTACTTCGTCTTTTTAGCACTCTTGGGTTTAATAGCCGAAGATTTAGTCGATGTGGTTGTTTTCTTCGGAGGCGCCATCAGTATTTTTTTCACGCCTAACGCATTTTCATTGGTAGGATCAATTTCCAATACCTTATTAATATATGCGATGGCAGTATCTTTTTGCTTGGCGATATCATTGTAATAAGAAACCAGGAAGAAGTTGGCATTTACCGCATACGGTTTATATTTCTTATCAGCAGTAGTATCCAGCTCTATCGCTTTCTGCGCAAGGGTCTTGTATGCATCTACCGCTAAACCTTTCTCCATTGTCGTATCCTGCGCCTGCTTGGATCGTGCGCACCACAGGTAGCCAAAGATCTGGTCAGGAAATTTAGGAATATACACGCCGCAGAACAAACTGTCGGATGTTACATAATTTCCTGCCTGGTAATTTGCATAGGCCCAGTTGTACAGATCTCTTGCGTTAGGATCTTTATTAATCTGGTATGCCTGCCCCAGCCATACTGCCTGAGCATTTTTATCACCTGTTTTTTTAGCAAGGTCGGCTGCATTCTGGATCAGTTTGATCTTATTTGCGACAGAGGTGTCCTTGTTGATGGCCAGCTGATAATTATTTAATACCAGAGAGTCTGATCCGGGTATTTTAGAATATATTTTTGCGAGTTCTTCGTAATCAGTCGGAAGTACTTCGTCACTGTCAGATTTCTGCAGGAAAGTAGACATGGCAGCCTGGGCTCCGGCAACATCTCCCAGCGTATCGGAAGTATATGCGAGCATCCTGTACATCCTTGGGCTCACCTTATCGCCGTATTGGGTAATCAGTTGCTGGGCACGTGTTTTCGCTCCTGCAAAGTCGCCCTTGGCATAGGTATAATCTGTCTTATTATATTCCATTTCAGGACCAGGGTCTGAATGCGCGATGTATTTATCGAGGTAGCCGCCGGCCTTATTCACATCATGGAAATACCAGTAGTAAAACAATTCATTATAAGCCGGTGCATAATTTGAATCGAGCTGTGTTGCTTCTTCAAATGCAGGCAGAAAATATTCAGAATTATGCTGTGTAAGATATACTCTGCCGATCTTTGTTTTTGACGCGGCAAGCTTTGGATTAAGTGCCAGCGCTTTATTATAAGAGGTAATGGCATTGCCGCCGTCGATCAGTTTACGGTATGCATCTCCAAGGATCAGGTACGTATTGGGATCATTGAATTTTTTCACCTGCGTCGCGAGATTTAATTTTTCCACTGCGTAAGCAGGATCACCCAGTTTCGCCTTTACATTAGCGATACCGATGGCATTTAACACATCTATATCTTTTCCCTTGGATAAATTAATGGCGGTTTCGAATTGCTGGCGCGCTTCGTCTTTTTTGCCATCCATTAATAACATCTGTCCCATTCCTGCAAGCACGAGCGGTGAGTTGCCATTTGCCGCCAGTGCTTTCTGATAGAGCGCTTTTGCTGCAGTAGTATCTTTGGTACTGATCAGCGTCTGGCCGAGCCAGTACACAGCATTCACATCATTGGGATTAGCTGCGATTGCTTTTTCAAATGCATCCTTTGCACTCTTGTACCGTTCGTAGTATAAAAATTTTCTACCATCGGCCACACTTTGGGCGAACATGTTCTGACCCATCACTGTAACTGTTATTAACAGACTGAATACACGTGTCATCATTTCCTTTTCGTATTTTTTTAATTTGTAAATATATTTTTTAACCAGTAACCAAAAAATTATTCCGAAAGATTAATGTCCCGCACGTCAAACTTCATTCTGGCCGGAAGCAGATATGCCCGCTGAAAAATAAGCTGTCCTTTTTCATAGATGAGGAAATTAGAAAATCCGCTGCCAAGGCCGTCATAATTTTCTTTTAAAATATAATACAAAGTACGTACCATGGGGTACCGGCCTCCTGCGATATTGGCCTGATAAGGTTTTACATAGGTACCATTGCAATCCCGGCATTCCACCGCAGCGATCTTTACCCTGTCCAAAAAGCTTACCACTTTCGGATCATTTTTATTTCCTACCCAACTCACTCCGATCAATCCCACCGCATCTGTATTTGCTGAAATATAATCTATTACTGCTTCGCTGTTCTTTGCTGCAAAAATATTTTTGGATATAGGCTGCCCTTTAAGCAGACTGTCAGTAACAAAGCGCACCGTACTGGTAGCGCTGGTGCCGTCGAGCAGTAATTTATATTTATAGCCGCTGGTACCCTGAGCCAGCGAGCGGATATCCTGCATGGTAAAAGCTGTATCCTTAGACTGGTTATTCGTTATCACGGCTACGGCATCAAAAGCTATCGGGCCATAAGCAGGGGGAAAATTTAATTTTTTAGACATCAGGTCCTGTTCTTTATCGGTCAGCCCTCGGGTGACGATCACCATGCGGATGCTGTCATTGGCCAGGTCCTTCAGGCAATCCGCTTCAGACTTATAATGCACGGTAATATGCGCATCGGGATGCAGTGATTCAAAGACCTGTACCTGCGAATCGATGACCGGCCTGAACGATTCATCTACGCTGATCCGGATACTTCCCGAAATGGCGCTTTCCCTCTTCCCGGCAAAGGGTTCACTGCACCCTGAAACCATGCAGGCAACACATATAGACAGAAAACTTATAAGCTGAAAACGTTTCAAAAAATTCCTTTCTTTTAATTAAAATATTTTTTTCCAATTCCCCTGTAAATTCGGAAGGCACCATAAATAAAGCACAATCCTCCGAATATGTAAGAGAATGGTTTTGGTGGAAATTCCATAGATATTCCGAAAAATTGTGAGAAACTGAAAAATCCACCCATCACTGCATAAATGATGCCCATTCCTAGATCCATCATCGAACGCCGGTTGGAATAGGCTCTTTTACGCTTTTCATCGTAGTCGCTGCTCATAAACGGAAGATAAGAATTTGTTGCAATGCAAAATCAGGTTTCACGGAAAGGCCCAAATTTTTCGCAAATAAGAAAAGCGTGTTTTAAGGCTTGCAATACTTCTTTGCACCTTTGCCTGAAATATGCGTGAAACAGTATTTACATTTGCAAAATGTCTAAACCATCGCTGCCTCAGGGAACACGTGACTTCGGACCGGAAACGGTTAGAAAGCGCAATTATATATTAGATACGATAAAGAACGTGTTTGAGTTGTATGGCTTCCAGCCTTTGGAAACGCCGGCAATGGAAAACCTGGAAACACTGATGGGCAAATACGGCGATGAAGGGGACAAGCTGATCTTTAAAATATTAAATAACGGCCTTAATGATCCGAAAAACCTGGAAAAAGCAAAGATCGGCTTTGACAATATCCTCTCCGGAAAAAGCGACAGGAACTTTACGGAAAGAGCGCTGCGCTATGATCTGACCATTCCGTTCGCGAGGTATGTGGCGATGAATCACAGCCTGCTAAATTTCCCCTTCAAGCGCTACCAGGTGCAGCCTGTATGGCGCGCCGACAGGCCTCAGAAGGGCCGATACCGCGAATTCTGGCAGTGCGACGCCGATGTAGCGGGCAGCACTTCTTTAATGAATGAAGTAGAATTCGTACATATTTATGATGCTGTATTTACAAAACTGGGACTGAAGGGATACGAACTAAGGATCAATTCGCGCATGGTGCTGGCGGCGCTGGCCGAAAAATGCGGGGGAACAGCACTGCTAACAGACATCACGGTCGCCATAGACAAGCTTGATAAAATCGGCCTGGACAAGGTAACGGAAGAATTATCCGGAAAGGGACTGACACCGGAACAAATCATAATTATAGAAAAATATTTGACTATTGAAGGAGACAATGCCTCTAAAATAGAAGGGGCAAGGAAACTGGTTGGAGATATTGACCAGGGAGCAAAAGGATTGTCTGCCTTGCAATTCATCCTTTCAAAGACAGGCCCCGGTATTCCTTTGCACCTTGATTTTACCCTTGCCAGGGGACTCAACTATTACACCGGAACAATATTCGAAGCCAAGGCGCCTGCAGAAATAAAAATGGGAAGCATCGGTGGTGGAGGCAGATATGATGACCTTACAGGGCTATTTGGGGTGAAAGACGTGCCGGGGACTGGTATATCCTTCGGTGTAGACAGGATCTATGATGTGATGGAAGAATTGAATGTATTTCCAAATGATATCAATGTATCCACCCAGGTGATGTTTTTAAATGCCGGAGATGATAATGATGTATTCAGACTGATGCAATTATTAAGGCGTGAAGGCATCCGTTCTGAACTATTTCATGAAAACCAGAAGATAGACAGGCAGTATAAATATGCCGAAAAGAAAAGCATCCCATTCGTTGTCAGTATGGGCAATGGCTCCATTCAGGTAAAAGATATCCGGACAGGAATTGTTACGGTGATGTCGGAACAGGAACTATTGAATATGCGGTTTGTTTAAAATTGAAGACCCGGATCGGTGAGGGTTGTCGCTTCCGCCTTGAAACATTTATCATTTTACTTAAAAAAGTATTCAAAGGAAAGTCCGTTAAATCCTGCGGAAAGTACAGGAGGCGGCTTTGTTCAGTCCACCTTCGCTCAGCCTTCGCTCAGCCTTCGGGCAAGCTCGGGTTAACAGTCCGGCTTTTTAGACAGCTATTTTTATTTATCAGCCCTTACAGTGGGGCTAACTTTGTCATCAGATCCTTTCATAAATGATCGCGGCACCCTGACCAACACCGACGCACATGGCGGCCAGTCCATATCTCGACCGGCGCTTTTTCATTTCATGCAACAGTGTAGCTGAAATACGCGCGCCGCTGCATCCCAGCGGATGCCCGATGGCGATCGCGCCGCCATTTACATTTACTTTGTTAATATCCAGTCCAAGCTCTCTGATGCAGGCCAGCGATTGGGAAGCAAACGCCTCATTTAATTCTATCAGATCCATATCGCCGGTTGAGAGACCTGCCCGTTGCAGGGCTTTTCTAATGGCCGTGACCGGTCCTATGCCCATTACCGCCGGATCCACCCCTGCAACAGCCATCGACACGATCTTTCCCATCGGTTCAAACCGGTATTTCTTAACCGCTTCCCCACTCGCAAGCAGTACTGCCGCCGCGCCATCATTCAATCCAGAAGAATTTCCCGCAGTCACGGAACCGGTTTTCACAAAAGCAGGCTTCAGCGATCCCAGTTTTTCCAGCGACGTTTTCCTGGGATGCTCATCCGCAGCAAATATTTCCTTCCCGCCATTGATTTCAACCGGAATGATTTCATCGGTAAACCTTTCTTTGCCGGCAAAATATTTTTCGTGCGAGCTGAAAGCGAATGCATCCTGGTCCTGCCGGGAAATATTCCACTGGTTCGCCACATTCTCCGCTGTTTCTCCCATGGAAAAAGGAGTATATTTTTCTGTCAATTTTGGGTTAGGGAACCGCCAGCCGATGGTTGTATCCATCATTTCAGACGTTCTGTTCCAGGCTGATCCTGATTTCAGCAGCACGAATGGTGCCCGTGTCATGCTCTCCACTCCTGAGGCAATAAACACTTCTCCATCCCCGCACATGATCGCACGGCTGGCGTCCATTATGGCCTGCAGGGCCGAAGCACACAGGCGGTTTACCGTATTTCCTGGTACGGTTACCGGCAAACCCGCCAGCAGGGCCGCCATGCGGGCCACATTACGGTTATCTTCTCCCGCCTGGTTCGCAGCTCCTGCGATTACATCTTCAATGGCGTTAATATCAAGCGATGGGTTCCTGTCCACCAGTGCCCTGATCACATGAGCAAGCAGGTCGTCAGGGCGGCTCCCGCTGAGCGATCCCCCAAATTTTCCGATGGGTGTACGAACGGCATCGATGACATACGCTGTCTTCATGTTTGAACTTTAGAGCGCAAATGTAAATACCTTTGCAGGATGTTAGAACCGGCATTGAAGAATATTAGGCATTTGAGCCTGAGTGAGCTGGAGAAGTATTTTGACACAATAGATGAAAAGAAATTTCGCGCCGGGCAGGTATATGAATGGCTGTGGCTAAAGCAGGCCAGAGCATTCGAAGACATGACCAACCTCAGTAAAGAACTGAGAGTCAGACTGACCAGCAATTTCAGTCTCCCGGTTCTACACATCAATGCCACCCAGCAATCGGTCGACGGAACAGTTAAAACGCGGTTTCAAACCATTGAGGGCCACATGGTGGAAGGCGTTTTAATACCGACAGAAAACCGGAATACCGCCTGTGTTTCCAGCCAGGTAGGCTGTAGTCTGAGTTGCAAATTCTGCGCAACCGGGTACATGGACCGCAAAAGAAACCTGGATTTTGATGAGATCTACGATGAAGTGGCGTTAATTAACCAGCAGTCTGAAAAAATATACGGCAAAAAACTGTCTAATATCGTGTTCATGGGAATGGGTGAGCCGCTGCTCAATTACAAAAATGTGCTGAGGGCCATAGAACGGATCAGCGCGCCGGACGGGTTAGGCATGAGCCCCAGAAGGATTACCGTATCCACTGCCGGCGTGGCCAAAATGATCCGGCAGCTCGGTGACGATAAGGTGAAGTTCAAGCTGGCGCTGTCCCTGCACGCGGCCAACGACCTGAAAAGAAACGAGATCATGCCGGTCAACGAAAGCAATAATATTAAAGCACTGGTGGAGGCCCTGAATCATTTTTACAGGCAAACGAAAAACGAGATCACGCTGGAGTATATTTTATTTAAAAACTTTAACGACAGCCTTAAAGATGCGGATGAACTGATAAAAGTTTACCGGCAGGTGCCTGCCGACCTGGTCAATATCATTGAATACAACCCTATAGATGCGGCATCTTTTGAAAAGCCGGAAGAAAATGTAGTGGACCAGTTTATGGCTCATCTGGAAATGAATAGGGTCAATTCGAGGCTGCGCCGCAGCCGTGGCAAGGACATTGATGCCGCCTGCGGGCAGCTTGCCAACAAGAACTAATTTTCCAAACACTTGCATTTCACGAAACTGACAACTACATTTGTTGTTCCCATCATCCTTAGATATTTCCATGTTGTACGTTCGTTGACCCTTTAACCAGTACCACGGTACAGGTTAAACTATTTTCCCCTCCTCTGAATGCCTGCGCCGGTCGATCTCCGGTTAGCCACAAACCTTATTGTCAGCAAGAAATCTTACAACATGCTTCATTTGTACGTCAGGCCCTTAATGCTTTCCACTTTTATATCCCTGGCTTTTGGTGCGGCGGCCGAAACCTCAGAAAACTTTAATTCACGTAAAGGAATTCCGATACAGAATATAAAATCAAACCTGCAGAATTCCTGCTGGAGCTTTCATCATTTCGATGTCAACGCTAATGGCTGGAACCCGGGCATCGAGGGTGATGGAGCCATGGTAGCCACTGCCGATGCGGCACAATTCAGTAACAGCGGCATCTATACGCCGGTTTTAAGTATAGGGGAAAATCTTACTGTTTCTTTTGAATATATATTCAATAATAATTTCAGCGGCTCATCTGAAAAGTGGCTGAAACTATGCCTCGCCACTGCAAATAACGAGATTGTCCAGGTGCTGGAAACCATCCCATTTGATGGAGTTAATGCCATGCAAAAAAAGAAGTTCTCTACACAATACAGGCTCTTGCCGGCAGGCGAGTACCGGCTGGTGCTGCAATATGGAGGAAGCGACGGCACCGCCCTGATCGCCATAGATGAATTAAAAATATCTGCCCCGTATAAATATCCGGGTGGTTGCAATAGTTCACCTGTAGCGGTAAAGGACCATGTAACGGGAATGGTTAACCGCAGCGCATCGGGATCGT
>Ga0209512_1004141_pt1 | contig 12928 bp, 13 predicted proteins | sample frozenSSSSmetaG_FD_184142 | JGI IMG/M metagenome (GOLD analysis project Ga0209512, IMG submission 184142) | Glacier valley bacterial and archeal communities from Borup Fiord, Nunavut, Canada, to study Microbial Dark Matter (Phase II) -... | ecosystem: Environmental > Aquatic > Freshwater > Ice >... | reverse complement strand
GACGCCTTAAAATATAAATATGCACCATACGTTAAGCGAAAATCTGTAGTACACAAATCTGAAATAGACGATTGTCAATTCATTGAAAAACAATTTTTTTTATCAGGATAGCTGCAAGTTGGGTTAAGCTTGTGGCGATTGCCATCGAAGGTGTCCATCGCACCGTCGAATACACCCGAGATCGAAAACGAGGTGTTGAATAACGGTGTGTTCACAGTGCCACCATCGCGGATAATGTCTCTGATGGTTTCTTCATAGCCGTTGAATACAGCCACGATGTCGGTTCGGGTAAGAAGGGTTCCGCGGCGAAGCATTTGGTCGATAATGGCATCTTTGTCGAAAGTTGCCACGGGTTGCACCAGCGCTGTGTAGTCGTCCGGCCCTTCAGTTAACAAATTTTCAGTCAATGAATACTGTAACATAAGACAATAAATTTAATTGATTAGTAAATAAAAATATCGTAACAAACCGTAATAGTTTACGATCAGACTTATTTTATGTTTCGAGAATTCGAAAGATTTTTATAATTTATTTCTTATTGCTTTTTTTGTCCTCATAAGCCAATCCGTTTGACTTTTATCTGACTCCTAAATATCAATAAAACTGTTTAAAACCGTTTTAAATGCCATGTATTATCACTATAAAATTAATAGTATCATAAGATGGATATTATTATAAGCTGGTAGCAAAATCACATATCAGATTTATAATGTAAGACTATGGAACATATTTATAAATCAGTATTTGTATACGTGCCAGTTATCTCTTGTGGCATGATGGATCCTGAGTTTTACAAAAGCGCTTTCGGAGCTATTGAAATAAATCGGGTGACAAAGAATGGAGGAAGTATAAAACCGATACCAATATTTTCAGTTTCCCATTCCAGAAAAAGTCATTGTAAGAATTGTCGCCATTATTGGAAATTGCTTAATTTTGTTGAAAATTAGAGGTGATGAACAACAGGAACTTAATACGTTTTGACTGGGCGATTAAAAGACTTCTTCGCAACAAGGCCGATTATTTTGTTCTTGAAGGGTTTTTATCTGAATTGTTGAAAGAGGATATATCGATTCAGCATATATTGGAAAGCGAGAGCAATCAGCAATTTGATTCTGATAAATTTAACAGGGTTGACCTGCTTGTTAAAAACTCAAAAGGCGAGTTAATTATCATTGAAATACAAAATAAAAGCGAGTTAGATTACTTCCAACGGATGGCTTTTGGAACATCAAAAGTAATCTCAGAATACATCTCCGTTGGCGAACCAACCATAAACTTAAAGAAAGTATTTTCGATTAATATTGTCTACTTCGACCTGGGACAAGGCGAGGACTACGTGTATCATGGCAAGAACGATTTTATCGGAATCCATAAATTTGATAAGCTGATGCTTTCGAAAAGGCAAGCCGAAATGCTTTGCAAAACAGAGCCTTCTCAAATTTTTCCTGAATATTATGTGATTAAGGTGAACCAATTCAATGATATAGCTTTAGATTCCCTTGATCAGTGGATCTATTATCTGAAAAACAACGAGATAAAAGAAGAATTCAATGCCCGTGGTATCAGCAGGGCACGGGAACTTTGGAGGGTAGATAAACTATCGTATGAAGATCAAAAAAATTACGACAGATATGTCGAAGACCTTCGGTACCGGGCAAGTATGGCCTGGAGCATGAAGATGGATGCTGAGTACGATATTAAGACAGACGAAAGATTAAGGATTGCCAGAGAATTGAAGAAGAATGGTGTATCAGTTGATGTGATCATTAAATCAACAGGATTGAAGAAAGATGTAATAGACCCATTATAAAATCTCAATCATCTCCTTCTCTTTTTGATGCTTCAGTGACTTCTGGCTTTCGGGCATTGTTTCGAGATTGGCAGCAACCAGTTCGGCAATGTCTTTCACCGGGGTATCCGAAAATTGGGCAATGCTCTTTTTGCACATGGGGCACGAAGTTGCGATAATTTCGGCATCAGCGCTATTCAGGTATTCGGAGGTTGCTTTCTGGATCGCGCACCTTTCATCGGGGTTCATCGAGAGGTTTCCCAGGCTACCCCCGCAACACAGGGAATTCTCCTTTTCCTGAATCAGGGGTACCAGGTTGTTGAAATGTTTAAGCAGGATCCGTGGCTGAATATAAATATCCGATCCTCTGCCTAATTCACATGGGTCGTGGAAAACCACCTTTTTCCCGGAAGGAAGGACTGATATCCTTTTCTGAAGGATCAGTCCCGGTAAATATTCACTGTGATGCAGCACCTCTATATTAAGGTGATAGTCTTCCTTGAAACTTTTGTAACAGATAGGGCAGGAGGTGACGAGTGTTTTAGCCCCCGACGCAATAATTCGCTGCCGGTTATTCTCGACGAGCTTTTTCGCCGCTTCGAACTGGCCCGATAACTTAAGCGGTCGTCCGCAACAGACACTATCATTCTTGTCAAGGAAGAGATAATTGACCTTGGCTGCCTTGAAGATTTTCTCCATCGACCGGCTGATGGTGGGTGAAAGATGGCTCATACATCCTGCAAAATAAACCACATCGGCTTTTGCGACAGGTTGATTCACCGGTAAATATTTGAAGCCTTCGGGTTGCTCGAAGGTGGTTTTTTTGCGTTTCAGAATCCGCTGTTGTGTCAGATCGATGCCTACCGGACAAGCAACGTTGCACCTTCCACATAACAGGCAATTATCTGTCAAATCGGGACGGAGCTGATTGTAGCGGTAATCGCGCAGAAAATATACCATTTGCGAAGTGCAGTTATTCCCTTGCGAATTCATCTGGCAGGTGTCGATGCAAATGCCACAACGAGAGCACGATTGAATCTCGATTTCCGAAAAGCCTGTGAATTTATCATTGGTTTTGAGCCCCCAGTTTCGAAGGAAGATAAGGAGGATCTCTGTGGGGATGTGCATGTAACGCGAGAACGGAATCGAAACCATAAATGCGCCAAGCGAAATGGAGTACATCCACCAGAAAACGATTGAAAGTGTTTGCACCGGCAGGAAAAATGCGAGAAAATCGCCCAACGGCTGCGTCATAAAACTGCCATTTTGCGCATAACCGGCTGTTGCGCTCTCGGCTAAAAGGCGCAATGGAAAGATAAGCCATAATGCGGTCAATGCCAGACGATCGCCTGTCGAATGCTTTGTATTCTTTTTCATCCCGGTTATTGCGGGGCGAAACCGACGAAGAATGGCAACCACAATTCCTGATAAAACTACCAGCAACGTAAAATCCATTGCTGCATTGAAAACGAACAGCATCAACGATTTATGAGGGGTCAGTTCAAAGAACCTGAAAAAGACGGGGTAATAGAATTCGTTTGCAAACTTGCCTGTATAAAAGAAGGTTTCGAGCTTTCCAATTACAATCAGCATAAACCATCCGAATGCAAGGCTCATGTGCATATATCCCAGCATCCGGTTATTCTTGAATACTTTTCGATGCAGCAAACACTCCATGAAAACCTCGCGAACAGCATACAACGTTTTTACGGTAAACAGATTCAACCCGATCTTCGTCAGGTTACCGGCTTCGAGGCTACCAAGCCATTTGATGTACCGGAACGCGAGCAGGACAGTTAGTATGATCATCCCCGCGGTGAATGGAATTACAAACAGGCTATAATGCATGGCAAGTGTTTAGGGCTCGTTTGATGTTTTGAATCACATTTCGTGTATTGATGCCGCGCGGACATACCAACTGGCATTTCCCGCACATCATGCATTTTGCAACTTCTTCGGCAAGACCTTTTGTTTCGCCTCGCTGGATCAGTAAATTGATTTTCCGTGGATTGAAATTGGTGAGCCGTGCGGCAGAACAGGTGGCCGTGCAGCTTCCGCAACCAATGCACCATTTGAAAGATGGTTCGTGTTGAGCAACAAATTCGGAGATCGAGAAATCATTGTTCTCGAAGTCGATCTGTCGCCCTTTTAATATGGAATATCCCCAATCCTTCACGATAATATTATTAATCAGTTATTTGATTTCATTTCTTTTTCCCGGAGCCACGATATGATCCTGACGGTAGCTGCCCTTGCATCGGTCAGTGTCTCTGCAACAGACAAAGGTTCCCTGCAGGTTCCGGTCACGAATATTCCGGGAGTATGAGTTTCATTTTGATTGAAATGGGTGTCATTACTCGCAAGAAAGTTTCCCGATGAAAAAGCCAGTCCGGCTGATTTTCCGAGTGCTTCGGTGCCAGTTGCCGGAACCATTCCTACCAACAAGACAACAAGGTCGAAATTCATTTTCATCGGTCGCCCCGACAGCGTATCTTCGGCCTTCAACTGCAACGATCCGTCCATATTTTCAGCAATCTCCGATACTCGTCCCCGAATAAAAGTGATGCCCCATTTCTGCTGTGCTTCAATGTAGAGTTCCTCGAAATTTTGTCCGAACATTCGCATATCCATGTAGAAATTGAAGATTTCAGCTTTAGGCAAATGTTCTTTCATCTCGATGGCCTGCTTAACACCAGTGATGCAGCAAACACGTGAACAATAGATGTTACCAACTTTTTTATCACGCGAACCGACACAATGAATAAATGCGATCCGTTGAGGTGTTGCTCCTGCAACTGTTTTTACCGGATTCCCCGATTTGAATTGCGCTTCCAGATCGACCGAGGTGATCACATTATCATATATTTTATAGCCGTATTCCTCTTTCTTTTCAGCATTAAAAACCTGAAATCCAGTGGCAATCAATACAGCATCCGCTTTAAGCGTTTGGCCATCAGCTAAAACTACCTGGTGATGATCAGTTTCAGGATCGACCCGAATCACTTCTGCCTTCGTAACAATCTCAGGTTGATTCATTTTATGGCCATTCGCCAGGTATTCCCGCACTTCACCTGAAGGACGGAATCCGGGAAACAGCTTGTACCATAATCGCAGTTTTCCACCTGTCTGTTCCTCTTTTTCGAGCAAAGTTACCTTGTAGCCGACTTCGCCGAGACATGATGCCGCTTCGAGTCCGGCCGGTCCGCCGCCGATAATGATGATATGTTGAGGTGTTTTGGTCATTAATAGTTTCTTAGAATTATTAATATCATACGATTAGGAACTGTGGTTTCTGAGGTTCACCTAAGTTTTGCCCGTGGGCACCAAGGTATTTTTCCTCCTTTTTATATTCGATACCTAATTTATCGAGAAGTGGCTCAACCGAAACCTGGTGCATCTGCAATCCAAGTTCCCATGGCGAATAACCCATCACAAGTCCGGCCATCTCTTCATAAGTCAGGACGGGTATTCCCATCCCATTTTTGTCATAGGTAATTCCCTCCAATTCAGCGATTGTATATTGCCATCTGTCCAGAAACATAGAGCATCCGGGGCAGTTCGCAACAATGAAATCGGGCTGGTAAGGTTGCATCGACTCAAACTTCTTTTTCGAATTCGAAACTGAATAGCCGCGATTGGCCATTACGAGGTATTGCCTGAATCCGAATCCGCAGCAGTGCCGACGTTCGGGATAGTCGATTACTGAACCACCCCATGATTCAATCATACCGGACAGAACCGAAGGAAATTCAGCTCCTCCTACACCGGAAGTCGGAAACATCTTGGCATAATGACAACCAATGTGTTCCACTACCTGAAGGGGCAAGCCGGTCTTTTTATTGATCAGCGATACCTTTGATTTTTCTTTGATCTGATTACGGAACTTATAGATAATATCCGATGTATGAACCAGGTTTTCAGGTATTGTGAATTCTCTTTTGGTCGCCTTCCAAAGGTATTCCCTGATTTTTGCTTCGGTTTCGGGGAATTGTTTCCATGTTTCGAGAACTTCGGTGTATAAACCAAATGAGGTAACACAGGAGGGGATTATTTTGGTATAACCTGCCTCTGTCATCAACGCAAAGTGACGGGCAATAACCGTCATCGTTGTGTCAAGTGGCACAATATCTGTATGATATCCTATTCCTGTACAAGTGGTGTGGCGTGCATCTTCGAACACATCTTTTCCAAGATCATTTCGCATGATCCGCAGAAAGGTTGTCTCCGATCCCGGAAAGAACGTTTGCCTGATACAACTTCTGACATAGAAATAGTGATCATCGGCAATCTCTTTTTGATAATCTTCCCAAACTCTTTTTTTACCTTCAAGTACCACTTTTATAGAATTTGTAATTAGATATTATGCGTTCCGTCATTATCGGTAAAAACTGTCATGAAATACTCATTTCCAATTCCTTCGTCCGATATTTCAATCCCAAGCTCATCCGCCTTTTCTTTCGAATATTTCTCAATGGTGTCGAACATGGTTTTGCACCCCGTCACTTCAAAAATCTGATTTATCTCCTCGAGTACCTCCGGATCGATGGTGCGTAATCCACCAATACCTTCTTGTTTGTAGTTTGAGCCCATCTTCTCCATGATTTCAGGAGTGTTCCTTGATATCCAGTCCCATACAGGTCCCTGCTCAGGATGCATTTGTGGCGAAACAATGTCAGGATGTACACAATAACCGGTACGGAGTATGTTTTCGCCAATCGCTCTTTTGATCGCGAATTGTTGTCTGCCCTTCTCTGAATCAGTGAAATAGCCTAATTCCTGCGATAGTTTCCGCAAGGCCATAATGACAAAGCCGGGTGTATTATTTCGGGGGCATCTTGTTTTGCATGACATGCATTCGCCGCAGTACCAGATTGTTTCGCTGCGAAGAAGTGCTTCGATGAGTTTTTCGTCCTTGCTTTGGACCGTGTCGCAGATCACACGGGGATCGTAGTGGTAAAACTCTGCTGCAGGGCATATTGCGGTGCATACGCCGCAATTCATGCATCCGTTTAATCCTTCAATAAATCGGATATCCTGGTTTAGCCGATCGTATAATTTGCCCATTTTCGAGTTTTGGTGTCAATTATTCGATAATTCGTCACAAGCAAAAATACACTTTCATTAATTGGAATAAAGCCGTAATAATTGGTATTTTTTAATAGGTATTAATACTTAGCGTAGAAATAGGAAGCGAGTATATGGAGGCAAATTATTGAATCAATTCCAATTATTAGATTGACAATTGATGGTTAATGTTGTATATTTGTGAATAGCAAAAAACAACTGAGATGCCAATAGTCTGTACTTTTTATGGTATAATCATAAGGATGTATTTCGAAGATCATAACCCACCACATTTTCATGTTGAATATCAAGGTTATGATGCAGAGTATAATATTATTACATTGGATATTTTAGTTGGGTGGATTCCTAAGAGAGCACATGCAATGGTCTTAGAGTGGGCATCGATGCACAAAAAAGAATTGATGAATAATTGGGAGAAAGCAAGAATCCCAGCGGAAATACAAAATATTGAACCTCTTGAATAATATTAAAATGTATAAAATAATTGACATAAAAGTACTGGATAACTACAAGTTATGGGTTAAATTTAACGACGGAGAAGAGAGAACGGTTGATGTTTTTCCCTTTCTTAATCGAGGAATTGCGAAAGATTTATTAGATCATGATAAGTTCAGGGAAGTTAAAATTGATTCAGGTGGTGGAATATATTGGTCGAACGGTTACGATTTTTGTCCCAATTATTTGAAAACAATATAATTTCTATTTATATTGACAGTTCACATCACAATTAGTTGATTTTTAATTGCGTACATCACCAAACCAGCTGTATTTTTGCAGTTTGATTTGCTTAAAATATTGGCCCGGTGTTTTTCAACGGTTCGTTTGCTGATAAATAGCTGGTCTCCAATTTCCTGATTCGAAAGTCCAGAACAAATCAACAACAATATTTCAATTTCACGTTCAGATAGTTCAGCCTCGGGTTCTTTTGTTTCCTTAACTGATTTATAGTTTCGCAACAAACTTTGCATCAGTTCCTGAGAAAAGTAGTTGCCGCCGTTCATAACCGTATCTATAGCTGTTTTTACCTCCTGGAGATTGGTGTTTTTAAGTAAGAATCCCTTTGCCCCGGCATCGACCATCTGATCGTAATATTCCTCGTCGCCATACATGGAGAGTGTGATAATTTTCAATTCAGGTTTTAGTTCGATCGCCCTTTTAGCCGCTTCAATCCCATTAATTTCAGGCATTTCAATATCAAGAAACACAATGTCATAATCGTATTTTGCAATTAATTCCAAAAACTCCTTTCCATTCGAAGCTTCACCGGTAACCTCATATCCAGGAAGGGTATCAAGCAACATTTTTAATCCGTTGCGGAACAAGGTATGATCATCGACTAACAGAATTTCCATGAAGCGCTAAATTTAATTAAACGGGTACTATAATTGAAGCTTTTGTCCCTTTCGCAGGTTCGGAGATGAGATTAAAACTTCCGTTTAGCGAATTAATGCGTGTCACCATGTTTGAGTATCCCATTCCTGATGGCTGCGTCGGAGATAACTTGTTTATGTCAAATCCTTTGCCGTTATCTTTATATGAGCAAATAATCTTACCCGGCACTTTTTCGAGTGATATTGAGATTAATGTAGCCTCTGCATGTTTGATGGTATTGTTAATAAGCTCGCATAAAACCCTGTACAAAACGACTTCTGTATTACTTTCGAATCGTTCATCTTCAAAAGTCGAAGTGAATTTAATTTTGATGGTATCGGAGTAATTTATTTTATTGATGAAGTTACGCATGGCTTTGTTTAGCCCAAAGTTGTTAAGAATGTGCGGACTTAGGTTATTCGAAATCTCACGGATGCTTTTAATTGCTTCATCGATCACCATATCGGTATTACGGAGGATTTTTTTCGTTTGATCGTCTTTTTCGATCCTCGTCAACGATGAAAGCGACATCTTAATTGTTGACAGGATAGGGCCAAGACCATCATGAAGATCTTTTGCAAAACGTTTGCGTTCAGTTTCTTCAGCCTGAATGATGACATTCAGAAGAGTTTTTTCCATGTCACGTTTTTCCTGCTCTACCTTTTTCATGTATTTGAAAATTTTCTGGATCAGGAAAACTCCAACGGCGAAAAAGAAAGATACTGCCACTCCCAACCATACAAACACTTCGCGGAAAGTTTGTGGCGCAAAATCGGAGAGTGTGGTTAGGAATTCGACAAGGCATCGTATTGCCATGATAATAAACCCGGCACTGATTAGCATCCACGAGACATTATATTTAGTGACCCGTGTCAGTTTGATCGAGACTCCTGCCGCAAAGACCTGCAAAAGCATTGCCAAAACCAACGCAAACTGGAGAAGCATTTCTTAAAATATTAAGGTTACTTGCAAAATTATAATAATAGTTGGAACGACAAGGGCTGTTTAGGGTTTAGTATCCAGTGGTAATGTAAAAGGAATACTTTCTTCGGGTATAACCACTCTTTCGCCCAGAAAATGGGGCCTCTTTGAGGTAATCATGTCGAATACGACGAGCATCCTTGCGGCAATCTCGCGCATCTGAACTTTAAAGGCCATTCCGCCGGGCTCATCTTCGGTATTAAAGGCAATCGCTTTAATTCCCTTTTTTCGTGCAATATATACCGCGCGTTGATTATGAAATGCTTGCGAAACTATTGTGAATTTTTCTTGCCCGAAGACTTCTTTTCCGCGTACAACCGAATCGAGCGTTCGGAATCCCGCGTAATCGAGGATGATTTTTTTGTTGGGAATTCCTGCCGCAATCAAATCATTGTACATCGTGATCGGTTCGTTATAATTTCTGTTGCGATTGTCGCCGCTAACGATAATAAAGTCAATTTTATTGTGATTGTAAAGCTCAACTGCGGCTTTGATTCTGTTGGTATAATATAGATTTCTCTTTCCGTTCCATAGGTATTTGCTGGTTCCCAATACCAGCGCACAATGGTTATGAGTTATTGAATCAATCGAATTAAAGCAGTATTCATTGCCTGCTTTTGTAATTGTCACATTCACCCATGTAACAGAAATTACAAAAAGGAAGCAGATGATTGATGCAATAATCGAAAATATTTTTAGTCTTTTCAATACTGTTTGTTTAAATTCAGAACTTTAACGTAAATGTGGTTTCAACATCTGGTTCGGAGTGGGCAGTTAATGTTCCGCCATGAAGCCGAAGAATTTGTCGTGATAAACTTAGTCCAATTCCTGAACCTTTTGGTTTAGTTGTGAAAAATGGTACAAATATTTTATCAAGTACCTCCGGAAGAATCCCTTGTCCGTTGTCAGTAAGTTGTATAATAATTTTTCCGTATACATCTGTAAATGCTTTTAATTCGATGCGTGGATTCTCCGTTTTTTCGAGGGCCTGAATTGCATTTTTCAGGAGATTAATCAAAACTTGTTCTATCAATTGTTCATCGGCGGATAATTCAAGATTTTCGGGTGTAACGGTGGCAACGCATTGAATATTTCGCTGATGCATTTCCTCCTTCATTAATCCTTTCAGATTATCGAGCAACTGTTGTACCGGGAAGATGGTATATTTGGGTGTTGGGATGCGTGTGAGATCGCGATAAGACTCAACAAAATGAAGTAATCCGATACTTCGCTTATGAATTGTCTCAATGGCGAGTTCAATCTCTTCAATCGCTTCAACCTCTCCTTCGTCCTGAAAAGCCGTTGTGTAAGTTGACCTTACATCTTTAATCATGTAGTTAAGCGTTTGGGTAATAGATGCGATTGGGGTAATTGAATTCATGATTTCGTGGGTCAGCACTCTGATCAGTTTTTGCCAGCTCTCCATCTCGTTCTCTTCGAGCTCATTCTGAATATCCTTAATGGTGGCCATTCTGATTAATCGGTCTGCCACCTTGAACTCAGTGGCAAAAATTGCCAATTGGAGGATCGCATCTTGCTTCTGGATTTTCACCATAATGCTTTCGCCGTTCGAAATGGTCATCAGTTTTGAGACAAGTTCAGCCGAAAAGCTATTCAATTCGCTTAAATTTTTAAGACTTGTAATTTTAAAGAGCTTCTTAGTCGAGTTATTAATCAGTTCAACAGAACCATCATCGCGATAGCTGATTAAGCCAATGCCGATATGCTCTACGACTGTTTGTAGATAAAAATAGTTTTGTTCCCGTTCTTCCCTTACTTTCCGAAAATCATTTATTACCAGGCTGAATGCTTCGGTCATACGATCGAATGAATGACCTAATCCTTTGATTTCGAATGTTCTTGAAAAATCTGAATATCTTAAAGATTCCAGGAAGTTGGTTAATAGTGTGTTGGTTGTTTCGACAAGGTTTATAAGCATGATAACCTGGTAGATCGCTATGCCAACGAACAGAACGATCGTAAGATAATGGCTGGTTGTAAACAGCAGCCACATGATCAAATAGGCATTCGCAACAATTGCCAGTATCCTTATTATAAGGGATATCCTGAAATTTTTAGAGCCCATATTTTTCCATTCTTCGATAAAGGGAAGTGCGTGTAAGTCCAAGTTCACTTGCGGCTTTCGAAATGTTCCCCTGATGCATTTTCATCACTTTAAGAATAATTGTTTTCTCAACTTTGTCGAGTTCATAATTATCCAAATCAAGTTCCTCTGAGACTTTATTTACAGGTCTCATTTGTAGGTCGTTCGGATTTATCCATTCTGATTCTGTCATAATAACAGCCCGTTCAATCACGTGTTGCAATTCTCTTACATTCCCCGGCCAGCCTGCCTCTTCCAACCGTTTCATTGCATCCTTGGTGAATCCACGCAGTGGTTTTTTATATTTCTTCGCATAAATATGGAAAAAATGAATGGCCAGTAACGGAATATCTCCGTAGCGTTCACGGAGTGGGGGAAGGTCGATCTCAACTGTATTTATCCGATATAATAAGTCCTGTCTGAATTTTCCTTCTTCAATCATTTGGTGCAAAGGCATATTGGTGGCGCAGATCAGGCGAATATCAATAGGAATAGGCTTATTGGATCCAACCCTCGTTACTTCGCGTCGTTCAAGCATGGTCAGTATTTTTGCCTGAAGCGGCATAGGCAGATTTCCTATCTCGTCGAGAAAGAGCGTTCCGCCTGAAGCAATCTCGAATCGTCCGGGTCGATCGACTTTTGCATCAGTAAATGAACCTTTCGTATGTCCAAAAAGTTCGCTTTCAAAGAGCGATTCGCTGATGGAAGTTAGATCGACACTGATAAACGCTTCGTCAACCCGATTTGAATTATTGTGCAATGCTCTCGCTACTAATTCTTTGCCAGTTCCATTCTCGCCCAGTATCAAAACACTTGCATCTGTAGCGGCCACTTTCGAAATGGAAGTATATACTTTTTGCATTTCTGCCGAATTCCCGATGAAATCCTTAAAAGTTCGGTTCATCATGTTATTGATGGCTTTTGCGCGGCTTTTAAGTTGCTCAATCTCTTTCTTCGATTTCCGTAAATTAAGGGCTGAATTCAAAGTCGCCAATAACTTTTCATTCTGCCACGGCTTAAGGATAAAGTCTGAAGCTCCTTCTTTAATTGCCCTGACACTCTTTTCAACATCACCATAAGCTGTAATAAAAAGAACCACAGCATCCGGATCAATTTCGAGGATCTTCTTGAGCCAAAAGAAACCTTCCTGACCGCTAATCGCATCCTTTGTAAAGTTCATATCCAGCAGAATTACATCAAATTCTTCATTTTTAAGTAGTTCTGGAATTGAAGTAGCTGCATTAGCCGTGACAATCTTTTCAACATGCGGCTTAAGGAGTAACCTAAGTGAGAATAGGATATCCTCATTGTCATCAACCGCCAGAATTTTTCCAAATTTATCCATAACGAAAAGGTCTATATTGTTATTCTAAATTACAAACACCAAGCCACAATGATTAGGAATGATAACATGAAATCTTATCATTTATTAGATGTCTATAAATCAATACTATATTTAATTATTTTCTTATCAAAGGAGATTTAATCATCCTGGTTTTAAAAAGGTAAATGTACGAAATCGGTCAGTAAATGTACGATATCGGACGATTAATTTTTTCCTCTAATTTACAATAGTTTATTAATTAGTTAATTGCAAA